>Ga0210012_1005375_pt1 | contig 9826 bp, 10 predicted proteins | sample CryGeymeta201504_FD_183974 | JGI IMG/M metagenome (GOLD analysis project Ga0210012, IMG submission 183974) | Groundwater microbial communities from Crystal Geyser aquifers in Utah, USA - Crystal Geyser metaG 2015-04 (SPAdes) (version 2) | ecosystem: Environmental > Aquatic > Deep subsurface >... | reverse complement strand
TATATAATTGGCACCCTTCAAAAAAACACACTCAATACCAGAGGCAACCAGAATGCGTTTTATCTCAGATACTTCGTACAGCACCTGCTGTTGTTGGCGCTGCTGATAATTCCGCGCAGAAAACAAATGACGCTGCACCTGTTCCGGATAAGACTCAATGCACTGGTGCTTTTCAGCCTGCCAATAAAAACTGGCCAAGAGATTTGCATGACGAAGCATAAATAACCATTCTTGCCACTGCTCCAGGGAAAAGTGTGCAGCCCGCTGTGGAAAGAGTATTGACTGAGAAAGATCGTCTACGGTCCAACGATTCATCTGACTAATTCATCCAAACAATCACTCAACTCGACGTAATCAGCATATTGACACTCAAAAAACTCTGCACGGTTTGCAAGGCGTCCCATGGTCTCAAAGCCCAGTTTACCCATCACATCATAGTTGAAGGCATTTTTGATTACCCGAGAAAACCCTTCTACTTTGTCCAACTGATAAAAACTAAATTCACAGCCGTTTTTATACTGCGGGAACACTACAGCGGCGATTTCGCACGGTGTAAAGTTACTATGTTCATGCCAGGTTAAGGCTTTCAAATGAGCAACATCACCCTTCTGAGTATCTCGGCAAGTAGGGGTAAATTGTGCTTGTGGAAAGTGTTTTTTGATTAAATCAATGGAGTTGTTTTTCAAACAGACAGGTCTGTATAGCGGATGTACCAAGGCACTAGATGGTTCAATAATTGCCATCTCGTCTGAGTAGAGTTGCCAGCCACTCAGACTAAAAAATGCGGTTAATGTGCTCTTACCTGAACCTGGCATCGCAGGGAAAACTATGGCCTTGTTATTCTTGACCAACACCGCTGAATGCAAAATTAAGCGGGTAAACTCATGAGCGGCAATACACCAATTCATGCCCCATTCTAACAAGGCAAAAGCATGTTCAGCAGGCAAGGGCATAAAGGGTTTGTATTGGTTAACTTCAAACATCACATGAGGTTTGATGACTCTGCGTAACATGGACCCAGTAGTGAGTGCGACGGGAAAGTCTATGAAATCGGATACAGTAGGCACATCTCCATAGATTAGCTGCAATGCCCGGTCAATATTCTGATGGGTTCTTTGCAAACTGAAGCAATATAAACCTGTATTTATATGCAAGTTAAACCCTTAGGTGATGCAGTATTGATGTTTGGTTAACCAGTCCAAACCAGCACAAGTTTGTGCATCAGGAAGCTTAAAACACTGGGCTAGTTGATCATAAGAAACCGATTCACCGGCTAGGAAATGAATAAGTGTTTCGCTGACGTCGGCGACATCTACACAAATAGTATTGCCAGAACCATTATCATATAAACAAAAGCCACTATTGTCGTTTAACAATAGTGACTCGCAGTTGGGATTTAATACAATACTTGTTGTCACTGTGTTAATCACCGATATTGCAATGAGACTCGCTAATTACCGCGACTACACAATGTTCCACAAATTTATGGTTTTACTGTGCTTAACGCTGAGCACTCTAACAATTCATAAGTGGTACTTGTATTACTGACATCAAAGTTAAAATTGAATGTAGCAGCTCGACCTTGATTGGCTTCAGTGACCAAGTACAAAATGATACTGTTAACAAGTGCACTGGCAACTTCATGATTATTAGCGTTGTCAATGTTGTATAAACCAAAATATGAGTTTAAATACACACCTGCTAGATTAAATTCTAAAGAGCCATCAGCACCACCATTTGACTCTAAAGCCGCTCGCAAATTATCAGAGGGGCCGGTAAACAAACTATTCAAATCCATACTTGTTGTATCGATGAACTCATTCACATAATTTCGGTAACACTTGTTTCTTGGGCTGTCTTTTGCACCCGAATTTACAAAGATTGCATGGCACATTTTACGAATATTTTTCCATGCGCCAGGTGAGCGTCCACCAACAATTGGCGGTATTTCACATTCATGACGACTGAAACTTGATAAATTTCCTGACATAGCTCCGGATACAGAGCATGCTCCCCAAGCCGAAGTGGCAGGCAATGCAGTAATAACCGCACCGGCTGCGGATTTTTTCAAGAAAATACGACGTGGAGTGTTGCCACCATTACCAGCGCTACTGATGTCCTTTTTTTCTACATCACTCATGAGAACCTCTATAAAAACGTAAACTAACATTCCTTAGCAATAATCAAACCAATATATAAAACATTGAAATATATAGATTTATTGCAAATGAACGCTTTAGGTGTAAATTTATTTGACAACATAATTGGCAAATTATAGCGCTATTCCATTGCGCTTGGCGAGCTTTCTTAAATGACTGATTGGAATAGCATAGCTGATGCCACTTGGTTTTTCTAACACCGTTTCTTTTGTTTCTTTGATAAAAACTTTATTTAAAATACCTATCACCTCTCCGGTTTCAGACAAATAAACAGGGCTACCACTATTCCCAGGATAGGCCGTAATATCTAACTGATAAATAAATTGAGGGTTCTGCAAGCGCTCAATTATGGTGTTATTTAAATTTTGCGCGTTGGCGGTGGGAATAACGTCTGGAGTAGTTGCTGCAACAATACCACGGTGGGTGGCAGGGTAAAGCCCTAAAACTGCACCAATTGGAAAACCAGTGAGCAATATTTCGCTGCCATCAGCGACAAAGTCATCCCCCGCCAATCGAATTGGTTGTAACTTTTCGCTCATTTTTAGAAGCGCTATATCATGTTCTTGATCTACATCTAATAACTCAACTTTGTAGATATTTGGTTTACGACCGATGCCCGCAAAGACGATATGGTATTCGACTATTTTACTATCCAGAGGCTGTGACACCACATGATAATTTGTCACAATAAGTGAGCCATCACCCACAACAAACCCCGTGCCCCTCAGTTGATGAGTTTGGCTTGCCATCGCATTGTAACGCCCTATGCCAACTACAGATGATTTGGTGGCGCTCACCACCTCAGTAAGCGAATGTGCGACACATTGGCCTTGCATTACACTCATTAAAAAAAGACTTGAAAGCAGTGAGTGGATAGTCAGTCTAAACATGGTTGACTCGAATGATTGTATTTAAGTAAAGTCTTATCATGACAGAGGTTTACGCAGCGTTAAATGCTAGACTGCAAACCACAACTCGCTAATTCCAATATTTCAGGGGCATAATTTTGAAAATTCTCGTAACAGGTGCGGCTGGTTTTATTGGTTTTCATTTAAGTAAATATTTATTAGCGCGTGGTGACACCATTATCGGCATTGATAACCTAAATGATTATTATGATGTTGGTTTGAAACAAGCGAGACTAGATGAGCTCTTAAGTTCAGATACCTCCTCATGTTTCACCTTTAAAAAAATGGACATTGCTAATCGCGATGACATGGAGAAATTATTTAAAGAAGAGCAGTTCGACAAAGTTGTACATTTGGCCGCACAGGCTGGTGTGAGATATTCAATCGACAACCCTCATGCTTATGTTGAGAGTAATCTGATAGGTTTTATGAATGTGTTAGAAGGGTGCCGACATAATCATGTACAGCATTTAGTGTACGCCTCTTCGAGCTCAGTTTATGGTGCGAATGAGACCATGCCCTTCTCTGTCAATGACAATGTTGACCATCCAGTATCCCTTTACGCAGCGAGCAAAAAGGCTAACGAATTAATGGCTCACACCTACAGTCATTTGTATAAACTACCTACAACAGGGTTAAGGTTTTTCACGGTGTATGGGCCGTGGGGTAGACCAGATATGGCTTTGTTTAAATTCACGCAAGCAATCCAAAATAATCAAGCGATAGATGTTTACAATTATGGGGATCATCAGCGTGACTTTACCTACATTGACGACATTATCCAAGGTATAGTGTTGAGTTTGGATCAACACGTACAAGGAAACCCAGCGTGGAGTGGCTTGAATCCTGATCCAAGTACAAGCAGAGCGCCTTGGAAGATATACAATATCGGCGCACAAAAACCCGTCAATCTGTTGAATTTTATTGAAACCCTTGAGTCTGCGTTGGGTAAAAAAGCCATTAAGAATATGCTACCTATGCAGGCAGGGGATGTTCAAAATACCTATGCTGATGTGTCTGCCTTAAGTACCGATGTAGGTTATCAACCGCGTACTAGCATACAACAAGGCATCAAAGCTTTTGTCGATTGGTATTTAGACTACTATGGCGTTTAATTAAAGAAATTGCGCTCTAGCCAAATAAGTTATGCGTTTGGGTTGAAATGGCAATGTAATGGGAACTAGAGTAAATGTTCAGTGATCTCGCAAATGCATTGTCGTCTCCGCTTGTACACGGTCCTATCACATTCATTATTCTGCGCATTCTGTTACGCTTCACTGAGCGAAAGTGGTGGCAACAGGCCTTTACCTACTTACCCGTGGCGTGGGTATTTTTATGTGCTTCCACTTACCCAAGCATACTTTTAGTTAGACATTTAGAGAACAAATTTCCTCCTTTACCTTTGGCGTCCACGTCTTGGCAAAGCGCTGACACTATAGTCGTGATGGCTTGTTATTATTTCGATGATGAAAATTTGCCGTTGGTGAGTCGTTGGCCACGATGCTCATTGCAAAGAAACTTGCAAGCAGCCATGCTGTATAAAATAAAGAAATTGCCGATATACTTGGCTGGAGGAAAACTATTTAGCGAAGATAGAATGTCTCAAGCAGAGTTTAATAAGTCAGTTTTAGTAAAACTCGGTGTGGATGAGCGCGACATTGTCGTTATATCTAAAGGCTACAATACCCAGACTGAAGTGCATGCTTTGACTGACAATTTGTCAGCTAAAAAGATAGTTTTGATCACATCAGCCGCTCATATGCCAAGAGCTGTTGGATATTTTTCCCACTCAAGTACCAATATTATTGCAAGCCCTGTTGATTATCTTGCCAGAACCGACGTTGGCTTCAAAGTGACATTACCAAACGCGCAAAGTTTGTATCGAAGTGAGCGAGCAATCCATGAATATTTAGGCTTATTTGAGCAACACTTTCAATTGCAAACTGCTATACATTAATCACCTAAAATGCTTTTTTATTTTGTTCAAGCAGACGTAATACTGGATGCTACATGATTGAAACGAGTTCTAAACAGAAAATCGTACCGATATTGTCAGGTGGGGGCACTCGACTCACTGCCCACATCGGCGTCATAAAAGCATTAAATGATTTAGAGTTAAATTTTACACATATGGTTGGTGTGTCTGGCGGTTCAATTGTTTCTTCGCTCTACTGCGCTGGAATGCCGCTGGACGATATTAAGCGTTTGTCCATCGATACAGATTTCAAAATATTCCGTGGATTCTCACTTTTCAGATTATTGCGACAAGGTGGATTAAGCTCCGGTGATAAATTTGAACAGTGGATGGATAAACATTTAAAAGGATTAACGTTTAACGAGCTTGAAAAAGACCTCCATATTTTAGCAACTGATGTTAATGGTGGAGGACCGGTAGTATTCAATCGCCAAACAAGTCCTAATCTAAAAGTGTCACAAGCGGTCAGATATTCGATGTCAATCCCACTTTTTTTTAGCTTCAAGCACTATAACGACCACCTTTTGGTTGATGGGGCAATTTTGTCTGAGGATGCCTTGTATCAAGACTGGGCCGGCGATGGTACTAAGATTATTTGCTTCAGATTGAAGAGTGACCACATTGCAAGTCGAGTAATAAAAAAGAGTTGGTTGCCTCTTGGGCAATATGTAATGATGTTGATTCGGACCTTTATGATAGCGTTGTCACGAGAATATGTTCACGCTAATAATTGGCATAGCACCATCGTCATCAATACGGGCATTTTGTCTCCTGTTGATTTCAACATTTCTAGTGAACAAAAAGAACAGCTTTTTCAAATCGGCTATAATACAACTCTCGAATACGTGCGCAAAAGACTTGGTTTTTAGTCACAATGGACGTTTATGCAGACAAAAATGATAAGAGATAGAAGCTGATGAAGGACTTGCGTAACTATGCTGACAAACCATTTATTGGTCCGCTTGTCAAAAAAGTCATTAACTTCACCGTTAGTCGCCAAGCCAGTCAAATAGCTTCGCACTTCAATGAATATTTGCGACCTGAAGTTGCATTTACTGACTCGTTGCGAAATGAGTCGTTTAAAATTCGTCATAACGTGTATTGTGAAGAATTAAAATTTGAAGACATTAAGCAGGATGGGATGGAAAAAGATGGCTTCGATCTTCATTCTACTCATTGCCTTATTCGACACAGACCAACCGGTGCATTTGCAGGCACCGTCCGCATAGTCAGAGCAGACAGCAAAGACCAACTGCTGCCAATCGAAAAATACTGCATTCATTCAATTTCAGACGAAAAAGTACATCCGAGTGACTTTCCTCGTCACGAGATATGTGAGATCTCTCGCCTAGCCGTCCCCGCTCAGTTCCGTAAAAGGGCTGCTGATAAATTCAGTGGCTCCGCAACAGGTGTGATCAATGAGCACATATATTCTGAAAAAGAACTACGTTGTTTTCCTTTTATCGCCGTTGGCCTTTATCTGTCTGCTGCGTCAATTACCCTGCAACATGGTATTCAACATTGTTTTGTCATGATGGAGCCGAGATTAGCCAGAAGTCTACGATTTGTTGGCATCCCATTTGACCAAGTTGGGCCAGTTGTTGAATACCATGGTAAACGTGCTCCTTTTTATATCAGCCGAGAATTGCTGATGAATGGACTTAGCCCAGGCTTTAAAAACATGCTCAAAAGCATAGATAAAGAAGTTAACAGCCAGTTTAAACAGCATAAACGCTGATTTTCAGTTTTAAATTTACACATGCTCATTGTAAGCTTTTTAAGCAACAAAATTAGGAAACCCTATGTTTGAATATAATGATGCATTCTCAAGAAACATTGGTTGGCTAAGCCCTGACGAACAACAAATCTTAAGGGCCAAGAAGATCGCCATTGCAGGTGCTGGGGGAGTTGGAGGCGAGCACCTGATTACCATGGTCAGACTTGGCGTGGGCAATTTTAATATTTCAGATTTTGACGAATTTGAAGTGCACAATTTCAATCGTCAATGTGGCGCCTTCATGAGCACGGTTAAGCAACCAAAATGCCGAGTTATGTTGGACATAGCTAAAGATATTAACCCCGAGCTACATATCGCTATGTTTGAAAATGGCGTAAACAAGGAAAACGTTGACGAATTCTTAGCTGACGTCGACCTTTACATTGATAGTTTGGACTTTTTTGCTTTAGATGCGCGTAAATTAGTGTTCCAAAAATGCCAAGATAAAAAAATACCAATAGTAACAGCTGCTCCATTAGGTATGGGGGCTGCCCTCCTGTGTTTTAAACCTGGCAGCATGACATTCGAAGAATACTTCTGCTTCGGCCAACATTCCAAACATGAGCAATTGCTGAGATTTTTAGTAGGCCTTTCACCTAGCATGTTACAGAGACCATATTTGGTGATGCCTGAAAAAGCAGACTTTAAAGCAGAGAAAGGCCCTTCTACGCCTATGTCAGTAAAAATGTGTGCAGGTTTAGCTGGAACTTATGCCTTGAAAATATTATTGAATAGAGGAAAAGTACTTGCCGCTCCTCACGGATTACATTTTGACGCTTACACTAACCAGTTCAAAAAAACGTATTTACCATTTGGTAACAAAGGGCTAATCCAACGTTTAAAAATATGGATTGCTCGTAAAATTGTTTTGTAGCTTCCACCTCTACGCTAAACCTATCCATTTTTAATTTAGATTGTACAAATAGATATTTGTGCCACGAATACTGCCAGCAAAAAAAAGCACCTTAATTAAGGTGCTTTTTTCACTAGAATATAAGTAATTAGCTATTTTTTCTTCTTGCGTTCATTGCTAAACCGAACAAACCAAGTCCAAGCAACGCTAAGCTAGCAGGAGCAGGTACTAGAACCGCTCTAATGGCAAAAGAAGCTTCAAGTAAATTTGATGCAAGCTCTTCAGTTCTGAAACCTAAACACGGAGTTGATTGACTACCGCAGTATAAAGTGTTGATCGCCAAACCAGTTAAACGAGTGGTCACTTCATATTTGGTTACTAGGTCTAACGATGCAGCTAGAGCAGCAGGGAAGCCTAAATCAACTAAGTCAAAGGTGTTTTTGAACTCAATGTAATCGTTGCTGGGGTCTGCATCGCCCAAATCGTTAATTGTAATCGTTACACCTGCAATTGGCGAAATGATAAAATAGTCATCACATCCAAAATTTGGCGCATTAGGATCTGTACCTGCTACAGAACCGTCGATACAAATGCCGCCTTGAGGAACACCAGCGATAATGCCAGCAGGGCTGTTAGGCGTTTCTAAGAATTCAAACGAAATCTCTAGCTCTGGTGCCAAGCCTTCTATCAGTGCGATAGGTGCAGCTGGCACAACGTTCCAAGCTTGAGCAGTCAATTTCAAACCATCAAGAATCTTGGCGTTGTCAAGGCTTGCACCACTGATTCTGTAGTTATTGTGTCTGATGTCAGTACCCTGCTCAAAATCACCATCAACCAAAGCACCAGTCGCGGTTGTGATAGTGCCTGTAACTGGGGTATCGATTTCAAGGAAACTGTTTCCATCAACTGGGTTAACAGCTGTGCCCCAGCTCAATTTTTTCCATGTGTCTGCACTAAGGATTGTTGATCCAGCGCTTTGAAAACCACTTTTGACTACGCTTGCTGGGCTTGGATCAGTAAAACCCGCTTCGTTTACATAACCCCACTGGGTAATCATTGCAGCGTTAGCCAAACCACTAACACCAAGGGCAATAGCTGCGACGGTAGCTTTAATAGACGTTTTCATATATATGTTCCTCAACCTGATGAATTCCAATTTTCAGCGCCTCTACTACTACTTTACTGTGGGGCGTTTCTCACTTTATTTAAAGCATAAATGATGCCAGCACTATAAACTTATGATTTTATTTAATTTATTTTTTTAAAAATATTTTAATGAACCGTTCTTGTAAAAAATGCTGACATGCTATGTTGAATAAACTGTGTAAACTTGCAGAATAATTTTATCAGGCAACCACCGTGTCGAATCCTGACATGTCACAGATTTCCGGGAAACTCAAAAATCAGAGATACCACCAAGTTGGATTTTCACTTTAACTACAACTCTGGAACTTTAGAACTTTAGAACTTTAGAACTCTAAGATTAGGTGCGATCTATTATGTATGAACAAGTTAAAGAAGAAAACGGAACAAACGTTATGTCAGATATACAATAGGAACTCATCGAGCACGATGAATGTCCGCATTGAGCACGTTTGTAATTGTTGTAATTAAAGGTATGCCTTCCATTTATATCAAAGATGACCAAAACCCGTTTAAGTGTTGATATATTTTACACTTTCAACAACCAATCAAAACGAAAATCAATAAAATTCAATAAAAACAACAATATATAAAATGGCACGCTTAGTGCTTAAACAAATTGTCTTCATCAACAACTCATTGCAGTACATATTGCAGTAAATAGGAAATATGATTATGAAAATTTTGAACAAGATTGCTTTATCAGTTGCACTGCTTGGCGCAACTTCTATCGCTAACGCTGGTATGATTACTCAATGGAGTTATATCAATGAAGCGGGTTTTACCGCAGCTGAACCAAATGCTGTAACTAAGTCTGGTTTTGTTTCTGCCGGTAGCAGCATTTTAACTCAAGACACGTGGAAAAAGTTGAGCTGGGGCGATGCACTTACTCCGTCTGGCAAAAGCTCGTTAGTGGTTGATAGCCCAGTAACTGGTGTTATCAATACTGCAAACGTAGGTCAATCACTGGCAGATAGCGATTTCCAACAAGGCACTGACCTTATCCACAAC
>Ga0210012_1005361_pt1 | contig 9844 bp, 8 predicted proteins | sample CryGeymeta201504_FD_183974 | JGI IMG/M metagenome (GOLD analysis project Ga0210012, IMG submission 183974) | Groundwater microbial communities from Crystal Geyser aquifers in Utah, USA - Crystal Geyser metaG 2015-04 (SPAdes) (version 2) | ecosystem: Environmental > Aquatic > Deep subsurface >... | reverse complement strand
TATTACACATTTTCTGACCCCATTGCGGGGTGCTCTTTTGGCTCAGAGGCATTATCTTCAGAGATTGTAAACCAGAAACCAGACGAGGTGACAGGTGACAGACATGATGATGTGTCCCAGATTCAATGGCATTCTAATGATAATAATAATAATCCCCGAGACACTCTCACACCTTGCACCCAGCCCCCTTCGGAGTCCTGCTTATTACACGAACAACATCCGAAGAACAATAATTGAAAGAGAATGGTACCAAAATCAGAGATATCTCCGTTGATAGCGGCAAATGAAAGGTCTCATTCACGGACAAGCAGCTATTGGCCATCATTGCTTACAGAGGGATACGAAAATAATAATTCGACGAAAAGGCAACGTTTGGGCATCCATTTTACTCTCTTTCTTCTGATCGCTGTGTTTTTCACTTTGATCTTTTGTTTCAAAGGCGAAGATCTGTTACATATTGGACGCTCCAGGATTGTGGCTGTGGACGATGCAGAGGAACACTTGTTGGATATTGGTAATGGAATGGAAATTTGGTTTCGCACTTGGGGACGGACAGATGGTATTCCCGTTGTCTTTGTTCACGGTGGTCCAGGGAATGCCATTGCAGACTATTTTGGAAACAGCAACCAACGATTCTTTGCCGATGCCAACAATTCCTTTTTCGTAATCGAAGTCGATCAACGAGGAACCGGTAACAGCCGACCCAGTGTCCGCGATAATTGGGAAAATATGAAGTATTACGCAGATATTTCTATCGATAAAATATGCCAAGATTTTGAAAAAGTCCGGGAATATTTAGGGATTGGGGAATGGTTGGTATGGGGTGGGAGTTTTGGATCCAGCATTGCTATTAATTACGGAGAACGATACCCGGAGAGTTGTATGGCACTCATTCTTCGTGGCATCTACACAGATACTGTAGAGGAAGTATACGCCGTATATTCGAGAGAGGTTTATTTGAACAATTCCAAACGATTGCTTGAATTTGATATTCTCTACAACTTTGCAGCCCAATACGTTGAACGGCAAGAGAAACACGATAAGAAGCCGAACCCATTGGATCCTAATGATGCCGAACGGTTGATCCGTGTCTACGCGGAAATGATATCCGCTGGTAATCGGCTCGCAACGTGGCATTGGTTCGTATTCGAAAACAATTTGATGGAGCAGAACCCTAAAAACTTGCTGGACCCGGACGAAATCGATGAAAATTTCTTTCGGGAATCCTTGTCGGTGGCATTTTTTGAAACGAGACTATGGTTGCACGGAAGCTTTGAACAGCCCACGTCAGATTTGATGAATCCACAAAAAATTGAAAATCTGACCATGCCGGTTTGGATTTGTCAAGGACAGTACGATGAAGTCTGTCCCCCAAAATATGCAGAGAACTTTGCGACAGCTGTGCAGCCCACTGGCAAATCACCGAGGATAGTCTCACGATTCGTCAATGGATCACACGAAGATACTGACCCAGCTATAGAAGATTGTTTGCAATGGTCATCGAGGGAATTTGTCGACTACACACGAAATCCACTGCGATAAGAGCTTTACTAATCCCGAGCAGGTCCCAGCCCTTCCAAACGATTTTTTCACGGTCACTTTATTTGAAAAAATTAACAATTCCACGGTCAATCGGATCTCTTCTGTTTTTTTTTTCAGCTTCCGTATACTTGGTAGAGTTACACTGATAATTCACAATGAAGACATGTTGCTCGAATTGCTGGCACATTTTTTACACATAAATGCGTTTTGACTGATATTTTGCAATCTGGGGTTCTTTTTTTTAAAACCCAACATCATCGTCACTGTCGCCGTCGCCGTCGTTTTGGGGGGCTGATTTAAACTTTTTAGCTGATCGTTTACCATCTCCTTCCTCTTCTTCGTCGTCGTCATCACCGCCGGTATCATTATTCTTATTATTGGATTGGTACCTTCGTTTGACATCTTCTACATTGAGACCTGCTTCTTCGTGCAAGGCGATCAATTCGTCGTATCCCATACCTTCATCAGCATCTTCCTCCTCATCTCCGTCATCGGCTTGATAATCGTCGTCATCATCATCGTCGTCGTCACTGTATCCACTATAAACATCATTCTTGGCGGGTGCTGCTGCTGCTGCGGCGGCGGCGACGGGTACACTGCTGGAAACTGCCGATTCGTTCAACTTTACAGTCAATTGTGTATGCAGTGTCACGGTAGAAATACCATTGCTATTCAATTTTTTCATTTCTTGGCTAGGATGAAACCCTCCTTGTAATTCTAGCAGCACGTTGGCAGTCGCATCGATTTCGGTGGCTTTCATTTGGTACAGCACGTTTGAAGCCGATTCCTTTCCAGCAGCAGGCTTGGCCGATGGTTTTCCATCACCTTCATCATCATCCGATGCTTTCTTCGCCGCAGCCTGCTTGACGGCGCTGGCATACTCTATGGTCCAAACAACGTCAAATATCCGTTCTTTGGAGGCATTCTCGGCAGTACCATCGGGGCTCAGTGTGCCCACCATTTTCCCTCCCAAAATGTCCGTTGTTGTTGTTGCTGCTGTTTGTGACGCTGGTGGTGGATCGTCCAGTAAAGGATTCCAAAATTTGGTATCATCGTTCTGAGCATCACTTTGCAAATGAAAGCAACCGCCTTGATAATGCAAAATTTTTGTTTTGGTATCAAAATACAAATGACCTTCTAAAATTCCTTTCTTATTGTTTTGTTCGCCGTCCTGTGCTACTTCTTCATCTTCATTTTCCTCCTGACCAGGCACAAACTCATAGTCGTCTTCTTCGTCATCATCATCGTCGTCGTCGTCGTGATGTTGGTGAGATTCTAATTTGGAAGTCACAGCGGCAGCAGCAGCAGCAGCAGCTCTCCGTCGGCGGGGACGAACCATTTTCGTAAAATGTCAGTTGGATATAAAATTGAAATTGAAATGGAACTACAGTACGATCGTTTCTGTGGTTTTAGCTTGCCTTGCTGGCTTGCTCAAAGCTGATGACTTCCTTGCTTAATCGGTGAATCGCTGAATAGCAAGAGGGCAGATTTATAGTGAGTTTAACTGCTCGTTGCTGAAGCGATTGGCTTATCTGAACTCGATTAGCTGCTATCACTTGTTAGTACTCAACGAGAATACTGACTCCAGCCAGTGCTTGTTGCTACTCTGCTAGCTAGCGCAGAATAGTAGTGTAGAAAAGTGACTTCTGATCACTGTAGACCTACTACTAGTACTAGATCTGGTCTACTACTACTTACAGTAGTTCTTAGTGGCTACTACTCGAGTAGCTACTAGATAGTAATAGTACTACTATTAGCTACTACTAGCTAGAGTCTACCAGTATTATTATTAGTACTACTAGCCTACTAGGTCTACTAGTCCAGTAGAGTCAGATTTTTTAGTAGCCGAGCTGATCCGAGTCGTGGCGACTCATGATTGATTGATGATTGTTTTTGGTCTCGTCGATAACGCGAACGCGACTTTGGGTTGTCCCTTCGATTTGCACAAGTGAAATTGATGCTGATGAAGGCCATCATCTCAAGGTGTCGATTGAAGTATGGTACAGCTTGACAATTTTACTAGGGTCTAGTCGAGTACGTAATTTGCTTGGATGTTCGATGAATCTGCAACCCGTAAAGTGGAAAGAAAACAAATGATGAAACGATTTTACATTTGTTTCCACAATGCTGACATATTTTTACTGAGCTACCTAATCATAGAACCAACCTAACGCTTTCAGTGAGTCTGTAATAAAATCAGTGCTCTCCTCGTCCTTCTTTTTCACTTCGGATCCTCGAGGGATATCGCATGGTCGAAGGATGGTAGGAGAATCTGTTCGTTGTCTGGAACTTCTGCCAGTGCAGTCGGCTAGGGGTGACAAGTCAGGAAAGCCCAGTACCGATGAAGAAATCTTGTCCTCCACCTTGGAGACTTCTAATAGATCTTGCCGAAGGATTGACTTTGGTTGATCTTTCTGTTGTTGCCTTCCCTGGATTCCAACGTTTGCAGCCATGGGAGCCAAGAGGGCGGAATGCCTGTTTCGTACATTTCGTAGGGGAGCAATCGTGGCGTCATCATTTACCGCTTTTCGGGTCGCACCAGGTGGATCCTGCTTGGTGCCTTGAGAATCTGATGTGATTTTCTTGGCTTTTGGTCCAGTTGCTACACTCTCACCATCCGATATCGTTCGGCTGTGAGTTGACGGTGCCTTGAAGCTACTATCAGAGGTCATTTTCAGACTCTGATTAGAAGCTTTTCGACTCGTGTCTGAGGAGGCTTTTATGCTGCTGCTCCGAACTTTTTTGGTCTCATCAGATGTCACTTTTCGGCTCTTGTCCGACACAGCCTTTCTGCTGCTTGAACTTACCTTATGGCGCGCATCCGATTTTGCTTTTCTGCTACTACTACCATTAAATTTAGAGTCTGACTCTGCCTTGCGGCTACTCGAACTAGCCTTATGACCCGTGCTCTCAACCGGTTGCAACGCACCCTTCTTTTTTGCAATGGCAGCACGTTTCTTGGCTGCCATCTCTTTGAGTTCCTTGTTGATGACAATCGTTTCGCTTGGTTCTTGCTCTAAGGTTGTGCTGTCGTGCTGCCTACCATTTTTTAGTGCAGAAATTGGCTTTCCTTGTCGCTGCTTGTTTGTCGAAGAAGATACTCTTGTTGGCTTTGGTTGTGATTTCCTGTTGTCTTCTTCTTGTGGCCTATTACTTTTTATTACTGCATTTATCTTTTCTTGTCGCTGTTTATGCTTTGGAGAAGACGCTTGGGGTGACGTTGCTTCTGTTTTCATAATTGCCTTCTTTGCTTCTCCTTGTGGCTTATCATTTTTGTTTGCAGCCGGTCTCTTGTCTTGTTGCACTTTTTCTTTTAGAGAATATGTTTGAGTTGGCCTCATATCCGTCTTCGACTTCGCCTGATTTGCTCCAGTCAACAGGTGTTGGCCTCTGGCACCAGCTCCCTGTCGACCTACATTGCCACTATTGTCAGAGACCTCAGAAGATCCCTGTACTGGCTGCCTAGCCTCGGTCACCAGTTCAGGCCTGGTAATCTTTTGTGCGGTAGACTGCTGATTTCCTCTTGGTCCCTTTGTCAGGGCAACCCGCTGCTGCTCCTCTCTCTGTGCCTGCACTTGCCTCGATTCTTTACTCTGCGGAAAAACTAAATTCGTGCTACTGCTCTGAGAATGATGGCTATGAATCGTCATGGTGTTATCAGTGGGAGAAGGTACGTTTCCAATGGCCTCTACGGTATTCCAGGCTGACGAGATGACCTGGTCTGACGTTTCGTAGGACTTTTGGACAACGTCCCACGCGTTGCTCACTAGTGCCGAGTACCAAGCAGCTCTTGAATTCTGATTTGTGCTAGTTTCTGTGGTCAAATTGACGGGAAAAGTGGGGTCGTTTGTTAAAGAGTTGCTGTTATTTTCAACGGTAGGATAAGCTGGTGTGTCGGAAAAGAAATCTGTTTGATCGTATTCTTCCAATATTTTCATGTATTGTAAAGCTTTGTTCTGACTACTGTTCATACCGTTTATTGTGTTTATACAATGCTATGTCGATTTGTTTCTTCTGTTGCTCTATCCATCAATGATCGGATTGCATTCAATTCGGTTGATGGAGGATGTAGAAGAATCAAAATTTGATACGGCGAATATCAAGTTGTTTCTTTGGATTCTTGAGCCGAAATAGAATGCCGCTGTATCTTGTTGAGCTGTTTCATCGATAGATCGGAAGCAGATGGGAACAGCAGACGCAAGCGTTGGTTTTGAATGGAGTTGAAACAGTCCAGTTGAGAACACCAACAAATACTTACTACTCTACGGGTACATAATGATAACATTGAAATATTGTTATCAGTTATTAATCGCTCATTTTGTGATGTGCTTAGTTGCGAGTATGTCGAGCTACCGTTGACTTGCGAGCTGTAAAAAGTTCGTCGCATAACAGTAAAATTTTCTACTCGTACTCGTCTACCAGGAGTACCGGTAGTAATTATTATTACCGTACTACGGTAACTGGTACAGATCAACATGAAATAATACAAATTAGAGATGGGGCTTTTTTCATAAACTTCAGTTGGTTCAGGGTGCTTCGTCGTCTGTTTGTCCCCAAGCTACTTTTTTTAGAGTATCCGGAGGGAGTGGCTACATACTCTAGCTAGTCTAGTCCAGAGAGTAGATACAACTAGGATCCAGAGCTACCGGTGGCAAATGAGTTTAGATGTTTGTCTCTTTGAGCCACCAACTCGACACGAATAAATTCGTCCACTGAATCAAGTAGAATTTGGTCGCCACCACCCAACTCGTGGATCATATTTCCAGTTAATATTTATTTCATTCATCGATGCTCTTGGCATGCCTTTGATATTCAGATCCATTTTAGATTGACCTTCCGAATATGCGAACGTGGCGCTTTCCACTACGTACACAATCTATCACTTATTCTAGTTGGAAGCTACGTAATTTATTACGTAAATTCAACATCTTTGAGTTCGTTGCCATCAAAATCTTTTTCTGGCCCAACATCGACCATTGGCGATGACCTTAGGCTATTATCATCCAATGCCAACGAATTGTCGAGATCAGGATAGAGCGCTGGAACATCCGCCGTCTCGTCCAAGAGCAGCCGTTTTCTTCTGTACACAACCACCCCAAAGGCAACGGCCGTTGCGCAAGTCATACACGCCAAGATAACTCCCAAGGTGCCTGTGGAACTCATATTTCTGCGGCTATTGGAACCCCCCGATGCAGCGGCAGTCAAAGCTTTGGTGGTTGAAGCATTCTTTGAATACTCGCAATGCGGTCCTTCAAAGTCAGAATGACACCGACATACCGCATCGCCGTCCTTGTTCGTGACGCAAACACCCCCATTGGTACAAAAGCCTTGATTGCCGTGAATTTGTGCTTTGTTACTTGCTACACAAACGTCCGATGGTTGATGTTGACAGTAAATTCCAGCGACAGCGCTGTCGGCACTGCTGCAAACGCAAGAAGGAACGCCATTCACCATGGAACATTCCGATCCAGCAAAGCAAGGATGCTCGTTGCCATCCTTGCCGCATGACTTCATACTGTACTCACACTCGAGACCTACGTATCCATCCGGACAGGCACAGTGCTCAACATCCTTGTTGTGAGTCACGTTGAGACCCAAGTGACCCAATTCACTTCCATACTTTGCCAACAATTCTTGAACATGCTCATCATTTTTGGATCCTTTGCGACAATTTCCTCCATTCTTACACTTCAAACTGCAGGTTTCGTGCGGTGGCTTGGTTGCAGTGCTATCTTGATCATTCTTCCACTGACAGTTCGTTCCTCTCCAGTCCTTGAGACAATTGCAATTTTCGTGGGCTAAGGCAGGACAAGTACCATTGTGTGCGCAAAAGGTAGATTTGTCGTCGTCATAGTGACAAACAACAGAACTCTCAATCTCGCAGTGTCGGCTGAAGTTTCATGTGTTTATGTTGGTGAAGGGTTAGGCAACATCGAAAAACATTTGCGACCTGAATAACTTCGGGCAAGTAAACCAAAACGAACACTACAGGGCTCACTCTATTCATCGACAAGATAACCCAGAACGTACCCGGAAAACTGAACTTCTTCCCCCTTTGCCAACTTTTTTTTATTGATTTCCGTACAGTCGCAGTGATGAGTGGTTTCATCGGTATCCTCGTCTTTTATAGAAATACACTTGGTGCCATGAAGGCACTTAATATTGCCACAAATTATCTCTTCTTTGTCGCAGAGACTTCCCATAAATCCTTCCGGACATTCGCAGTACTGATAATCTTGATGCACCACTTCGACACTCTGCGATTCGGGGCCGGAAGGTTCGTCAACGACCAAAGTATGATTTTCCGTCTTGCTTCCGTATCTGCAACTGCCTCCGTTATGACATTTGAGGGTACACTTGGGGACGGATGGTTCAAAGAATTCACATACTCGTCCTACATACCCAGAAGGACAATCACAAGGATCCAATTCGTCGGGTTCCTCTTTGCACGTTCCTCCATTCTGACAAATATTGTTGTTTTCGGTACATTTAATATCCTTGTGAACGACCTCGACTGTATTTTTTGTGTGAATTAGTGCATAAGTATTTTTAAAAAAGATCAATCATATTTCATGGTGGAGTTGGTTTGGAAATGAGCAAAAGGTTTAAAAAATTATAAAATATATAACATCAATCAGCAGCAACAATGCACAAAGGGAGAAGGCCTCCTCCAACGCACCTTCACAGTACTTTCCAGAATATCGAATTTGAGTGCCATAATCCTTGGCCTCCGATGGACAATCGCAGAATAGCTGATCGTTCTGGTAAATATCTTCCATTGTAGCAATACTAGAAAACAGGAAACACACATGGAATCAGTGTCAAAAAAAGGTCTGTTAGAAGCAATTCTTACTTTATAGTTACCGAATAAGTTAAAAAAAAAAAAGCAATTCAGTTGATACCATTTGATGAACTCACCATTGTCCTCCGTTGAAACAAGTGTGGGTGCCATCGTTGCATGATTCGTATTTTCGTCCGCATCGAATGCCTGTGAATCCTGGTGGACAACCACAATGCCATCCATGACGAGAAATTTCTTTCGTAAAATCAAATTTTTCTCCCGTATCAGGACGAGCTGGATGCCACGTAAAATTGGCATCTCCTCGCACGCATTGGGTATCATGCAGGCAATCTAAATCACAGGGAATAATGGAGGAGGAATTGTTGTCGTCCTGGGCAGATACCAAGGAAGACATGGCGGCCAACACCGCCACGGACAATAGAAGTGCCCTTTGAGAATATGTAAAAAAGCAGTGGATTGTCGTCATCTTGATAGAAGTAGTTGTTACAAGAGGAACTAGCTTAGTACTAGTACTCCTATGGGAAAGCGGGAAAGGCGCCATTGCCTGACTTGAAACATAAAAGTTTCTACCGTTTTGAATCCTACAGGCGACTGCCCCGCGTGAATCTCCTTAAATGAATAGAGTACCAATTTTCTCCTATGATGGGCCGGGCGTTTGATCGTCCTTTTCATCATCAAGCAGAATTAAAAAGTGAGCGGCGTGCTGTACTACTTGGCACTAGCTAGCTACTACTAGTAGTAGTAGCGTAGTACTAGTAGTAGTAGTAGAGGTCTCTACTACTAGTAGTAAAAGTGTTACCTGTATTAAGGGTTGAGTACCTTGTGCTGGCACTGCCAGTCTGTCCATCGCGCAGCAGTGTGTTCTTGTGCTCCTCAATGAATCCCGAGTCTTCCATCGGTTCCATGGAGAGACAAGATATCTGCAGCTATGCACACGAGGACGAATCGTCTGTGGTTTCCGCATGACATGCCCATCTTCCCCTCCATTTCTGGCCTACATCCATCATATTCCCATTTCCTGCAACCAAACATATTGCTCCAAATCAGCTTGAATCCTGCGTCTTCCAAGAGTGGGAACATGAGTGCATAGTAGTAAAGTTCTTCAGTAGAATTTACCCACGTTCGAGTCACGTGTGTCTCAATTGAAATTTGACCAACTTTATCAAGCAAGGAAGGATATTCGGCAAGAATATCCCGGGCCGTGGCCACCTCGCAGCCTTCGCAATAAATCTTGATAATACCCAGATAGTCCCATCCCAAAAATTACGTAGCGTTGGAAGACTGGTTAGTGTCCATTAATCTTCTGGTGCGCTGCGCTGCTCGACATTCGACTGTAGCATGATCATCAGCCCAACGTTGTGAAACGTCACAACCGGAGATAACTTGAAAGGGTGGGTGGTGGATGGATCTCCTGCAAATACGCGACACTTCCATGTCTCACCAAGGTCAACGTCGAACGGGTGACATGGAACACCAAAGCTTCCACTCGGGGGTACTGGC
>Ga0210012_1005348_pt1 | contig 9853 bp, 21 predicted proteins | sample CryGeymeta201504_FD_183974 | JGI IMG/M metagenome (GOLD analysis project Ga0210012, IMG submission 183974) | Groundwater microbial communities from Crystal Geyser aquifers in Utah, USA - Crystal Geyser metaG 2015-04 (SPAdes) (version 2) | ecosystem: Environmental > Aquatic > Deep subsurface >... | reverse complement strand
GCAAGTTACAAAGTTGGCAGGTTGCCAGGCTTGCCCTGAGCATCGTCGAAGGGTTACCATGTTGCCAGGTAAGTAAGGCTGGCTGGCGCGGCTTCCCATGTCCCCGAATTCGTTATTCGTTGTCCCCCTGTTCGATCGCACGTAAAAGAACTCTACCACGAAGGTCACCACCCCCAACCCGCAGGGTGCTTCCCTAAAGGGACGCTACGCGGTCGCGAAGAACGGGGGCAGGCGTAACACAAAAAAGGATGAGATCTTATGCTTCCTGACTTTAACGCAGCTGGCGATCTACCACCTGGCGTTTACCCGGCAACACTAAATCAAGTCATTGCCCGTTTTGGCGTCGGTCATGGACAGCGGGGGTTGGTTACGCGCCGGTTAGTGCATATTTACGAGCTTGCACAGCGCACGGACCATTTACAGCGTTTGATCGTCTTTGGTAGTTATGTTACAGACGAGCCAGATCCGAACGATGTGGATGTGATTTTGGTGATGGATGACGCGTTTCGTTTACCTGCAAAGCACAGGTACACGTAGAAGAGTGCCCAACCGAGTCGCGTGGATTATTTGATCACGCGATAGCGCAAGCCAGATATGGCGCCAGCATATTTTGGGTACGTCCAGGGTTGTTAATCGGTGAAAGCCTTGAGAGTTTCGTGGCTCACTGGCAACTCAAACGGGATGGTTCGCTACGCGGCATTGTGGAGGTAAAAATATGATCAGGAACGAACAGGAACTTAAAGTAACCCAAGAACGGATTGGTTATTTCCAACAGTTGCTGATGCAGTTACGCCAAACCGCCCGGCCGGAAGAGTTCCAGGCAGTGAGCGGGGGCTACCGAATAGAGATCGAACGGATGCAAGCCGAAGTACTGGAATACTTGACCTTACCAGCGCTGCTCGAATCCGGGCTTGCCCAGGTTTGAACTTTGAAAAGCCGTAAAATCCGCATTAATCCGCGTCCTATTTCTGAATGGCACGGCCACGCAGCCAGGAGGGAGGCGGAAAAGAGCGTGACTTAGCCTGATCCTTTCTGGACGAAGTGCTGCTCTCGACAACAGCACGGAAACCTTAATCAACTCTGGTAAAATATCAGGAACAAAGTATTAGACCTCTTGCATATGTACTCATGTGCGCTAGAGAGCGCACACCAATCTCGAATTTCGATTGATTTCATTCTGATTAGCGGACGTTCTCTAACGTCCGCAGGATTGAAAAGCCATAGTTCTAAGTAGATGTATCTGGAATTAGGGAATGAGGTTGAAAAATGAAGGTTTCCCTCTCCCGGGCCGCTGAGATCGTGGGGATAGATATAGAAAGCTTCAAGGAGCTTCTGCGAGAAGCAGGCGTGGCAAGGATGATCCCTCCAGCAGGCGAGGTGGTTCAGCATGAAGTTGAGCAACTCATGCGTTTCAGGGAAGCCGAATGAGTGGGAAAAGGGTTATCCTCGATGCGGATATCCTGAGCATGTTTGCCAAGGTGGACGCTATAGAAGTACTTGGAGAATTCCTGGGTAGGGGACGAGTGGGGATGACGCCGCGTGCAAGTTATATCTCTGCAAGCTATCCTGCGAGGGTTGTGGTTGAGTGGGATGCAAAGTAAGGCAGAAGTAAGGGAATTATTGAAGCGCATCAAGGACGCCGATTATCTTGAGGTGTCGCCTGAGGTGGAGCTGGAAATTTTTAACCAGGGTGAGAACGAGTAGATGGAAGGTCTTGATAAAGTTTGTTGCGTATGCGGCCATGAGCTTGGTATGGTTGCCGACTACGCAACCACTTTGCATGTAGATGAAGACGATGGTTGACATTCAAAAGCAAATAGACTATTGGAAAGCCGGCGCTTACGAGGATTGGCAGGTGGCAGAGGAACTGATCAATCTTGGCCGGACTCGCCACGGGCTTTTCTTTGCACACTTGGCACTGGAAAAGACACTAAAATCCCACGTGTGTCGTGACACACAAGACCTGGCCCCTCGTATCCACCCACTTCTGCGCTTAGCTGAAAGGACAAGATTGAACTTATCAGAAGAACAGCGGGTTTTTCTGGCGCGCTTTGATCGCTATCAAATTGAGGGCCGTTATCCGGATTTGTTGCCTCCCGCCCCAGATGCTGATATGGCGCGACAGGAATTGAATCAGGTCAGGGAGATGCTCGAATGGTTGAACCAACAGTTTTCAAGATAATCCAAGATTATTTAGCCACCGTACGCCAATCGGGCCTGCATGTCAGCAAGGCAATATTGTACGGTTCGTATGCGCGCGGTGAAGCTCATATTGACAGCGATATTGATATCCTGGTCATTGCAGCCGAATTCGACAAGCCACCCGAGCGGGGCCGCGTTGATCTGCTATGGGCATTGCGGGCAAGGACAGATAGCCGAATCGAACCGCTGCCGGTTGGCGAGCGGCAGTGGCAAGAGGACAACACCAGCATGATTATTGAAATAGCCCGGCGCGAAGGTCAGGAGATTCCATTGCCTGTGGCTGCATGAACAATAGCTACGCTTCCCCCGCCGCTTTGGTTCCCTGGCCTCCCGAAAAGACCTCGGGACGATGTCCCGTAAGAACATCGGGATGATATCCCGTAAGAGCGTCGGGACGATGTCCCGTAAGAACATCGGGATGATATCCCGTAAGAGCGTCGGGACGATGTAGTCCGCTACCTGAAACTGCTACCTGAAATTGCTACCTGAAACTACCAGGTACAGGCAGGTACACTTGCAAACGGCGCAACCTTCGGCAGGCAGGCAGGTACACTTGTAACCTGCGCAACCTTCGGCAGGCAGGCAGGGCAGGCAGGACAGGCGCGGCGTGCAACCCGAATTTACTAATCGTCACTATCACCGTCGCTGGTACAAGAGATTGTGGGCCTCATTCTTTCGGCGCAGCCCACTACGTGCAAAAAGAAGCGTTGGATTCTACTTCCTGATGGCCTTGGCGGTGGCCATTCTCTCTGCCGACAGTGATCAAAAGCAACTAAAACAGCTTACTCTTTGGTACAATGTGTATGTAACAGAAATTTGATACTCATAGGAAGTATGAGGTAGTACGATGACTGTAGCCATTCAGTGGAACCCAGACAAATCTCTACGAGATCGGTTGAAGGCCTTAGCACAACAGCGTGGTGGGTCTCCAGAGGAAATTATTACCGAAGCTGTTCTGCAATACCTGGGATCTGAAATTTTAGAATACACGGAAGAGGAACGAGATCCTTTGGTGGGTTTGTTTTCTAGCTCTATACATTTGGGGCGCCAATCTGAAGAGATTTTGCAGCGGGAAATCAGAGAACAATCCGGATGGACATGGAAAGAGACTTCGTCGTAGCTGACAGTTGATTTTCTCAAAGGGTTGCCAGAGAGCCGATTTCGTTTAGTGGCGCTGACAGCCGATGATGTCCACAGAGTAGCCGAAATCCTCGAGAAATACGAAGACAGTCGAATCGATTTTGTTGATGCTTCAGTGATGGCGATCGGGGAACGTTTTGACTGTAGAACAGTACTGAGGTTGGATCGTAGGGATTTCCAGATATTTCGCCCAAGGCATCGGGAATGGTTCGAACTTCTTCCGTAAGGTTTGGGAAAGATGGCGATGGTTGATGGAAGTCCATAAAACGCTCGGCCCCGCCTTCACAAGAATCCGTCTACGAAGCTGCCCTCGCAATCGAAGCATCTGTGTCCCATAAACCCAAGAAAGAATCTATGTTCATCCTGCGAATCTATGTCCCATAAATCCCTCTCCCCAGCCACGCAGCCAGCCGGCAGGCGGAAAAGCTTGTACTGCCTGTCCTGGCGGGCTAGGCCAGGGAGCGTTCGCCTGAGCGGAGCCTGCCCTGAGCCATGTCCTGAGCGTTTTTCCCTGCCCTTGCGGGCTGGGCAAGGGTGCGAAGGATCTGTCGAAGGGCCGAAGGCCTGTCGAAGGACTGTCGAATGGAGAAAAGCCGTAAAAAATCCGCGTATATCCGCTTGAAAGTTGATGAAAAATCGAGAAGAAAGATTATGAACACACAGACATCGTATTTCCAGGATGTTATCGAAACGGTTGAAAAATTGCCGCCAGATGACCAGATGCTATTAGTAGAAATTATTCGCCAGCGTTTGATCGAAATTCGGCGTAAAGATTTGGTAGCCGAAGTTGCTGAAGCACGCCAACTTTATCGAGTCGGCGATGTACAACGCGGCACAGTAGAAGAGCTTATCAGGGAGTTAGATGAGTGAAGACGCTGGTTTGGAGCACCACATTCGTTCGGGCTTTCACGCGATCAACAAAGCGTGATCCAGCATTGAAAGAGAGAGCCGAAGACACCCTTCGCCAGCTTGCCGAAAACCCTTTCTACCCCCCGCTTCACAGTCATAAACTGAAGGGAGAATTAGCAGGCCTATGGGCGTGCACTGTTGACTATGATAACCGTATCCTATTTGAATTTGTCAGGAACCAAGACACGGGTGAAGAGGAAATTTTCTTATTGACCATTGGCACTCACGACGAAGTCTATTGATGTGATTGGCGCGACCTACAGGACAGGCAGGCAGGTACACTTGCAGCCAACGCAGGTGCACTTGCAACCAACGCAAGTACACTTGCAACCAACGCAAGTGCAAGCAGGCAGGCAGGGCAGGCAGGGTGGGTCAGAAGACCCAGATGCAGGAAGAGGTCAGCTGCTCTTCTCGGAAAGGATGAGACCGTTATGGTAAATCTGCTGCAACGAATTACTTTCGACCAAAATGTGCTTGGCGGCAAGCCATTGATCCGCGGCCTGCGTATCTCTGTAGAGATGATTCTGGAACTCCTGGCCAAAGGGAGCAGCAGGCAGGAGATTCTGGAAGATTATCCAGACTTGGAACCAGAAGACATCGGGGCGGCCTTGCTCTATGGTAGCCAGTAGGCTACCACTTTGCCCATCATTTGGTCGCTGATGAATTGGTCCTCGATCGGGTGGCTGCGTAAATGAAGTTTTTGGCGGATGTCAATGCAAGCGGTTCATTGGCAGACTGGCTCTCAGGCAAGGGGTACGATGTTGCCCGGGTCTCGGATGTAGACCCTAACTCGGACGAGCCGAAAGCGTTTTACCGCTAAGCACGCGAAGGTCGCTAAGAAAAACCTTTGGTTCATTGGGAATCGGCGTGATATACCGCCAGATGTGGGGCGGATTGGCAATCCGCCTTACGCCAAACGCCAGATATGCTGACCTATCACGGCAAATCCCAAAGAGCCAAACCTTTAAAAATCTTCGCGTTCTTTGCGGTCTTAGCGGTTCAAAAAATTCTTGTACACTTGTACCTGCGCAAGTGCAGGCAAAAAGCAAGCATTTCACTGGTAAGCGCCTAAATCCCTCTCCCCGGCCACGCAGCCAACCGGCAGGCGGAAAAGCTTATACTGAGCGTTCGCCTGAGCCCTTCGACTACGCTCAGGACAGGCGCTCACGCCGAAGGCTTGTCGAAGTAAGCGTGACGTAAAAAGCAGGCAGGTTGGAAAGTTACATAAAAGGTTGCTGGTCGAAGGCCGATGGCAGAAGGAGTGTGAATATGGTTACTCCTGTGATGACAGATATTGGAACATTAATTACAAGATCAACCAATGTGCGCGGCGGACGACCGCGGATTGCGGGGACAGGTGTCACGGTGCGGCGCATCGTAGGCTGGTATAAATTGGGATTGGAGCCGGAAGAGATCGTTGATGAAATTCCACATCTAACCCTGGCCCAGGTTTACGCGGCGCTGGCTTATTATCACGCCAATCGAGATGAGATAGAAAAGGATTTAGCAGAAGAGGAAGCAGAGGCAGTTCGATTGGAGCAACGCCATCATCAGAACCAAGCTCACCGCTCATGAATATTCGGCTCTACTTCGATGAGGATTCGATGCGACTGGCGGTGGTGAAGGCCCTGCGCGCGCGTGGTGTTGATGTTCTTACGGCTTTGGATGCTGGTATGATTGACCGCGAGGACGGAGAGCACCTGGCTTTCGCAACTGGACAAGGACGTGTTCTGTTCAGCTTCAACATAGGGGATTTTTACGAGCTTCACACGCTGTACTTGACGCAGGGCAAGGCGCACGCGGGTATCATCCTGGCACGTCAACAGGCGTACTCAGTGGGTGAGCTTGTGCGCCGACTCTTGAAGTTGACTGCGGCCAAATCGGCCGAAGACATGCGCAACGAAGTCGAATTCCTGAGCGCGTGGAGATGAGCATGTGTTGATGAGCCACAGATGAACACAGATGTCATACCTTTGCAGGGCACAGGCAGATTAAAAAACAAAAAGAATCTGTCGAAACCCAGTCGAAGTATCCGTGGTTGCAGGTTCGTGGCATGGACATCCAAAGAGCGAAGTAATATCAGTAGATCACGAAAACGTAGTGACGACTTCAGTCGTGCCGCCAAAAAGCGACTACCCTAAAGGGTGCTTCGCGAAAGTCGCCACTACGAATCCTTTTCGTGAAGTACTGAATATAGATTATAATCGAGTGATATTCAAGGACTGCGAAAAATGGTATTGCAAATAGAATTTCCCAATGAATTCCTTCAGGCTGTACGTTTGCCCAAACAAGAAGCGCCAGCGCGTGTCAAACGGGAATTAGCTGTTGCACTGTATGCGAAGGGATTATTAACTTTCGGCAAAGCCCGCCAACTGGCTGAAATGACCCGCTGGGATTTCCATGAATTGTTAGGCGAAGAAGGTGTACTCCGACGTTATGATGTCGAAGAGTTCGAGGATGATTTAGCAACGTTGGAGACTTTGAATTGAAGGTTGTAGCAGATGCTTCGGTGCTTATCAGCCTGAGCAGAATTCAGCGGTTAGAATTGCTACATGAACGCTTTCCAGAGGGTGTATTCATTCCTCCGGATGTTTGGAAAGAAGTCGTCGAAGAAGGCGGTGGACGACCGGGCGCACGAGAAGTAGCCGAATCAGAATGGATTCGTATCCAAGATTTCACAGAGCAGGGCATTGTAAATCTGCTGCAGGTTGAATTGGATGATGGCGAAGTGGCAGCAATTGCTTTGGCGTATGAGATTCATGCGGATGTTATTCTTATCGATGAGCGCGATGCGCGACAGGCGGCACAACAACTTGGTTTGCGTGTTTTGGGCACGATAGGCATTTTGACCTGGGCAAAGCAAAGCGGCAAACTATCGAGCCTGCAAGCTGCCCTGGATGAGCTTCGGGATAAAGGGAAGTTCCGAATCAGCCAGAAACTGTATAAACAGGCGCTCCACATGGTTGGGGAAAAATAGGTCTGGCGCGACATCCAAAAGGACACAGCAAGTCCCGGTCTATGAATTCGAAAGCAGAACGTCTTAGCGGCTTCACCTGCACTTGCCGCAGGCCGTCTCGCCCCGGCGGGCCGGGTCTCGCGGCCCGAACGGGGTGCAAGTGTCCGCGTCCGGTCGGGTAAGCTCTTCGGCTCCGCTCCCTGGCCTCCCGAAAAGACCTCGGGACGATGTCCCGTAAGAACATCGGGACGATGTCCTGCAAGAGATTCGGGACGATGTCTGGTAAGAGCGCTGGGACGCTGCAGCGTGCCGAGTAGGCCTTCGCGACCGCGTAGCGTCCCTTTCGCGAAGCACCCTGTGGGTAGGGAAGCACCCTGTGGGTCGGCAACGCGAACTTGCCAGGGTTGAAGAGTTGCAAGCCAGCGTTCTCTCACGCTGGCGGCCAAATTCGGGCGTATGAGAACGCCCTACTAATCATGATGGATGTGATCATTATTGATGAAGGAATTGCAGAAGTCAATCACGATAGTGAATGCCGTTATTACGCCTGAAACGGTACAGGAGATTATCCGCAAGGCTTCCGCTATCAATTGGGGAACGCATTTGTTGCGGTGGCGTTATTTCGATGTCACCCACGAAGGCAATACGATTCACCGTGGCGCATTGATTCCGACCGCGCTGTGGCACTTGCTCAAGCGGGTGTACGTGGAGCAGGAATGGTCCGTAGGGACAAATCTTGAGCGCCTCAATGCAGAGGCTCGCTCCATAGTTCAAAGTCCTAACACAGAGATATACGTCTATGGATACTATCGGACGGATCCACCCCGGTTACAATGGGGATTCTTGAGTAGGGAGACCGGGATTGCCGTTGTGTACGACATGGAAGCGAACCTGATTGCTACCGTTTTCAAACCAGAAGAAGGCTCTCAATTTTTCGAGATGCAAATTGATGCAGTGAAAATTGATCGGAAGGATTGGAACGTATGAACCAACGAGAACTGGAACGTCTGGTCAGAAAGTACTACGGTTACGTCGCTGACCCGGAAGGATCGGGGGTTGAAGCGCTTGACCTGCTTTCCGTGCGCGACAAAATCCAGATATTTCTGGACTTTAGCACGCCGGAGAAGACGCTCTCCCATTCCTTATACGAACAGATTCATGAGCTGGATCGGTTGCTTTGGAATGAGCAGGAGACATTTTTGACAGCCATTGGCGGGCGGGAACTCCAACATGCCCGACAACAACGGCGCAGCCCGCGATCCCATTGGTGGTGGTACCTCGACGAATTGAAAGCGCTGCCCCGACCGCTTCAAGCACAGCGGGAACGACTGGCCCAGGCATTTGAAGGGTAACCAGGGATTGCCATCCAATTCCGAATCCCTCCTCCCGTCCCCCTTCATCTTTCATCCTTTCTCCTTTCTCCCCGTCTCGTGGACCAAACTATGCGGCAAGCACGATCATGTCCCATAAAAGCGTACCTCCAATGCTGTCCCTGCTGGCTGTTGCGATGATTGCCCTGATGGGACTATCCCCAGCGCGCCAGGCGTGGCTGATCAACGCCTGGTCGCTGCAATACACCCGCCATGCGCTCATCCCGACGCCTTCTCGCGCGACCTGGAAGTGTCTGGTGGGCGAAAACACGCGAAGAATAATTATTTCCAGACACGGTATAATTGTTATCAGGAACTCAACTGGAAAGGAGTGTGAAATGTTACAGACTGTTTGGGCAGTGATTCAGGATGGGAAGATACAACCTCTGGAAGGGGTTGCTTTTCCTGAAGGCGCAAAGGTCATTGTGACATTGTTGCCCGAGGAAGAAGAACCGCTCTTCTGGTTATCTGCCAGTGAAACCTCACTCGCGGCGGTCTGGGAAAACAACGAGGATAATATCTATGCCGAAAACCTCCAGGAAACACTTCTTCTTGGATAGGAGTTAGCAATGAAACTTACCGTAAGTCTCGACCGCGACGAAGACGGCGTCTGGATTGCAGAATGTTCCTCCATCCCTGGCTGCCTGCCCCACGTTCTTGGTGGGGTTTCAGCCAGGGTTCGGCATAGAAGAAAATGAAAAGAAATCAACTCGTAAAACATTTGAGAAAACATGGCGCCGTGTTGATACGAGAGGGGAGCAGGCACAGCATATTTCAGAAGGGCAACAGAAAGACGCAGGTTCCCAGGCATAATGAGATTGTGGATGAGTTGGCGCGCAAGATTTGCAAAGATTTGGACCTTCCTTTTGTGAGGTAAACCATGGAGTATCGAGCCGTAATCAAAAAATCAGGCGATTGGTGGATTGGATGGTTAGTAGACCTGCCGGGAGTAAATGCCCAGGAAAGAACGCGTGAGCAGGCCATCGAGTCATTACGCATTGGCGCCCAGGAAATGTTGGCGACAGAGATTCCATTTGAAGCGGAAGGGCTGATGGTGACCATAGAGGTTCCAAACCCGGCATGGGCTTTTTGAAAATTCGCCCTTGCGGATTGGGAAAAAGCAGGGCTGAATGTTCCCACAGCGGCCAAGCGTCCACTAACTTTTTCGTTCCTCGTTTTCCTGTTCCCTCATCCCTCATCCTTCATCCCTCATCCTTCATCCTTCATCTCTCATCCTTCATCTCTCATCCTTCATCCTTCATCCTTCATCCTTCAT
>Ga0210012_1005329_pt1 | contig 9871 bp, 3 predicted proteins | sample CryGeymeta201504_FD_183974 | JGI IMG/M metagenome (GOLD analysis project Ga0210012, IMG submission 183974) | Groundwater microbial communities from Crystal Geyser aquifers in Utah, USA - Crystal Geyser metaG 2015-04 (SPAdes) (version 2) | ecosystem: Environmental > Aquatic > Deep subsurface >... | reverse complement strand
TGGCATCATTTACTTTTTTAATTTTTGAGATGCGCTCTAAGTTGCTAGGCTTACCCAAACTATGCTTTATTTCACCAGATTTCGTATGGATAATAAAACTGCTATTGTCATGACCGCTCCAAATGCGTTTCTGCTCATCAGCATAGAGACTCGTTGTGATTTGACTCGCTGCTTCTAAATAGGGTTGATGAATCCAGCTGATATCAGAATGGGGGATAAAGAATAAGGCCTTACCCATGGAGCCAATCCAAATATTTTTTTCATTGTCTTCATACATGCAGGTTACCAGCATGTTTTCTAAGAAATTATGCCATTCGCCAGCCTTAGCCGTTTCGAGGTTTTGGGCGAGAAATACCCCCTTTCTAGTTCCTACCCAGAGTTTCTGTTTCGAATCAAAAAAGAAGGAAGTAATATCCATCTCCGATGTCGGAAACTGGTAGTCCATTAAAAGTTCTTTGCTGGCTTGGTTATAACAAATGACACGGTTTCCTGTGCAGAGGAATAACTTGGTATCGAAGGAAAAAACCCGTGTCCGGTTATTAACCGCCTTTTGTGGTAGCTGGCTTTTTTCGCTAAGGCCCCAACTATCTCCAACAATTTGCCGAATGGAATCTGGACCGATAAAATACACTTTTTCGCGGTAGTTCCAGATGGAGCTGATTCCACCAAGCTGATTAGAAACCTTGCTAAAACTGCTGTCCCTTCCCAACCGTAACAATTCATTGCCGCTGCTTCCGAAATAGATATTTTTATCGTCCTCAGCAAAATAGTTGAGATAGCCTTTAGCGTCCGGAATTTGGGCCAGATAGCTGCAGTTCGACTTATTATAGAAGCTGTCGTTGTAAAAGAAGGAGAGCTTTCCGATTAAAGTTAAAAACCATATTCGACCTTGTTGATCTTGATCTATGCGAATTACTTCATTATCGGCTAGACCGTCATTTAAATTATAGGCGCGAAACTTATAGCCATCATAGCGGCATACTCCCTTGTCCGTAGCAATCCATAAAAAACCTTCGCGATCTTGAAATACATCATAAATGATATTGGATGATAGGCCATCGTCTGTTGTGTACTTTAAAAAATACGGAGTTTGAGCATGAAGCGACGGGATCTGCAATCCATACAGAAATCCAAGTACAATGAAAGAGAGCCAGCTTCGCATTAATTCAATATTAGCTAAAGTTCAATGGTATCTCTACGATTGGACGCTACGGATATCATAGAATTGACTTCATTTATCATTAATACCTAGTCAACTGCTCGGTCTTGTTTATCACATTTACTATTTTTATAGACGCGCTTATCTATATGAAAATGAATTGTTTAAACCGAATGAAAATAAAAATATAAGTGTCGACGAAAATTTATTCGATAAAAGAAATAAAACGCACTTATACGGTAAATCCTGCCTTTAACTAAGTATATGTATCCATATTTCATGTATTAGCTGTTTGAGCGCGATGATATGGTTTCTTTACATGACGTCTTCCTGCTGAATGAGGCAAGGCATTAAACTAATCTACACATTATGGATACAGTTCTTAACAAGAAAATGAAGCGAAAAAGCTACGTAGTGGGCCTCATGGTGGCGTGCTGTAGTTTGTTCGCTGTTAACCTTTACGCGCAAGGAAATGCGGTGAAAAGTTTACCCAAGGGGTTTATTGAAAACAAAGGTCAAATTATCGATCAAAACAATCTAGCCAATCCTGAGGTGAAATACCTTCTGAGTTTGCCTTCGATGAATGTTGAGCTGAAGGCTAATTCATTTAGCTATGATGTTTATACGACCGAAACAAAGCGGGTGAATGCTCCAGGTGATATTCTAGATATTACAACAGATCAACAAGTATTATTTCATTTTCATCGTATTGATATTGAATTTATTGGGGCAAACCCACATCCGAAGCTAATCGCAAACAATAGGCATAGCGATGTGCTGAATTATTATACCACTGGCACAAATGAGTCGGGGATAAAGGGTGTTAGCCATTTTGGTCAAATCGTGTATAAAGATCTCTATCCAGGAATTGATTTGGAGTTTAATGCCTTAGTGGGAGAGAACAAACCAGTAGAGTATAACTTTATTGTTCACCCCGGTGCAGATGCTTCTCAGATTCAATGGCGCTATAAAGGCTTAGAATCGGATTTAGAAAATGAAAAAATCGTACTCTACACGCGTCATGGAGAGGTGGAAGAGCATATCCCTCATTCCTTTTTGCTTGAAAATATGGCAAGCCTAACAGTTCGCTATAAAAAATCGGCCGAAGGTGTATTTGGTTTTGAGCAAGTGAACTACGATCCTACCAAAACATTGGTTATCGACCCTTTACCATCCTTACAATGGTCAAGCTATTTTGGCGGAAGTGCCGACGATATTCTTTATGGTGTAGAAGCCGATAATGCTGGGAATATTTTTGCCACAGGTCGGTCTTTATCTACCTCAAATATTGCAACGAGTGGTGTATATCAGTCGACCTTTGGTGGAGGAACTGGATACGGTGGTGGAGGAGATGTTGTCCTCCTAAAATTCAATAATACGGGTACCCTTCAATGGGCTACGTATTATGGCTATTCTGGTCATGAACAAGGACAGAGTATTGCATTGGATAATGCCGGAAACATGTACGTTCAAGGTACAACTGCATCAGCTACGGGGATGGGAACTACGGGTTCTTTTCAGCCAAATCGTGGTGCAGGTACGTATAACGATGCCTTCTTGGCAAAATTTGATAAGAATGGTTTTCGTCTTTGGGGAACCTATTATGGAGCCAATGGAAATGACCGTGGTTCTCAAAACGCATTAAATGTAGATGGAGATGGCAATGTGTATTTTGGAGGAACGAATAATTCTGCAAATAATACACAGGTTTCAAGTGCAGGCTCTTTTCAAGCTACTAACGGGGCAACTGCGGCATACGACGAACCTTTTGTTGCCAAGTTTGATTCAACAGGAACACGTATATGGGGAACCTATTATGGCGGAGGAGGTAATTTCCATAATGCCTTATTTGGCATGGGAATAACCGCTAACGGACAAGTTATAGTTGGTGGAAGAACCACGAGTACCAGATTGCCGGTAAGTAGTGGCGCCTTTCAGTCAAGCTATGGTGGCGGAAGCTATGATGGTTTTTGGGGAATTTTAGATGCAAACGGCGCAAACCTAGTTTACGGTACATATATCGGTGGAAATGGCTATGATATTGTCCGAAGTGCAAATGCCGACGGAAATGGAAATGTGGTGATTGCTGGATTCACAGAGTCTTCGAATAATATTGCCACAGCGGGTGCGCATCAAACAAGCCTTTCTGGAAGCAGGGATGGAATGGTGATGAAGTTTACTTTAGCAGGCGCCTTGTCATGGGGAACCTATTTCGGTGGGTCGGACCTCGATGATGTATTCGACACGTATACAAACAGTTCAGGAGATATATTTCTTGCTGGCTATTCGGCATCCTCAACGGGTGTAGCCACATCTGGTTCATTTCAAACAACTCCTGGTGGAGGAAATGATGGTTTTGTTGCTAAATTCGATGCTTCAGGAACCCAAAAATGGGGAACCTTATTTGGAGGCTCAGGACCAGATATCATTGCGGATATTGCGTATACTTCTTCTGGTCCTCTCACAATTGGATATACCGAATCTACCTCAGATATCGCAAGTTCAGGATCTTATCAAACCACATATGGTGGTAATAGGGATGGATTTATCGCCTATTTCCAAGACCTTCAAGGCCAGAATAATGCGGGGGTGAATAAGGTGGTAAGACCTTCAGGATATGTATGTGCCGGAAGTCAGGATATTGTGATTGAAGTAGCAAACTCAGGTTTAAACCGAATTGACTCAGTACTCGTAAAATGGGAGATTAATGGAGTGGGCCAAACGGATTTTATGGTAACCGATACCTTGGCTCCGGGTTCTACTTTGGATATTAATTTGGGCTCTGTAAGTTTTGTAGCCAATAATTTAATGAAGATAAAGGCATGGACAACCTTGCCTAATAATGCGTCAGACACATCGAATGATAATGATACGGTTGCGATCGAAATTAAGCCCGGTCTGGATGGTGTTTATACGGTGGGTGGAACCAATCCCGACTACGCAACAATAGAAGACGCAACTGCCGACCTAAATGCATTTGGTGTTTGTGGACCGGTTACTTTTCAACTAGCAGCAGGAACGTTTAATGAAAGATTACTCCTCGGAAAGATTACTGGAGCATCTGCCAGCAATACCATAACATTTGTGGGCGCAGGCATTGGCACAACCGTTCTTAGCAGCGCAGGTACATCCCTAACTGATATGGCAACGGTGCATTTTGATGGAAGTGATCATGTTACCCTTCGAGACCTAAGCATTGAAAATACGGGGTCGAGTTTTGGAGCCGGTATTTGGATGAACTCATCGTCTGACAGTAATGTGTTGGTGAACCTGAACATAACCGTTGACTCAAGCAGCAGCTCTACCAATATAAATGGCATCATCCTCAGCGCCTCAGCAACAGCAATTGGCGACGGCATCACAGGGTCTTCGAATCGTTTTGATTCGCTTGAAATTAATGGTGGATACTATGGAATACGTTTGAATGGAGGAGGAACTTCAAATAATTACGCCCTCCGAAATACCATCAGCAACGCAAGCTTCTTCGGACAATATCGCTATGGAATATTCCTTCGCTCACAACAAGAACCAATTGTGCATGCATGTATTATCCAAGCACCGCGTTTCGCTACAAGCACCGCTCTAACATTCGACTATTGTGCAAGCATTACAGCATCGAATAATACTTTGATGAGTAACGATTATGGCATCCACTTGAATTTTGTGAACGCCAATGTTTATGCTAGCAATTTTAGTAGCAGAATATTCAATAATATGGTGAGCAGCACGGCCGATTATGCCTTGTACTGCAATGGCTCCTCGCATATCAATATTTGGCATAACTCGTTTAGCTCGGAACCGGCATTGGCCGTTGCCCGTTTTGCCTCTTTCCAAGGTATTGACTTCAGAAATAATCATATAGAAAATAGAAACACGGCACCAGGTCGCTATACTTTGTATGCAGATGATGCGTCAGATTTTTCTGCACTTGACTATAATAACTACTTCTCTTTGGGCGGTTTTGTTTACCTCAATTCATCGAACTATGCCAACCTTCCTGTTTTGCAGGCAGCGTTGTCACAATACAATCAAGGAAGCACCAGTCGTGATCCGCTATTCAATTCAACAACTGATTTGCATACTTCCATCAACCTCTCTGGTACCTATGTAGGAATTGATGAAGATTTTGATGGCGACTTTAGAAATACGGTAGCTCCTGTAATTGGAGCGGATGAGGTGAATGTACCGAATAATGCCGGGGTTGCCCAAATTCTATCTCCAGTACCGGTATTCTGTGCAGGTACGCAAGATGTCCGTGTACGCATTGGTAATTATGGAGTCAATAGAATCGACAGCGTAGAAATTCATTGGGCGATTGATGGCACGAACCAAGGTATGCTGAAGGTAAAAACGCCGATAGCTATCCGTGGATTTAAAGATACGACCATTGGAACCATTAGTTTTATTGCAGGCGATAATAAACAAATTAAGATATGGACGGCTGCTCCAAATGGAGTACAAGATTCACTTAGAAATAATGATACTCTTGCAAAACAAGTTAAAACTGGATTGAGCGGAACCTATACCATTGGGGCCAATAATGCTGATTATTCAAGTTTTGGAGAAGCCATTGGTGATTTGAGTTCTCTAGGAGTTTGTTCACCTGTGGTATTTAATGTGGCTGCGGGAACATACAATGAGCGACTTGTAGTACGCGAAGTAGAAGGTGCCTCTGCAGCAAATACCATTACCTTTAGAGGAGCTGGAATCGGAAATACTACTTTGAGTTATTCGGGTTCCAATGTACAAGATTGGGGAACCTTGAATTTTGAAGGTGGTGACCATTTTGTCTTCAAAAAAATGACGGTTGCTGCAATGGGATCCAATTACGGTATTGGAATTATTCTCAGCGCTCAATCCGACAGCAATACCTTCCAAAAAATGGCCGTGCAAACGAGTCCATCTTCTACCTCTCTTAACTTGGTAGGTATCGCTTCATTACCAAGCCCAACCGACCTTTATTCAGGAAATGGACCTACAGGTGATGGAAACCATTTTGATAGCATGAGTGTGAATGGTGGCTATTATGGAATCTATTTGATGGGTACGGATAAGTATGTGCGTATCAGTCATTCGACATTTACAGATCAATATGTATCGGCTGTTTTCACAAACGGTCAGGAGTATATAGAAATCGACCATAATGTGATGTCGCCATTACGAAACGCAAATTTCTCTTACTCGCTCAACTTGACCATGCCAAATAATTTCAAGGTTCATGGAAATACCATCAATGCGGGTGGAGATTATGGAGTATACATGGCCTTCGGAAACATGTTCGGAGCCGATCCTAATTATAATTCAAGCTTCTATAATAATATGGTGAGCAATACTTCTGGATATGCGTTTTATGCTGACGGTGCACAAGAGTTTAGTGTGTTCCATAACTCATTTCGTTCAGTAGGAAATAGCAATTCGGTGGATGCAGCTGTCGACTTCAATGGCTGTTCAATGATCGAAATGCAGAATAATCATATCAGAAACGATAATCCAAATTCCTATGCTCTCTTAGCTGATGGATCCACTTTCGACTCCTTGGATTACAATAACTATTATTCGTTTGGTGATTTTGTTCGCATAGGCGGCATCTTCGCCAGCCTGGCTGATTTGAAGAATGGACTTCCTCAATTTAACCAAAACAGTTTCAGTCAAGACCCACAATTCAAGGGCCTTACGAACTTGCATACCAATGCCTTCATTCCTGGAGCTTATGTTGGGGTGAATATCGATATCGATGGCGAGCCAAGATGTCCGCAAACGGTATCTATTGGGGCAGATGATGAAGATTGGGGATTTGCAAAACCTGTGATTACAACTAATCATATGGATTTCTATACCAATTACCCTGTTCGCTTCAACCAGAATATCGGCACACTTCCTCAAATGAATTTCGAATGGTTTATTGATGGAAGCTATGTAACGGATAGTATTTCTTTTGGTACCGTATTTACGGGGGTAGGAAGCTATACGGTGAAACTCAAGGCAAACCGTTGTATCCATAACGATAGCGCAGAGTTTACAATTAATATTCTATCGGGGAATCCTGTTATTTCTATTCTTGGAAACAATCCAGACAGCCTGCGGGTTTTCGATTCTTATGTAGATTTAGGAGCAACTGCGGTTGATGTTTTTGGTACTTCTATCACTACATTAAATTCAGGCAACACGATTGATAACACGGTTCTCGGTAGCTACTATATCTGGTATACTGCTGAAGATGCCTGGGGTAATAAGGACTCTATAACACGAATCGTTACGGTTATAGATGACGTTAATCCAGTGCTGAATCTTGTTGGTCCTGATACCCTTAAGATCGATGTTTTTGCCGCTATCAATGAGCCGGGTGCTAATGCGAGCGACAACTACTATAGCAGTGTGAGCATTGTTATAGATAGCAGTCAAGTGAACACATCTATAGTTGGGCTGTATCCTATGACGTATACCGCAACAGATGGATCAGGCAATGAAACAAGTGTCGTTCGTTTGGTAAAAGTATCTGACAATACCTTACCTACCATTACGCTATTTGGATTGGACACGGTGGTTGTAAGAGTAAATTACCCTTATGTAGAGCCAGGAGCGAAAGTGGCAGACAACTATTGCAAAACAGGGCTCAGTTGGGAAGTCGATGCTTATCCAAATACTTCGGCCCTTGGTGATTATACCTTAACCTATACAGCAAGTGATTGTCAGAATAATGATGCCATTCCAGTGCAACGTGTGGTTCGCGTAGTAGATACAGAATCTCCAATCATTTACCTCAACGGACTTCCTGTTCAAAAGGTACAACGTTGGTCGAACTTCAATGATCCAGGTGTTAGCATGACAGACAACTATTATTCTTCATCTACCCTAAACGACTCTTTGAAAATTGTTTCTGACGTTGATATGTCATGGATAGGTTCTTATAGCGTTTGCTATCAAGTAACGGATCCATCTGGGAACAAATCGAATCAAGTATGCCGTGTGGTTGAAGTTGTGGAGAATACTACTTCTGTTCAAGCAGGAATTTTGGAGCAAGTCAATGTGTATCCAAATCCAAATAAAGGCATATTCCAACTTGATTTAGGTTCCAACCTTGGAGTAGATGTTCGCGTTGAATTGGTTGATTTAGCTGGAAAAGTCATTCATCAGCAACTGATCAATGATGGAGTTCAGCATACAGAACTCAGTATCCAGAATCTTGCTTCAGGTACCTATGTACTGAGAGTATATGCTAAAGATGCCGTTGCCAGTATAAAGGTGACTGTTCAAAAATAAAAAGTCTCACTATTGGTTTGGTGACAGGGCCTCGGGTTAGAAATGACCCGGGGCTTTTTTTCGTCTATGAGGTTTCTAGTATGGAGCCATCATCGAATTTCTGTGAAGCTCAATTTTATTAAACTTCAAAAATGAAAAAGTCTTCAATGGGCATTTGAAAGAGCTTCGACATTTTAAATGCAGTAGGTAAACTAGGGTCGAATTTTTCCTTTTCTATGGCATTGATGGTTTGTCGAGAAACGCCAATGATATCGGCGAGTTCTTCTTGGGTTAGACCCTGTGCCTTTCTTAATTCACGCACTTTATTTTTCATAGATAGCGTCTCCTATTGATTAACAGGGATATCATATAAGTTATTCCAATAAAGCCAACCAACATACCGATTTCGGCATGAGAAATAAGGTCCATTTGATCCAATAGCGAATAGCTTAACCCGGCAATAACAGTAGCTCCAAGAGTAATGGCCATAGACTCTAGATGAATTTTTCGCTCGAGTTCATCATAATGCTCGAATAAGTTCCGGTTGGCGATGATCATCATAATACCATTCACAAAGTTGACTATGATGGCAAAGACGGTGAGGAATAGATGGCCATCCCAGATGAATTTTGGTCCGAAGGTCGCAATGGCTAATGTGGCTACCCAACTCCAGGTCCACCAGGCTAATTGCTTGGTTTGTTTTTTTCTTTCTTCTTTCATTTTGTAAAGTTTTGTTTACAAATATATGCAGAATATTGAAAATGTAAAGTCTTATTGACAAAATGAAGGTTTTGGGGGAGTGAGCCTTCAATTGAATAAAGATTGAACATGACTCAGATTAACTAGAGGGGCTTCATCCGATTGGCAGTCAGTTTCCCTACTTAATAGGCTTGGATATGTTGTAGTCAATTAGCTGGTAGTCGGCTCCATCGACATTGTAATTCACCAACCCAATATTTTCTTGCCAGGTGTACGAGACATCATTGAAATTATTAGTGACTGAATTACTAATTCGGAGTTTATAGAACTTTCCTTTGTGCCATTCTCCCGTATAAAAAAGACTATCGCCCGATTCGATAATAGTCAAGTAGGATAGTTTGCTATATGGTTCAGGCTTACTTCCAACTAAAATAGAGTCGTTCAGAGGCCAAGGAGTGTAAAATAAATGCTCAGTACCATAACCAGATAGGTTTTGAAAACTCGTGATTTTAAGGAAGGTTCGTATAGCGCCCAAGTATTCGTGTTGGAGGTGAGAGTTGTACAGAATATTGAATTTCTTCTCTTCTTTGCTTCTCATTAAGGTTCCTTGATAATCATAATCACTATATACGTGGGTGCTTCCTTCGAATACGTTTCTATGCAGAGCCGAATGACTTATTACGGAAAAAGTATCTTGTTTTCCGAACGAATCTTCATAGGCCCACCATGATCCTTCAGCGTATAAAAATGTGTTGAAAATAGTTTCGTTTGGAG
>Ga0210012_1005323_pt1 | contig 9877 bp, 8 predicted proteins | sample CryGeymeta201504_FD_183974 | JGI IMG/M metagenome (GOLD analysis project Ga0210012, IMG submission 183974) | Groundwater microbial communities from Crystal Geyser aquifers in Utah, USA - Crystal Geyser metaG 2015-04 (SPAdes) (version 2) | ecosystem: Environmental > Aquatic > Deep subsurface >... | reverse complement strand
AATTCATCAAAACCCATCACAAAATCTCCAGGTTGATCGTTTCGCTCCATCATGGGGTTGTCAAAGGGATCAACAGGGTCGTACCTTGCCCCTGGAGGAATCATAAGAGGAGAATTTCCTTGTGGTCCTTGTTGGTTATAATATGGTTGGCTGAACAGTTTACTGTTGGGTCCAACGTACTCCTCTTGAGCAAATGGATTTTGCGGGTTTGTAGGACTGAGAATATTTTTGGGTGGAGGCTACTCAGTGGACAATTTACCTAAATTGGTAGGAGCTTAGATGCTTGAGGGCATGGTACTGGAAGGAGCTGGATTTGTCGACACAGGAATAGGCTTTGAATTTCCTTTTCCAATATATTGTTTGAGAGTAAAACTAAACTGTTTGATGATATTGTTCATTTCTTCTTTCGAATCAATGGTAACTCTGTATGACTCTTTACTTCCTTCCTCTGCAAACATCACCACGACGTATTCCTCTTCCAGAGTCATTTTGAATTTAACTACAGTCTTCTTTGCTTCGTTCTTGTATCTAAAGGTGTAGGAGCCGTCGGGTTGGGATTTCCAATTAGCAGGAAACTCACATACTTCATTCTTGTCGTCCAGGCATATCAGACCATACTGAACGTTGATAGCGTGAAGGGCAGAAACGACAGATTCCTGAGGGTTGAGAGGCCCATTTTCGGACATGAGCATTTGCATCGTGCTTATTGCTTACATCATAGCTAAAATTAGATTATAAAGCAATCCTCCCTGCATAAAGCTTAAATCAAGGAGTTCAGCCGACATTTTTCCTGACCACTCCCAACGAAGTCATAGTAATGCCTGCATTGAGCATGCTCACCAAGTAGTTGGCATACTCGTGAGCTCCTCTCTACAATTACTCTGCTTTTCTGCGGTCTAACCTTTTGTGGTGGTTGATGGTTTATCTTTTGAGGGACTTTATCTAGGACTCTAACTGCTTTTTCTTGGCGTCGTCTTAGCTCTTCTGGCTTTCCGACCAATCCAATATTCTTTTGGCTTCCTACTTGTAAAAAGCAAACTTCTCCTACTTCAGATGTTCATTTTTGTCTACTTGGGTGTACTTCATCTTGAATTCTGATACATAGTTCCTAGTCTTGTACTTATTAGTCTTCAGATAAAGCTCGACAATTGGGCTATAGCGAATCGGTAGAGTTTCCCTTTTCCTCATCTTTTAGAAATTTTTGCCTAAATTGCTGACCATTCCCGTCTGGTTGATGGTGCTTCCCTACTACACACTCCCTTCAGGCTTTTTGGGCCTTCTTGCCAAAATATTTCCAGTTCCTAGGTCAAGAGTCCACTTTTCATAGTAATGTTTCTTGTTGCTGATTTCAACACCTGTGAAAATTTTGCTAAAGGCAGTCAGCAGTTGATCTTTGAGAGAGTTATCAAACTTAGCTCTGCTTTTGGGAAAAGCGTAGAAGAAAGAATAGAAGACAGACTGGGCAAGAGTATTGAAGTATTCTTTGAAGAAGGTGTCGTTTTATTTCTTTTCAGGAATAGACAGAAACAGTCCGATATAGTTCTTGGCTATCCTTTTCTCCAGCTCAGATTCAGAATACTCATACTTTCCCTGGTGAAAGAACTTGCATATGGCAAACCAAAAACAATCGCTGACTAGAGCTTTGTTTTCGTCTAAATTTAGGTACTTGTTCCACTTCTCGATAATATTCTCATTGGAACTGTCTCTGCATAAGTTATACTCTACTTCTGGTTCTAAAGCTGCTTGAAGTAGCTAGTCGACAGGGAAGTTATCACATTTGCTACAATCCTACCGAACTCGACTGTTGATGGCAATGGCGAGTAGTCTTTGTTTGGAGGGAACTCGGTGGGAGGAATGACATCTTAGACCATATAGACCTGGTATTTCTTTGAGGTCAGTGCCATTACTTTATTGTTCCGAGATAGTTGAACCTCAGTCAATAGGGTCTCTCCTAACATGGGATCGCTAAGTGGACTGGATAGTACTTATCAAGGTTTCTGTCAGCAAAGGACTCCATTATATTATTCGAACTATAAATTTAATATCAATAGAGCTGAATAGAATGCCAACCCTCTGGGTGGTTTCCTCTTTCTTTGCGAACTGCCTTCTTCAGAGGAAATTTGCCGAACTGTTTCTATATCACATTGCCTTTAGCCGATTAATTTGTCGATATGATATCCATATATTATTTGCCTTCTCGCTTCGGCCTGTTTCCAACAATTCCATTGTTCTATTTTTCCACCCCTTGCTAGCTCTCTTTTGGCTTCAGAATTAGCTTGATAGACCTCTTTTAGACAACCATTGCTGTCTTTCCTTTCTGCGTCAATCGGATAAAGGATGGAGACCTGTTTCTCTTCTTGGATTCATGCTCTTTGGAGAGAGAAATACCTTTGCGTTGAGACTTTTGTGAGATGGTGGACACTTAGCGAGTTGTCAGCATGCCAGTGGGAGAATGATAAGGCTGTAGCACAAGTGACCTTTATGTCCAGCTCATCTAACGAATATAATACTGAGGTATGAAAAATAAATCTACTTTTTTGTGAAAATATTAGATATCATCAAAGGAAGCGGATTCATCCTCTCCTCATAAAATCTAATGTACTGTATAAAAGTTAATTATTTTTGATTTATGCCCAGAAAACAAGAGGAGGCTGAAAACGATGAGATGTTTGACGACGATACAGAGACCACTTGCTATGAATCAACTCTTCAGACTTGTGGTTCTTGCACTGGATGTCTCAGATCATGGCTGCCCTGTTGTTGCTGTTGGTGCCCCTATCCATACAAAAGTGTTAGGCAGGGCACAATCGGTCTCAAGTAGCGCTTTGGCAAGTGGACTGCTACTCTTGAGCCAGGTCTGCATTACATCAATCCCTGTACTGAATCTTTACAGCAAATATCCCTCTTGACGACGTAAGCGAAAATCAATGTAGAGTATTGGACCTCGAAAGGCAAAAGATTTTAACAAAAGATAACATCACAGTCGATATTGATACCTGCGTGTACTATAGGATAGTTGAGCCCAAAGTTGCCAACTATAAAATAGCTGATCATGTTCTGTCGGTGGCTGAAGTTACATATGCCACCCTCAGAACCATCTGTGGTGAAAACAATCTTCAAGACCTTCTTGAAAAGCGACAGGAAATTGCTGACCTTATTGAGGATTATGTCTTCCAGAAAACTGACAAATGGGGTACTTGTATGTACTATTTAGGATTGTATGTTGAGCAAATTTTCATCAAGGATATGATGATCAACGGAGAGCTACAGAGAGATCTGTCCATGACATCCAAAACTGAAAGGCTGTCCAAGGCTAAGATCATTTCAGCTGAAGCTGACGTTAAAAGCGCAAAATTGATGCATCAGGCAGCCGATATTCTGAATTCTAAAGCTGCCATGCAAATCCGTTACTTGTAAATTTTACAGGCAGTTGCGAAAGGCAACGGAGGGAAGATCATGTTTTTACCTTTGTCGAGTGAGGAGTTTGATGGTTGAGATCCATATATAATCAATAAATTTATGAAACAACAGCTAAGCAAATAAGAGGTGGTGCAGGGCTGTCGAGAGTACTTCAAGCGACTCATGGATGAGGTTAAACCCCGAGCTTTCGCTCTCAACATATCCCTCACCAACAATCCTTTCATCAAACAGAGAGACGGCTTCAAATTTTTAGTGGGGCAGTTGAAAGAGTACAACCAGCGTGTCGAGAAAGGAACAGTTAGAGATCCATACTAGATGATATCATATCAGAAGTTACACTCGATGTTGTCTGATGTAGCACAGTTAGGAACCTCTGAAGATCAGGCGGCGGCATTGGACGAGATGTGTGGATGGTTCAAGGAGCAACAGAGGTTGGTGAAGCAGCGATATGACCAAGGTGACATCAGATATCAGATGAGTAAACAATACAGAGAGGCTTTGAAGCATATCCCCTCGAAATAAGTTGTGGTCGAGGAGGAAGAACTTAATATTCCTTTCTACATGATATAGAGGATCATTGAACCCTATCGACAACAATAAAGGACCTTGCATAGCTAGTATGAAAATCCCACCAGAAGACTGTTGGAGTACAAAGTAAAAACACTCAATATTCTCAATTTGGCAGCCTCAGATAATCAAAAAGATGAAGCCAAACCTCCCAGAGTTCTTTATCCGATGCCTCCCAAATATGAAGAGCCTAAATAAGAATAACCTGAACATAAACCTTAAGAAGGGCAGGAAGGCCAAGCTCCTCCAGAAGGGGAAAAACCTGCTGAAGAACAAGAAGGAGTTGCCCCTGTTTAATAAGTTCCTGAACAGCCAGGGATGGACTTGGGGATCCCAGGATAAGATGATGGCGAACCTGACGAGGATGAGCCTCCTGAAGATGTTCCCGACAAGTTAAGGCCCAAAAATCCCATCTTTGTGGAGGCAGTAAAGGCCGAGACGGAAAGAAAATACAAATAAGGTTACATGCATTTCCGTGGAAATGAAGGAAAAGCTTAAAGAAATATGGATCTCCGATATCTGAAACTGTATCACGATTCGGTGAGAAAAAATAGAGAATAAATAAGCCAGACTGAAGTTGCTCATTAGTGGGCCAAGAGAAAAGCTAGGATAGCTAAAGATATGCAGAAGAAACTTGAATAAATGAAACTTAGACCTGAATATAGCTTTAGCAATGAGCCTGCCCCTCCTGAAGAAAGATTGGCACCTCAAGATGAGCTCAAGTATGGTTTTACTGCTGTTGTCAGAAATCGACCTAAAACTCACGAAGTCGACCTTACTCTTCCCAATCTTAGAAATACCACAGGGTTCAATTTCGATGAAAAATCTATCAGAAGAGACCGTATATCTTCACTTAGGAACAAGTTCGCTAAGGTTCTTAACTTGGCATAACACTAAGACAGAGAAGTAGCCCCATCACTCTGCCAATACACATCAAGACGTCGGGGATTATCTGAAATCATCAGAAATCACAGTCACTCAAAGGAGAGACTGCATCAGCTTGAATAAGTGAGTAAAATAAAGGAAAAATTAACAAAGGTGAAAGTGACAGTGAACATCAAAGCTTTATCCAGGGGTTTATGTTTACCTGACAGCTAGGATTATTTTGGGCCTGAATCTCCCCGTGAGTTTCCCACAAAGCAACTGCCCTCGAACCCCGACATGATAGATGCCAAAAAGAAGAAGAAAAAGAAGAAATGATGCTTATACATTTTCATATAATATTGTTATATCGTTCGTTATATTCAAATGCTTGTACAAAAACCTCAAGAACAGCCAACCACAGGTCCCAACACAACAATTCCTTCATTCAACAGTAAACCTTCAGGCTCCAATGCTTCAGTCGCCATTAATCTTGTTGACTCCATCATAGCAGAAAACAATACTCTTAAACTACAGATCAATAGAATCGAATCTGGTCTTGAGAAGGCTGGAATCATCTCCAAAGGGTTGTTGAAGGAGAACGAAGCTTTGAGATCTCTTTACAAAGAGAGAACCAATGATATTAGCAAGCTGATCAAAACAATGTCAATTGAATGCGATGAAGAGAAGGTGGATTATCAACATCAGTGCCATCTTTTACAGGAACTCAACTTCGCTATTTTCAAAGAAATCAAAGCCATAGACCAGCAAAACAAAGAGACAAACGCAAGGATCTATGCCAGACAGTTCAATGTGGACGAAATAGGAAGAATTAAATATGATTTGGAGCACGACAACCTAAACAAAATCAGAGCAAGGCTCAACAATGGCATCAGCCATGAAAACATTGCTAAAGCTAAAAGAAAGCTTGAACAGTAACTCGATCAAGCTCACAACATCGAGAACTAAATTAACGATTTAGTAGTAATCAGCACAAGAATCGGAGGATAATTAGAAAGATTGAAAAAAGCAGAAGGACCGCAGAGATACACAATTGCAAATGAAAAAATGGAATACTAACAAAAATTGGACATAATCATTGAATAAAATAAGAGATATATCGAATAGCTTACCAATGATAAAGCATAGCTCTAACAAGCTGAGATAAAATTCAGATAAAAGAGCGACTATTACAGATAAATTCAAGACAATCTCAACGCTGAAATAAGGAAGTATGAACATTTAAATAAGAGCAACAATGAACTCAATATCATGAAATAGGCAGTGTCAGCAAAAATTGGTTAATCACGAAGATACCAAGAAGAAAAAATCATTCAACTCAGCGATCATAGATAATGGAAGAAGGATTTACAGGCAAAAATTTAGGCTCAAAAGAAAAAATTGGCTTTAACAGTTGATGAGAGCAGAAAAAGATAGGAGGCTGCCAACGAGTGCATGAAAGAGCAAATAAGAAAGCTGAACAGGCAAATGGCAAAGCATGAAGCAAACGCTAATCAATAAATAAGCAATATTGCAACAGAAGTCAATAAAGTGAATGAGTATATCAAAGACAAGGACTCTCAAGTTAGCCTCTTAGAGGAAGAAATAGGAGAATACATGAAATTGATCCAAGATCATCCAAACTCTATCTGCGAGATCGAAAAACTCGAATTGACAATGAAGCTCAAAAAGCGCAGATGAATGATTTTGATATCGACTATTCAGAGGAATTAGTTCATTGTATCCGATACATCAATCTTCTCTAGAAAATTTCCACATCCTTGGCCATCTATCTTTGCTCATCTAGAGTCAATTTCTTATCTTGCTGTCGTATTTTCGATGAAAAATATAACTAATGGTCTGCTCCACTGCTTGGGAGTGAAAATTTAGCTCCCATGGTCTTCCTCTTTAAATCTTTCTCAATTCGAGCATTATTAGCAAACTATTATCTTCTTTGCTTGAACTGCAGGACATTTACAGGCCTTTACATGAAGTTGACTGAGCCTCTACGAGAATGTAGCAAAGTTTACTTTCCTACCAGAGAGCTCGTCGATTTATGAGAACTTCGAGTACATTATCTTAGTAGAATAAAAATAACTTGAGGGGAGTTTATGCAAGATTCATGTTACTTTTAGTCTTGGTGCTTTTGTTCCATTCCAATCTAAGCATCGAATCCTTTCCTTTGAGTAGAGCTGCATTCTCACTATTTTATTTATGGATCACTCCTATGCTACTGTAATGTTTGTGATGATCCAAAAATTTACTAAACTACCCTTGAGTGATTCCAAACGCATTGCTTTATGATGGCTTTCTTCTATTTTTTTTCCTCGACTGCTCACTTAGAATTTGGGTCGCAATGTTGAATTCCTTTCATAGGCTCAAAGGTACATCTTTCACACAAGGGGGAAGCTTTACAGCTCTCGGTTCTGTACTAAATGGGATAGTCTGTGATGGTTTGTAGTAAATGCTGTGAGAGTTCAGCATGTGAGGTGAAGACTCGTGGGTGTGTCCGTATACCATTTAGGGCAGCATTTTAACACAAGGGCGACTGGGCTTATTGAATCGTTTTTGTTAAAGGAACTTAAACATTGCAATATAATTATTTATCATAATGAGTAAGCTTAATGAAAAAACTAAGAGCAACAGAAATTGGACGGATTTCTTCAGAGAGTACCTTTATGAGGTCAACCAAAAAATGATGAGCTCGTATGAGATTAAGACAAAGGATAAAAAGCAGGAATATGCTAATTGTCACAAAAGAGCATACCGAAAGCTAAAATTACCCTTTGAGGAGATGTAGGAAGATGCCTAACCACCAGATTTCCCCTCTGTTGATCTGACTTTCAATGTGAAGCATGCAATTCAAGGGCAAAATGAACTTGATGTACTAATTCCATCAAAAGTCAATTACTAATAGATAGAGGCAGATGCGATTCAGTTACTGCAATGGGCAAAAGTAAGGAGCCAAGTTGATGAATAGTAAATATGGCTGTATTTGAAGTAAAAATACCTCTGCCCATTAGACGTTTTGGACAGACTTCAAATTCATTTCTAATTTCTTAGATTCGGTCTCTAAAATATCCAACCATATATCACCATACATTGCCAAAACATAAAAACCAGAGCTTTCATGGAAGCTGTGCTCTCAACTGGTCGATATTTTAGTACTAACAACAAAACAAAAGCAGATAAATAGAAGAAACTGCCAAATAATTTGAATCATTGGTGCAGCCACTGTAAAGTCTATTGCTGTGTCCGACATCAGCCTCTGAAATATATAAGAACAAGCACAAGTAAACCTTATTTTAAGGATTGTTTAATCAACACCTATTTATCCCAATTTACTCTGAGAGACTAACTTTCTAAGCTGCTAACTTTTCAAAGAACCCGACTGAAAGGGCCTTAATGCTCATTGGGCTGCTACAAATCACTCAAAAGAGATAGCTTCTTGACACGTTTCAATACTTTTAAACTTCCTGAAGATTCATCACTATGCTAGCTGTATGAAAAAGCTAAGTAAATATATGGACATCAACCTTGTAAAATTTCCAAGGCTACCGAACAAGTTTGCTCGGATGTCGCCGTCTATCTTATGGTAACTACTTCGGTGAGAGCGGATCACTTCTCAGGGCAAACATCCGAAGCTGCCTATTTGCGCAATGTTTAAAAATAAAGATATAGAACAGTCGAAAATATCAGAGGCTGCAAATGTATTCAGGGAGACTGTAGAACAAGTAAATGTTTTTGCTTTGCGAACAACAGGGAATGTGATCCTTCCTGCTGCTACAACTGCTTTGAAGATTAAGACTTCTTAAAAACATGCGAGAATCAGCAAATAATCAACGAGGATTTGCCTCACTTAAAGTTAGGTCGGTCTGAAACTAACAAGCAAGCATTTGGTCTTTATACACTCGAAAATATCGATCAAAACAAGATTGTCTTTTGCGTAAAGGGGTAAATTATTCATCCAAAAGAAAGAATTCAAGTGCTCTCTTCAAGAGTTTTGTCATAAAATATAGACCCAAACATCAGTTATCGAAAATTTTCTGGAAAGGAGAGATTTATAAGGCAAGGATAAGGGGATGCTAATGTTAAACTTGAAAGAATAAGAGTTGCTGGCCAAGAGTGCACTGTGGGAGTCGCAAATAGAAACATAGCCGTTCATTAAGAGTTATTGATTTGAATCAAATAAAATAACCCTTTGTCTTATCATGGCAGTTTATGTATTGCATGCATTCTCTTTCTTGACAGATGCCATTTGAAACCTATATTTCATAATTATAGAATTTAATATTGATGAAGCGAACAAAAGGAATCTGCCGCAATCGTCTCGAAGCTTACCAACTAGCCAAATCAGGAGTCACCCGCAAAAAGAACATGTACGCGTATTGTCACTCAGCTTCAAAGTCATTGGAAAATAAGATGATGTTTCAGAAGGTACTCAATATTATAGCCAGATTCTAGCACTCATACTAATTACCTTCTTTCGGCAACTACAAAAAATTCAGTGCACAGCGTAGACACTGTAGACTCAAATCCTGCTTTTGAAATATACGATGAGGCAAAAACATATTTGAAGGAAGTAGCCTAATACCGTACAGTTGGATCTGATCGTAGGCAAAAAGATGACGTCCGAGATCAAACTAAGAATGACTGCGTTCAAAGATAGTGAGATCAAAAGTTACGACGATAATATTTCAAAATACTCGCACAAAGCTGTGGATGTAAGACGTATCATATGGTCAGAATCTCATCAAAAGTCAGAAATTGCTAGATAGTATCAAAAAACTGAAGTCGCATTCTGATGTTTAAGAAAAATGTACAACTTCAGATAGATAGTTTACCGCAATATGGAACGTTCCCTTGCCCTATAAATCAGATAAGCCAGCAAAGGATTGAGGGCTCAGGAAAAGGAGTACTTCGATCGGTTGAAGACTTATGAGTCTGGAGCTGCTAACTTGGCCATTCAACTCAAGCAAGAAGATCGGGAGCGAATGAAAGATGAATTTTAGGATATGGAGGTCTGTGA
>Ga0210012_1005321_pt1 | contig 9881 bp, 8 predicted proteins | sample CryGeymeta201504_FD_183974 | JGI IMG/M metagenome (GOLD analysis project Ga0210012, IMG submission 183974) | Groundwater microbial communities from Crystal Geyser aquifers in Utah, USA - Crystal Geyser metaG 2015-04 (SPAdes) (version 2) | ecosystem: Environmental > Aquatic > Deep subsurface >... | reverse complement strand
TTCTAGGCTTCTTGAAGCAGGTCATTTAAGTCGGCCTTTGTTTGATTGGGAGCGTTCTGCTGGTATAGGCGAGCTCTGCTTCGGGTAAAACGCATTTCATTCTGCCATAGTCCGTTTCCTAGTGGAACCTTTATTCCGCCAGCGTAGAGCCCATTCATTGGAACATTGCGTTCTGAATTTAAATACTGCCCCGTATTTTGATCAAAATTACCGTAAAACTCAAGTCCATAAAGCGTTGGAATACTTAGCTCGGTTCCAAATAGATTCCAGTAATTTTTTCCGTCAAAGGTTTTTCTATCATAGCCCATAGAAATACCGGGTTGAGTTAAGGCCCGTGCCTTTAACCACTCCACATCTGCATAGGCGGAGTATAAATTAGCTTGATTCGCTCGAGGATGATAATTTATTACCTGTTTAGCAAAGGCTTCTGCTTGCAATACCGAATCATTCGGTGCGGTGAAGCTAAGTCCCAGTGCAAATACCCAAGCAATCATTTTTCGCCTCCTTCCTTCTTAATAATGGCATTTTCTATGCGGTAGAAATCTGGTGGAAAGCCGTTCAATCGGCGCCATAATTCATACCAAATAGGAACATCGTGCAATAATGCATATCCCTTGGCTCCTCCTCCCATGGCTAGTAAATTTGGCCATTCTTCACTTTCATCGCTCGGTGAAACAAGAATACGATAAAATCCATTTTTTGAAATATTATTATCAATCACTTTCACCTGACCTCCAAAGGTCCCGAATGAAGTGCCAGGCCATCCACTGAATACGATAGAAGGCCATCCATCAAACTGAATGCGAACATTTCTTCCTTTTTCAAATAAAGGCAAATCCACCGCCTGAACGTAAAAAGCCACCGCCAATTGAGTCACTTCGGGTGTAATACTCGCCAATGACTCACCTGCCTTGATATTCTCTCCCAAACCAGCTTGATGTATTTTAACAATTTGTCCGTCTTGTGGCGACAAGATGAAATACTTGCCTGCACGAATCACATAGTTCGAATACAGGTTATTGAGTTTAGACAATTCCTCGTTTACTTTAGACATGTCAGAAACAGCTGTTTGAATTTCTGACTGTGTCTTGAATATCTTCTCTAAATAGTCTGCTTCTACCCCATTCAACTCTACTTCAGCAATGAGGAAGTCATTTCGAGAAATCGAAAACTCATTTTCAGCCTTATTCAGCTTAGCCATCGCTCCCTGCATTTTATTCTGACGGATTTCGAGATCTGTCTTGCTGATTAAATTTTGTTTATATAATTCATCTCCACGCTCGTACTGTGCCTTGAAGTTCAAGTAGTCAGTTCGTGCTGATTCTATGGCCGCACTATCTGCACTCAGTTTATAATGAATCTGCTGTATCTTCTGTTTTGTTTGTAGTGTTTTTAAAATTAGATTTTTCCGCAAGATGCCCACCTGACTTTCCAAGGCGTCAATCTTACTCTTATAGGCCTCTCGCGAATTTCGTTTTGCCTGGAGTTGCTCTTCAGTACGTTCGAGTAAAAATGGATCCCAATACTGATCTTTAATCTCTGAAATTCGTGCAATAGTATCGCCTTTGTTCACGAACATTCCTTCACGAACATACCAATAATCGATTTTCCCTTCTATAACACTTTGGATTTCCTGTGGACGCGTTTCTGGCTCTAAGGTGGTCAGAATTCCTTCCATATATACATTCTGTGTCCAGGGTAAAAAGAGCATAAAAAATCCAATTCCCGTGGTCACAAATAACACCCTGCTAAACCGCCGAATACTCCCAAGCCGCATCACTTTTGCTGCGCTGGTATTTCGCGATACATTTAATAAATCCTTACTAATTGGCTGTTTGGATAGATTAAGCATTGTTCCCTCCTTTCTCAAGTATGATGGAACTCAGCATATAACGTTTTAAATCTTTCGCCTGTTGATTATTGCTTCCAAAAACCCACCATGAACGTCCTTTTTCATTAAATAAAGCTTCAAAATCAATTTCTGATAATAAAGTCTGTGGGAGATTGTCCATATCAATAATCAAAATTTTCGGTCCATTAATCAATGAACGCAACAAGCCAATTTGCCAAAGAAACAAGTCTTTATTGAAATACCAGGTAGGATTTAATGGGTCGCGGAGGCTTATACTAAATGCATCAAGTCGTTTGGAAATCCCTAAAACATCACAATAATGTTGGGCTCGCATCATTTTTTCTGAATCCGAATCCAATTCTAAATATTCAGAAAGCGACACATTTTCCATCATGCCTGCTGGGCCGACCTGATTAATTTTCTGACGCCATACCATTAGGTTCCATTCGTTTAATGATAAGCCGTCAATCCGAATACTCCCACTTCGTAATGGAATATGCCCCAAAACACTCGCGATGAAAGCCCCTTTCTGCAAATCATCACCTCCTTCCCAAACCAATGATTCATGTAAAGAAAGCTCCATATCAGGCAAATAGAAATTTTTTGCCAAGGCAATTTCAGCACCTTGAAATTTCAGTTTTTCAGGCATATGAGCCGATGCATAACCTTCGGGTTCGTCGATTTCTAATTCTGGAATCTTCGCAACCTTCTCAACGGCTGTAAGTACATCATATATTCCCTCCATGCTTAATAGAAGCTTCTCCACAGACCCCATGATGAGGATAATGACAATCTCGGCAGCGATAAATTGTCCTAAATTGATTTCTCCTTCTAAGACCAAATTTCCGCCGATTATCAATAAAATACTAATTATCAGCGTCTTAAAAAGTATAAGTACTTGGTATTGCGAACGTAAAACACGAAAATGCTTTTTTCTCGCGTCTAAATAACGTGAAAGCATTAAATCAAGCTTCTTTATTCCTGACTGAAATGGAGCCGAAGCCTTGAACCAAAGAGATTCATACCCGAGCTTTTGAAGAAAAAACGCAATGCGGTATTTGTCTTCAGACTCTTCTAAGCTTGAAGCAAGGCCACGTGGACCAGAAATTCTAAAAAACAAGAATAATAACAAGAAAATCAGCAAACTAAAGAAGGCAAAAAATGGATGATAGAAGGAAATAAGTATCAACCCAAATACCATTTGCAAAATGGCTGCTGAGAGGTCCATCAATAATTTTGGAACTTCCTTCTGAAGCGTCAATGTATCGAAGAAACGATTGGCTAATTCTTGAAAGAGCTCTTTACCGGTAGTATGAAGCCTTAATAAGGGTACTCGAAAGGCGTATTCAAGGCTTGAACGCATAAAAAGCCTTTGCTGCAATACCTCCACGATAGTAAGCTGGAATAATTGGAGAACGCCAATGAAAAAGGTTCCACTAATAACTAAGGCAATCAATAAAACCAAGGAGGTAGATAAATACGCCCCCATCAAATATGTTATAATTGCCTGAACACCAAGAGGTAACGTTAGACTTAATATTCCACTTAAGACCGCATATATATAGAGCAACCAAATGTCTTTTTTCTCATCTTGTAGCACTGCAACAAGCTTCCTTGTTGAATTGGTAATGAGTTTTTTGGGCCTGCTCGCCTCAATCTTATCTTTCATTCTTTGCAAAATTCGACTCTTGTTATCAAAACATCTACCAAAAGTTGTAAGTATTGAATTTATTAATAGCCACAGTTGATATTAAGCCTTTAAACCCAGAAACTCCAATAATTGTTTGGGCTTTCATATCTTGCACACATGGATATTGACCCAATTCTACTATTTATCCCGATTGCATTTTCTGCCCTTTTTCCGGTAGTAAATCCAATTGGAACCTCTATCCTCTTTCTAAACTTAACACTCGATGCACCAAGTAAAGTAAGGAGACAGATTGCGCGAAAAATTGCAGCAAACTCGCTCATTTTGATGCTATTCACTTTAATTATTGGGCTTTATGTCTTAAAACTCTTTGGGATTAGCATTCCTGTTGTGCAGCTTTGTGGAGGACTAATCCTCTTCTCAATGGGCTGGCAGTCACTTAGTAGTCAAGAAAATAGCAATGAGGCAAGGAATAAAGAATATGTGCGCGAAGACGTGGGCGACACCTACGAAAATCAAGCATTTTACCCCTTTACATTTCCACTCTCTATCGGACCAGGTACCATTGCTACAGCCCTTACACTCAGTGCAGAGGCTTCTAAAGACGATGGAGTGGGTCGTTATGAAAGCTATATTGGCATTGCCATCGCCATGCTCATTCTGTCGGCTGTGATCTACCTCGCATACGGCTATTCTGACTTGGTTGTAGAACGCTTAAGCCCCAACCTACGTAAGGTAATTATGCGTTTATTAAACTTTATACTACTCTGTATTGGCGGACAAATTACGGTTAATGGCATTCACTCCATCCTCATGACCTTCTAGTCATGTGTTTATTTAATACCCCTTCCAAGTTTGCTGGAGAATAGGCAATGGATTTCAGTGTTTTATTGTCTTCTTTTCTATAAACCAAGTATTTACCATCCTTAAATTCATAAAATGCTGCCTGGTCCTTAGCGTCAAAATGTGCCACCGTTTGTTGAGCTTCTGCTTCTGTACTACAGGCTTTGCTCATGTTTGAGCGCTGAACTTCACTAAATAGATCATCAAAAGCTCCCTGAAGTCCGAATTCAAGCACTGCGCCACTTAATACATACTGGATATCAGCCAAGGCATCTGCTATGCCAACAATATCCTTGTCGGAAATTGCCTCAGCAAGCTCATCTAGTTCTTCTTGAATCAGGGATACGCGCAGTTTACAGCGTTTTTCATCTGGTATTTGGGGGGTATTTAGAATTGGATGACCGAATGTTTCATGGAATTCAGCCACCATTCCAAGGCTGTTTGGCGTCTTAATGTCTTTCATGGTTTCGTTTTTCACGTATTTGGAGCTCTAAATCCTTCAATTCGAGCTGCATTTCCTTTAGTTTTTGTTCCGTACGATGCAATAGATTGTCAATTTCACCTGATATCCCACTGTTTCTATACTTGTTGCCGGTCCCATTTATCAGCCAATCGGATGAAATTTCCGGGAATTGAAGCAGGAGTTTTTGGATGATATCTAAACCGGGCTTGTTTCTGCCGCTTGAAATATGACTCAATTGAGCAAGCGAAACCCCCAGTCGATGAGCCAGATCACTTTTACTCATCCCCGAAGCATCCATTACCTCTTTTACACGTGTAGCAATACCCATTTACAATCGTAAAATCAACTTTACAATTGTAACCTATCTCCGCTTTACATTTGTAAATAGTTACAAACAAATCCACCTCAATTTAACTTCTACTTAGTAAAACAATCCCTTTAAGTTCAGCTTATAACCTATTCATTTATTGATAGATGAATGGGTGGAATTACAAGTACATTATATGCGTCACTTATATGTGTATTTCCATTTTAAAAACCCTTTACAAATACCAAAATACTCGTACAACAATGTAAAAACTTGCCTCCTATCCTGCCCTGATTATTTTTGCGACCGAATTATGAAACAACCATTAGTAATTTTAGCGATGATGCTTGGGGGAAACATAGCATCATACGCACAGCTGAACGACACCTTCCAATTGGAAGAAGCCCTGATTCATGACAATCGCTATCCGGTGAAGTTTTCTGAATCCACGCGAAATATCACCGTAATCAGCTCCAAGGAAATTCAAGCAATGCCCGCGACCAATGTGCAGGAAATTCTATCCTATGTTACTGGAGTTGATATCCGTCAGCGCGGTGCTGGTGGCGGACAAGCAGACATCAGCATTCGCGGCGGTAGTTTTGATCAATGCCTCATACTAATCGATGGCGTAAAATTCTCCGATCCTCAGACAGGTCATCATATGATGAACATCCCACTGCTCCCTGCAGACATCGAACGCATAGAGATTCTACGAGGATCCGCGAGTCGGATTTTTGGACAGAATGGTTTTAGTGGAGCTATTAATATTGTCACCAAGAAAAACTACCAAAAACAGTTGAATGCTGAACTGAGCTATGGATCATATAACTCACCTACTGCAAATGCTTCAGCCGCATTTGAAACAAAGAAGAATTGGGGAAATCGACTTTCCGTAGGATATGCAAGTAGCGCCGGCTATACAGACAACCGCGATTTCACGACCATCCAAGGATTATATCAATCGCGCTACCTACTTTCTAATCATAGTCAAATTCGCTTACTCGCCGGACTTCAGCAAAAGACATTCGGCGCCCAGAATTTCTATACTCCACCAATAGCCAAATACCGAGAATACGAAGAGACCATGGCCGCTTTCGGAACCCTGAGCGGACAGTTCACCAAACTTGCAAACCTTACCCTTAACCTGAATTGGCGCCGCCATCATGACGAATTCAGACTTTGGAGAGACACTATCCACAAGGCAGTAAACAAGCACCTAACCCATGTCTATTCATTTGATGCTAATATTTATGAGCAATGGAAGTATGGCGTGAGTTCTTTAGGAATCGATATCCGGAATGAACAGATTCAGAGTAATGCACTAGATACGCACGACCGAAGTATTGGGGCCGTATTTGTCGAACATAGATTTCCTAAACATAAGATTATCAGCGCAGTGATTGGGACAAATCTATCTTTTATTTCTGGTTATGGATGGGTCGCCTATCCTGGAGCGGAAGTCGGACTTCGTATCAATTCATACATAAAAACGAATTTCAGTATTGGACGCTCATACCGTGTTCCGACGTTTACGGACTTATACTATACCGATGGTGGCCCAACTTCGCTCGGCAACGCCAGTCTAAAACCAGAAGAAGCCTGGACCTATGAAGCTGGCCTGGTATTCGAATACGGTGATTTCTTGGCTCAATCCAACTATTTCCTGCGTGATGCAAGCACCTTAATTGATTGGCAAAAAGATCAACCGAGTGATATAACTTGGTTAGCGCTGAACGTAGATGGAACCCAAACCCAGGGCATTGAGATTCAAATCACCTACCGCTCCAAACTTCCAATACTCCAAACTGCCCGTCTTGCCTATACCCATTTGGCAAGCACTAAAATTGAAACATCAAATACAAGCCGCTACGTATATGATTATTTACCCAATCAATTGGTAGCTTCCGTAGATTTAGCCTATTCCAAACATATTTTCCACAGCATCTATTACCGCTATATCGAACGCATTGGCTACCAAACAGCCCATGTTATTGATACACGGTTACGTTACCAGCAAAACAAATGGACCGCTTGGTTGCAGTGGGAAAACCTAACACAGGCCACCTATTTCCAAGTACGCTATGTCGAGATGCCAAAAACTTGGGCGCGTCTTGGATTAAGCATCAATCTATAAACATGTAAGCACATCGATTACGGTTTTTTCTTTGGCCGTGAATAGGTAATTTCGGCATCCTTTAAGGATAATGATGAGAAAAATACACCTATTCACGGCCCTTTTATTGGGCCTAACTGTATCTAGTTCTGCACAGAATCAATGGAATTCATCCCGCATAAAACACGAAATCAACAAGTTGCCAGTAAAAGGCACCGTACTTTATGTAGCGGCTCACCCCGATGACGAAAACACACGCTTAATCAGCTGGCTCGCGAATGAGAAAAAGTTTCGGACAGCCTATCTTTCCTTGACTCGGGGCGACGGGGGACAAAATCTCATTGGCAATGAACTCGGCGTTAAACTCGGTATTATCCGCACCCATGAGTTAATGGCCGCGCGAGAAACGGATGGCGGCGAACAATTCTTCACCCGTGCCTTCGATTTCGGATATTCCAAATCACCCCAAGAAACCTTTACGAAGTGGGACCGCGACTCCGTTCTGTCAGATATGGTTTATGTCATTCGGACATTAAAACCCGATTATATTATTACCCGGTTTCCACCAGATGAATATGGTACTCATGGACATCATACCGCTTCTGCAATTCTTGCTTTAGAAGCCTACGAGGCAGCTGCTGACCCACAGCGTTTTCCAGAGCATTTTTCCAAAGGAGTCAAACCACATACAGTCAAGGCAATCTTTTATAACGCCAGCACCTGGTGGAATAAAGACCTCCCTGAACTAGCAAGCAATAACGATAGCTTCTATTCATTTGATGTTGGCGGTTTCAACCCCTTACTTGGTGAATCGTATACAGAAATGGCCGGAAGAAGCAGGAGCATGCATAAAAGCCAAGGTTTTGGTTCTTCTCAACCAGCAGGAGAGCAGATCGAATACCTGAAACTGATGAAATCCCGCAACCCTCTTCCGAAAGACCTCTTCAATAGTCAGGATTTTATCTACTCAAATAATGAAGTTACTAAAGCTTACACTAATGCTTTACAAAACATTGATAATGACGATTATAAATCACTAATGACAAACCTTGTCATTCTTAAAAAATGGTTTAAAAATCAAGCTACTCATCCCCTCGCTATTCACCGAGCTGGTCAAGTGGACGAAATCATTAAACAGAGTCTTGGACTTAAAATTACCCTGAGCGCTGAAAATCTAAAATTTGCTCAAGGTTCTGAACTGAAGGCCGAATTTTCGATTCTACAGCGTTTAGGAGAAAATGTACAGATTGTACGCATTGCTCCAGCCCTCGGAATAAAATCCTTTAAATCACCAGAACTTAATTCATCTCAATTAGAAACGGGTAAGAATAAAACCATCTCAATGACTCTTGAGCTGTCACCTGAATATTTCAGTCAGATGCCTTGGATAAAAAACGGACTTGGCAAAAACATGTTTAATAATTCATGGAACGATGGTGGAATTTATCCAGGAACTGACTATGATGTGTGTGTCACAGTCGTATTAAACATCTATGGTGAAGAATGCAGCTATACGATCCCACTCCATTATATCCATGTCGACCCGGTTAAAGGAGAGCTATACGACCCAGTTTTGGTATTGCCTCAGCTAAGCCTAGAACTTCCATCTAGCAACCTCCTCTTCGTCAATCAAAAATCAAAACCATTGGACCTACAGATTAAGGCAAATAGTGCATTCAAAGGTCAGTTTATTAGTCAGTTAAGTGGGCCATTTTCGAGCAGCAAAACACCGAAAGAGGGCTTTGATTTTCAAAAAGACAGTCTGCATAAGTTTCGCTTAAATATTGATCTACTAAAAGAAGGTGTGCCGGGACAGATTGAATTTCGTTCCACAGGAACCCTGCGTCAAGTAACGGACATCAGCTACGATCATATCGGTCACCTTCTGCATTGTGAAGTCCCGAAAATGGCACTAAATGGTGTGAACCTAAAAGCATCTAGCAAGAAAATCGCCTATTTACAAGGTGCAGGAGATGAAGTAAACCACTACTTGCAATTGGCTGGCTATACGGTGAATGAAATCACGCAAGATCAGCTGAACACAGAAGGCTTAAAAGAGTATGATGTGCTTATTTTGGGAATCCGATCTTATAATACCCTTCTGTTTACCGATAATCAACAACAAGCTCTTAATAGCTTTGCACAAAATGGCGGCAATGTAATTGTGCAATACATTACGAGTCGCCGAATCAATCGCGAGGATGACTTCACTCCCTACCCGATGAAAATTGGACGAGGCCGTGTGACTGAAGAAGATGCTCCCATGGTATTCATTAATCCTGCAGACCCTATCTTGCACAAACCCCATAATATTGGGCCTGAAGACTTTAATTTTTGGGTACAGGAACGCGGATTGTATTTTGCAGAATCATACGACCCTCATTTCAGACCCGTCTTTAAATCTCATGATACTGACGAAGAGGACTTAGACGGATCCTTATTGATTGCTGACTTAGGCCAAGGCAGTTTTATCTATACCGGCATCTCCTTCTTTCGTCAGCTTCCGGCTGGTGTTCCAGGGGCGTATCGTTTATTAGGAAACTTAATTGATTATGAACCAAACGGAACTAAGTAAACCAATAAAAAACTGGAAACGCTGGTACCTTCTGGTTATCCTGTTTCTGGCGATTGAAATTGCATTGGGAATCCTCTTAA
>Ga0210012_1005311_pt1 | contig 9893 bp, 6 predicted proteins | sample CryGeymeta201504_FD_183974 | JGI IMG/M metagenome (GOLD analysis project Ga0210012, IMG submission 183974) | Groundwater microbial communities from Crystal Geyser aquifers in Utah, USA - Crystal Geyser metaG 2015-04 (SPAdes) (version 2) | ecosystem: Environmental > Aquatic > Deep subsurface >... | reverse complement strand
AACTCCGTGTTGTCCAGCACCTGTCTCGGCAATGATACGAGGCTTACCGATTCGCTTAGCAAGAAGGGCTTGGCCAATGGCATTGTTGATTTTGTGTGCTCCAGTATGTGCAAGATCTTCACGCTTAAGCCAGATGTTGGCTCCTCCAGCAAACTCAGTCAAACGTTCAGCTTTGTGCAAGGGAGTGGGCCCACCAACAAAATCCCGGCGGTAACGATCCAGTTCAGCCAAAAATTCGGGGTCATTCATGGCATCTTCAAAAGCCTGTTCGATTTCTTCAAAGGCGACGGACAAAGTTTCAGGAATGTATTGACCTCCGAATTCTCCGAATCTAGATTTCTTATCATCACCGACCCACTCCTTGGGAATTTGGCCCAATTTCGTTGCCTGGTTTTTGGCATCTGGTGCCTGTTTGCAACCAGCTTTGAGATGAGCGGTTGTTTTGCGGATGGCTTCAGCCCTTTGCTCGGTTGTTGCATCTTCTCCAAGCTCATCCATTGCTTTGACAATGGCAGATCCGACCACGACACCATCTCCAAGATTGGCAACACCGTTCACCATATCAGGATTGGAAATTCCGAATCCTACCGCAAGAGGCAAATCAGTATGGCTTCTCACACGCGTAATGAATTCCTCGAGATCTTCCGGAAGTTCTTCTCGAGCTCCTGTCACTCCCGTCACGGAAACGCAATACATAAAGGAAGAGGCCATCTTGGCCAAGGATTCAATACGCTTATCACTGCTTGTAGGGGCGACCAGAGGAACATTGGAAAGTCCATTCTTAATGCAAGCCTTGTTCAACATCTTGCCTTCTTCAGGTGGAAGGTCTACAACGATAAATCCATCCGCTCCTGCGGCTTTGGTGTCTTCGCAGAGCTTGTCTACGCCATATTTGTAAAAGGGGTTAAAGTATCCCATCAAGACGACGGGAACGGTCAATCCCATTTCACGAGCCTTCTTGACAAGTTCTAAACTCTGAGGAATTTTGGATGTTCCTCCCTTGATGGCAACCTGGTTGGTATGTTGAATGGTAGCACCATCGGCCTGAGGATCAGTGTATGGAATTCCAAGTTCAATGACCGAGGCTCCTCCCTCTTGCATGGCCATAAGAATGGCGGGTGTGTCTGCATGTGACAGATATTATGTAAACAGAAAATAACTCGTAAGAATGAATGTCAATGCTCACCATGAATGGAACAAAAATTCCTAAACCATGGACACTTCACAACAATGATTCAAACTTACCATCGGCTGTGGGATATCCTGCTGTTACAAAGGTAACAAAGGCAGCTTCGCCCCTTTCTTTGGCAGACGCAAATGCTTCTTCGATGCGTCCTCCAACTCCTCGCTCCATATCGGCAATGGAAGGAATATCAACAGAGGCAACGTTTAAAGAACTCTTGGTTGTTGTGGTAGTGGTGGTGGTGGTGCTGCTGCTGCTGCTGGCGGTAGCTGTAGTGGCCGCTTGAAATGCCGATGGAGCAAAGGCAAAGGATGACTGGAGAGATGACGCCAAAATTGACCAACTCAAGATCAATGGAAACAATTGCATTATTTTATTGTTGTTCTGGATAGCTTTCTCTTTCAAATCGTCACTAGTAATAGATTAGAGTTTTCTTTTTTTTTCAACAACTAGAGCGGTGGTGGTGGTAGTTGTAGAGTACTACAGCGGAACAGATTTGTGGTCTCTTAAATTGTGCCGATCAAAAATCTTTACGAAAGAGCAGGTTTGACGAAAGATGTGATCCAAAGAAGGTCTGGAGAGTCAGATAGGACAGTCGGTAGAGTAGTGTGTTGAACTTCTTTCTTCCCTCAATCACACACACACTACCAGTCTTTTTTCGTGGTCCAAACAGACCGCACACATGGTGCGATCTTGTTGAGAGTACTAGTACGGACTATCGTGCGTCATTCAATTCCGTCCACCCGGACTGTGCCGTTCGGTCCCAAGCATTCTGTAATTTCGATGTGATGATAGGCCGATGTGCAGCCTTCTACGATGCACTGAAGCCTTGGTCCTCTCTGCTCGAAACATTCATAAATTATTTATAAATTACTAGTAGACTTATATAATATTATAATATGATTATAGAGTACAGTAGCATTATACAACCACGAGTAAGTATGCGTGATGGCACGTTGAAGCGAATAATGGCTCTTTGAGTTCCGCTGGCGAGCGCGTGTTCTCGTGATGCGCAATTGCTTTTTTTTCACCATCAGAAGAATAAGCAAGGTAGAGGTGATTCTTGTCCACACATGTGGCTTCTATGTCCTAGCTAGAGATAAGCTCCCTTGAGTGGTCTGCCTTTTCGACTGCGTTGAATTGCATTATTTATGCTCTCAATTCCTCAAAATTCTTCTCTCTCTCTTTCTTCAAAAATCTGCCATCAAAGATCGTCGTGGAAGTGATATTACATTAAATTCCAAACATGTTGTCATCTCCTCCATTTCCACGACCACCTCGTCGACTAGGTTTTTTGTTCATCATCAAATCCCAAACGTTGGGCATTGCCAGCTGATCGCTTTTTTTCTTTTTAATAGGAGTGGGATCTAGTTCACCCGTCGTGACACCGTATGACACTCTAATTCCCAGTAAGAAAATACCCATTCCTGTCACACCAAAGAATCCGCTGGCAAGCGATGCCAGACCCATAACGACGTTGCGAAAAACAGCAGCCAAGCGCTGAACGAAATATACATCTGTTTCCAAAGGATGCAGAGCAAAGAAGGCACCCAATTGATTCGTAGCGTACCATAATCCAGCAGCAACGGCAAAGGCAAAGATACCTCCCGTCAAGGCCACAACAGGATTGACACCATTCAGGTCCCGGGCTGCGGCCAATGCAGCTTCCTGTTCTTCGGGGGTGCGCTTGTCCCGGCGTTCGGAAAACCTTAACTTTTTACCAACACCAGATTTGGTTCCGTATTTTTCCTTCTCGGCCGCTTCCTGTAATTCGCGTTGTAAACGTTCGTTAATTGTACCCACAACGGCTGCACCATTTTTGTTGTCGTCGTCATCGCTCTTGCTGTCGTCATTCTTAGTGTCATCATGATTGTTGAGAATCATGGGTGTTTCGTTTTGGAGGGCACTGGCTTTGATGGTTCGATCTTGTTCTTCATCAGATTGCAGGGCAAACAATGTGTTTGATTGGACAGATGGTTTACCAAGGCGCCGAAAATTGATGATGCTTGGCTGTGTTTTCTTGGTGCCATGCTTGGTGCCATTTTTGATTATTCTGACGTTTCTGGCAGGCGCTGGAAAAGCTATGGCAGATGAAGCCAACAATAAACCTACTACCAGGGAGGACATTTGCGAGGTACTTATCGACATGATTTATTACATAAAAAATGAAGGGATTTTATTTATAAGGGATGGGATGAGTTACAGTAAGACGACTTGGAAGTTGACATTTGAGATCGATCGAAATTTGGAATGAAGCGACAAGGGTGCTTTTTTGTGGTGGTTGTTTTATTAGCTAGCTACTCGTAGTTCATAAAAAATAATAATTGTTGTTGTCAAGATTTTCTGGCTTGAACGTCACTATTGCAACGCACACTGATTCCATTTCTCGTCATTCAAGCTACTACAGTAGCTATTCTAGCTAGACTACTACTGTAGCTAGTAACTACTACTAGCTAGAGTAGTTCTCCGGAGTACTATTAGCTACTACTAGTAGTAGTAGTAGTCTACTGGAAGACTAGCTAGTACGTACCAGGTACTACTCTAGAACCTACTAGTAGTAGATGATAGTCTGCTTTAGACTACTGCTACGACTACTAGCTAGGCCGCCTACTCTAGCTAGTAGTACTACTAGTAGTAGCTGGTACAACTACTGGTAGCATTCTCGTCTGCACTTCATCCGTGTTTTTATCCTCCGTCTCATTTTTCGACCAATACATCCTTGTTTTTTTTAATCACAACCACAACACAACCCACGGACACACACAACACACAAGCATCAGCATATCATTATTTTATTATTGTTTTACACTCCACTAAAACACAAACACTAAATTTAAGACAACAACAACAACGCACCATGTCCGACAATAAATTTTTGGACGACGAACGCTTTGACGGTCTTTATTTAAACGTAGCCAACACAGCCCGTGGCATTGAACCATTGCTCGACACGGTATTTTCCTTTCTGCGACGAAAAACGGATTTTTTTGCGGGACCTCCCGGTAGTGGTGACAACGGCACAGAGCTGGCTATTCAAAAAGTGAACGACGTCCTGCAGAAGCATGCGCAAATTTACGTCAAAGAAAAGGGCAAGAAGCAAAGCAGTACCAAAAAGCCAGTTCCCAAAAAGCCCAAATCAGAAGAGGAACAAGTGCTGGAAATGGGAACAGATGGAGGGTTTGATGTGTCCAAACTTTCAGCTACGACGGCACCTACCTCACCAGCAGCCAAAGCTAAGACGCCAGATAAATTGAAAGCAGCACCAGAACAATCAGTATCACCACTACCCCCCGCCAAAACATCGTCCAACACTGATCCCGGAGACAAAAAAGACGAAGAAGATGAACATCCAGTTGGCAATGGCGGGACAGTGGAAGGAAAATATGTTTGGACCCAGATTTTATCCGAGGTAACAGTGAATATCCCGGTGCCAGAAAATACCCGTGGTCGCGATCTAAATGTGAACATTGCTAAGAAACATTTAAAGGTGGGATTAAAGCAAACCATCGAAGGAAAACTTACCACGAAGTGGCTCGTCGATGCTCCTTTGACCAAACCTATTATCGTGGAAGATTCCTTTTGGACGGTGGAAGATGGCAATCGTCTCGTGATTATTTTGCAAAAATCGAATGCTATGGAATGGTGGGAGTCGGTTTGTCAGGGAGATCCCAAAATTAACCTTCAAAAGATTTCGCCCGAAAGCTCCTCGCTCAGCGATTTGGATGGAGAAATGCGTACGACGGTGGAGGTAAGAAATCTACGCTACTGCTGAGCAGATTTTTATTTTTTTATTGTTCTTTCAACTTGAATCTCATTCATTCTAATCTTCCGTCTGTGCTTTGTAGAAAATGATGTTTGATCAGAGACAAAAAGCATTGGGGCTACCCAGCAGTGACGAGCAAAAGAAGCTCGAAACTATCGAAAAATTCAAGCAACAACATCCAGAATTAGATTTTAGCAATGCGAAAATTAGCTAGTTTAGAAAAATGCCCTCTAAAACAAAAATTAGGCTGGAGTTTGTAGATTAAAAATGATTTTATACTGTCGTGTCCAAAAGCCAAGCTTGTTAGACGGATGGATCAGGCTTGAGCAAAGGAAAGGCAATGACATCGCGAATCGAAGGGGAATCTGTCAAGAGCATCACAAGTCGGTCAATTCCGATTCCTAGTCCACCTGTGGGTGGCATGCCTTGCTCCAAAGCTTGTAAAAATTCTTCGTCTACATCGCAAGCTTCTTCGTCTCCCGCTGCTTTTTTCTCCGCTTGAACTTCAAATCGTTCTCTTTGGTCCACAGGATCGGTCAATTCGCTAAACGAATTAGCGTGCTCACGTCCGACAGCAAAGAGTTCAAAACGTTCGACTAGACCAGGCTTGCTGCGGTGAGGCTTGGATAGAGGACTCACTTCGACAGGATAGTCAATGACAAAGGTAGGTTGAATCAATGTCGGTTCGCATATTTCTTCGAAACAAGTATTCAAAACATCTCCCACCGTCTTTAGCCCGTGAACACCAGGTACACCGGCAGCCGATGCAGCTGCTTTGGCCTTCGTGAGAGATTCAGGAGCATCAGGGTCCAAGGCTGCAAAGTCAAAATCAGGAATGTGTTCCTTCACAGCATCGTGCATCGTGACTCGTCGCCAAGGACGTTCAAAACTAATAGTTTCATCTCCATAAGGGACTGTCAAGCTACCACATACTTCCTCTGCAATGGCTAAAGAGTTTCCAAAGTGTCAACAACTCAGATATATCTTGAAGGCGCCTGATGCTGCAATTCAAGCCACATAAAAAACTTACAACAAATTAGATGTTCCGTCAAATCCATCATATCATCATAATCAGCGTAAGCTTGATACAACTCTACTGATGTGAACTCGGGATTATGGCGGGTGGAAACTCCTTCGTTACGAAAGATGCGGCCCACTTCGTAAACTCTATCGAATCCTCCCACGATGAGACGTTTCAAGTGCAATTCTGTTGCAATACGAAGAGTCAATGCCATATCCATCGAGTTGTGGTATGTTTCAAAAGGTTTTGCTTCGGCACCTCCACTTTGTGTGTGCATGACGGGAGTTTCAATTTCCAAAAAGCCCATATCGTCCAACAAACGTCGAAGCTTGGACGTAATCTGGGCCCGCTTGCGAAATGTTTCGCGGACATTGGGATTTACAATTAAGTCCACATGACGTTGGCGATACCGTTTGGAAACATCTGTGAGACCATGAAATTTGTCGGGTAAAGGCAGAGCTGCCTTGGTGAGCATCTTCCATTCTTTGGCGTAGACTGTCAATTCGCCCTTGTCTGTTCGGCGAATCGTTCCTCTCACTCCGATGATATCGCCTCCATCGGTCCAATCTTTCAATTGCTGCATCGTTTGATGGTGGTACAATAGTGATGTAATTTTTTTTTAGAATGCATTCAATCAGTAACACAAGAGAGCACCAAAAATTGCCGATTCCAGCTTACCTTGAAGGTGTCACCCAAACGCTTCGTATCAAACTGGAGCTGAATGGTACCTGTTTCATCTTGCAAGGTAAAAAATGCCAACTTTCCAAAAACACGTCGTGTCATGATGCGACCTGCCACGGCAACATTTGCACTCTCGTCTTCTTCGCCGCCTTCCAACCTGCCTTCGTACATGGCCGCCAGTTCGGTAGATTTGTGCGTCGGATCGTACGAATATTCGTAGGGTTCCACTCCTGCTTCTCGCATAGCTTCTACTTTGGCCAAACGCGTGTAACGCAATTCCTTTTCTGACATTTCTTCGGGATTTTTGCTGGCCGCATTGGCTGCTGGACTCTTTTTGCCCTGCTGTGGTGTTTGCTTGTCGTTTTTGGCAGCTGGTCGTGGTTCCTTACCATCCGGTAATTGTGCTTTCAATGCCATTAATTCTTCAATATGAGGAGCCAGAGCAGCCTTGTCAATGCCATTTTCTTTTAATTTGCGAATTTCATCACCTTTGGCTTTAACTTGTTGTTCCAAAGAATCGTCCTGGTCCATAACGCCGTTACTTCCTTGCTGCTGCTGCTGCTGCTGTTGCTGCTGTTGTTCCAATTGTGCTTTCAAAGACAAGAGTTCTTCGACGTGAGGTGTCAATGTTGCTTTATCAATACCATCTGTTTTCATTTGACGAATTTCATCTCCTTTCGTCTTGATTTTTTGTTCTATATCACTGGCATCTTTTGTCGAAAATAAACGACCGATCGTTGCTGTTGGTGCCCCAACAAAACGTCTCCTCGACTGGAATTGTCCAACCGTCACAACGACATCAGCAAACGTGGATGCAGGAACCGTGGTAGTACAGGATGATCGACAGAACGTCCGGGCCGGTACTAAAAATCCTTTGACGAATGACACCAACATCATTCCCAAAGCCAATCGCCATCTGCCTGCCACAACGGGAAGATCCAATGTGCTTTTGCTACTACTAGTTGTACGAGATCTGGAAGTACTGCTACTGAAAAGCATGAAGAAATTTCTCTATTTTTCGTTGCCCAATGGAGGATAAAGTAAAAGATTGTCTGGACTCTCGTGACAACTATTATGAGAAAGCGAAAGTCCCGAGGGTATTTATGTTTTATGTTGGGGTTTGTTGTGAAGAAGAATGAAGCCAGGTCTTTACTGCACTGGAATTTATTAATAAGAAAAGTGATGGCATGCCAAGCATGCCAAAGACAAAAAGTCCAGTCGTCAGTCGGGTTATGAGCTAAGTTGTGTCCCGGGATATTCATGACTTGCACCCGTATCATAGTTCCTCGTGGCGATCTTTGGAAAAGTTGAATCGTCTCGAAGGGCTTCACGAAAAGTAGCCGACGATACGATAGTAATAATGAACAGGCAACTCAAATCTCAAATCTCACAATAGCATATTGCTTTATCCTCGATCATAACTCTCACTACTAGTAGCTAGTACCACCACCTACTCAAGTCTATTATTTATCTATATTCACGATGAAGCTCACTAGTAGTATCGTAGCATGCGGTGTAATGCTGCTGCTCACTTCCACTGCGGCCTTCACAACTCCTACGCACCCTGCCACGAGTTTGCGATCAACGACGACGACACCTAGTTGTAGTAGTAGTAGTAGTAGTAGTAGTAGTAGTACCCAACGCTTCATGTTTGGTGGAGGTGGTGCCGGTGCGCCCACTGAAGATGATCCAGAAGCAATGAAACAGATGGAAGCTGCTGCTGCTCAGATGGGAATGTCCTTGGCAGAATATCAGCTCGGGATCAAGGCACGCATGAAGTTGAATGAAGATCTGAGTTCCATGCGCATCAAAGAGGGTGACGAAGCAACCGTTTCTGTCAACCGAGATGCCAACAATCCACCCCAATTCATGGAAATTAAAATCACAGAAGCCGGAAAGGAACTAGGAAAAGATGCTGTTAGTGAAAAACTTGTGGCGAGTTTAAAGCAAGCGCAAGATGCCGCCCGAACAGGGCGAGGAGAAGCCCAAAAGAAAATGATGGTCTTTATCGGAGATGAAATGAAGAGAATCGAAGGCAAATAAAAACAAAATAGGCGTGCGCTAAAGTAGCATAATTGAAATTTATTCTTAAAACGACCGTTTTGCTAACCATTGAAGTCTGTGCCTGTCGTCATCGAGATTGGTTGGGTGTTGGGTGCAACAGTTGATACGTTTGCAATTTGCCAAAACTCGAACAATCGGAATCGATCTCTGAGCAACACTACTAAATCGTGACAATGAAGAGGTACAGGAGGAAAGGTGAAGCTCACTGAACCAGTAGAGAACGCACACTGGTTTTTGGATCTATGCTTCCTTCTCGTCTAGAAAAAGGAAGTGCAGCTTCAGGTTATTCACTTGACGATTGGACCTTGTGCGCTTACAGTAAGGCTGACAAAATTCGATGAGGTCGTTTTTTCTACGATAGAAAATACGGCCCATGAAGCCAGCGTTGCTGCAGGGAAGACTGCGGTGATAATTGGAATCAGGGCCAGGAACTGCCATGGCGCTCGCGCTTGTTTGCTTTGCTGGTTTGAAAGCCGTGACGCTGAGATGCTGGTTTATTGTTTGTTGTAATGGTTGCTGTCAGATGAAACCAGGATACGCGATTGTATGAGGTACGTCAAGGGAAGACACCGAGAAGAAAGCAGTGTGCTCAGAGACAATAGTAAACAAAATGCTACCAAAATCTAGAAATAATTGGATAACTGGCGTTGGACAATGATAGATGAATTGCTATAAAATGCGGCCTTGGCAAGCACACTCGTTTATTATTTGTTGAAGAGGTAAGAAATCACAATATAGCCCAAAATCATAAGGTAAAAGTTCATGTTGGAGGATGATTTCTCGGGCTTGAGTTGCTGCACGGCTTGGGCTACATTGGTATTGGAGGTTTGCAATCGCGTTTGTAACTCTTTGATCTTTCCTGTGGGTGTTGCTCTGGGGACAGCAGATGGTGCACCAGCATGGACATCGCCAGCAAGTCGTCCACCGCCGCCACCACCCTGGTTTTGAACATTCTGCACGCCAATTTGAATGTCACGAAGGACCAACAGAATATCTTTGTTTTGGTCTTGTAGCGCTAACAATAGATGCCGTGTCTGGGCATCAAGATCAACATACAAATAGGAACCAAGCGACCGACATCCATTCATAAATGCAGGGAATAAATTGTGCAACAGCCATATGACTTCATGCTCGGTCAAGTTTGGAAAAATCCAGGTTGGAATAGGATTTGTCGTCGATGT
>Ga0210012_1005304_pt1 | contig 9900 bp, 8 predicted proteins | sample CryGeymeta201504_FD_183974 | JGI IMG/M metagenome (GOLD analysis project Ga0210012, IMG submission 183974) | Groundwater microbial communities from Crystal Geyser aquifers in Utah, USA - Crystal Geyser metaG 2015-04 (SPAdes) (version 2) | ecosystem: Environmental > Aquatic > Deep subsurface >... | reverse complement strand
GATTACAATAAAAAAGAATTACATGAATTATGGGAATTAACTAGAATATTTGCAATTAGATATAGATATATAACTAACTCATTTGATGTAACAAAAACAAATACAACTTTGACTCTTATAAATAAAATACCAGTAATTGAAATAAAAAATACTTCACTTGATAATTGGGCAAAGGTATTTAAAAGAATATTTGATTTATTAGCATGAATAATTTGAATAATTATAACTTTTCCTTTAATAATTACTATTTGAATTTTAATAAAAATAGAAGATCCTAAATGACCTATTTTTTATAAAAATCATAGAATTTGAAAATCAGGAAAAAGATTTAATCTATACAAATTTAGATATATGAAATGGGAATATTGTATAAAAGATGCTTATACAAAAATAAATAAAAATGATGAAGCTCTACTCTTTGAAAAAGAATTAATTGAAAAAAGTTCAAGTAGAAATTGACCACTATACAAGATAAAAAATGACCCTAGAAAAACAAAAATTTGAAATTTTATTGAAAAATATTCTATCGATGAGATACCACAATTTTTTAATCTAATTATTTGAAATATGAGTCTTGTTTGACCAAGACCACATCAACCAAGAGAAGTAGAAAAATATAGTATAGACCAAAAAAGATTACTTACTATAAAACCATGAATTACTTGAATGGCTCAAGTAAATTGAAGAGAAAAAAATGATTTTAAAAAAGAAGCTGAACTTGATATATTTTATATAGAAAATTGGAATATGTTACTTGATTTAAAAATCATATTAAAAACTTTTAGTGTAATATTATCAAGAAAATAAAAATACTTAGGCAAAAGACCTAAGTATTTTTATTTATAAATTATTTCTATTTGTCTTTCATCTTCATTTTTAGTTTTAGTCAAAGTTATAGTTATATCAGATTTATAGTATGTTTCAATTAATTCTGGCCATTCTATAAGTATAATTCAAGTATTATTATCTAATATATCTTCTCAACCAATAGCAAAAAATTCATCATAATTACTTAATCTATATAAATCAAAATGATAATTATCTCAGTATTTATTATAATATGTATAAGTTGGAGAAATAATATCTTCTTTAACTCAGAGTAAATTATTTAAAATATGCTTTGAAATAGTTGTTTTTCAAGCTCATAAATCTCATTTTAAAAAGATTATACAAGGAGTTTTTATCTCAAAATCAAGTGATGAAATATTATTTATGGAATATTTTTTAATCATATCAAGAAAAAAATGTGTTAAAATTTGATTTAAATTATTATTTGATATATAATAAAGCTATAAATTTAGTAAAATAACTATATTACATATTATGGAAACATTAATAGAAGTAAATAAAAAAGAAGAAAATTGAATTATAATTTTTGAATTTACATGAGAATTAGATGAAACAAATGCAGATAAAACATTTAAAAGCATTTATGAAGCAATTGGTGATTTTGGTAATAAAAAAATCATTCTAAATATGTCTGGTTTAAAATATCTAAACTCAAAATCAATTGGTTATATTGCTGATGTATTTTCAAATATAGAAGATAACGAATGACAAATGCAAATTACAAATTGTTCTGAATGAGTAAAAGATATATTAGAACTTGTTGGGATTACAACTATTGTACCTACGGTTGATGATGAAAAAGATGCAATTAAAGCTATGAGTTAATAGTAAAATAAAAAAATATGGATGATGAATCCATATTTTTTTATTTTACTATTTCTTTCAATTTTTTCTCAAAATTACTAAGCGAGAAATCGTTTGCTCTTTCCTTGCAATCTGCTTTCATATCTAAACTTTTTTCAGGTGTCAATTTATTAACTGCTTCAATTATATCTTCAATTTTTAAATCTGGATTGATTAAATAACCAGTTTTAGAATCAATTATAGTTTCCTTTAATCATCAATCATTTACTCATAAAACTGGCTTTCAAGCAGCCATACTTTCAACTGGACTCATACCAAAATCTTCATCAATTGGTATATAGATTGTTGCAATACAATTCCCTACATAATCAGTAAAACCTACATTTCAAGGTAGAGTTTTAAATTCTATATTTGAAGATCATTTTGCAAGTGAAAAAATCTTTGATTTTTGAGGATCATTTTCTCAATATATAACAAGTAATTTTTTATCAGGCATTAACTTAAATGCCTCAACTATCTTATCTACTCTTTTTGCATCACTAAGTCTTGCAAAACTTAGATAATAATCCTTTGTACTTATATATTTAAATTCTCTTAAATTAACTGGTGGATATAAAACAACACTATCAATTCATAAAAATTTCTTAATTCTCTTTTGAGTATTTATAGAATTTGTTAAAACTAAATCCATTTTTTTTACATCACTTTCGTAACTTTTTTTAAAAACATAACAAAATAATTTAAAAACTGGTTTTATAAAAAAAGGAACTTTTTTAAGATATAAATCATGTAAATCATAAATATATCTAGGTGGAGTGTGACAATAATAGATTTTTTTAGAAGTTTTATTACAATTCCTAACAGAACTTATACTATCTCATGAAAAAATTACAGTTTCATAATTTTTTAGAAATCTTGTATTAAATAAAAATGCCCATTTAAGTTTTATATGCCTAAATCATTTTTTAAATATCTCACTTGATACTGAAATCATCTCTCATTTAAATCACTCTTTTCTTAGATCAAAACTTCATGCACTAAAAAACCCTGAAGCCAAATCAGCATTAAGTGCTTTTGCCATCATAAGAATAAGCCTTTCTCATCATCATTTATAGAGAAAAGTATCGTGCATTATTATTGTTTTATTTTTCATTTCAATTCATTCAATTTAATTAATGCTTCCATTGGTGTAAGATTATTAACATCAATTTTTTTCAATTCTTGTTCAACTAAACTTTCACAAAAAACCTCTTTTTCTACAAATTCTACTATTGGTTTACTTCAAATAGTAAGTTGATTTCAAAAAACTCATGAATGTTCTAATTCCAATTTCTTAAGCATTTTCTTTGCTTCCATAATAGTTGACTGTCACAATCATGCAATTTTTGCAACTTCTAATCAAAAAGATTTTTTGATTCACCCGGGAATTATTTTTCTAAGAAAAACTAAGTTTTCATCATTTTCTCAAACTGCAACAGAAAAATTTGAAACTCATTTTAAGTTTTTTGATTCATCAATTAATTCATGATAATGAGTTGCAAAAAGTGTTTTTGCTTTTATGTTGTCGTGATTTTCTTTTAATATTGCCCATGCTAAACTCATACCATCATAAGTAGAAGTTCACCTACCAACTTCATCAATTATTACAAAACTATTTTTTGTAGAATTATTTAATATATTTGCAACTTCTTGCATTTCAACCATAAATGTTGATTGTCCTAAAAACAAATTATCTTGTGCTCAAATCCTAGAAAAAATCTTATCCGTTATTGGTATATTTGCTTCCTTAGATGGGACAAAACTACCAATATGCGACATAAGTATAATCAAAGCATTTTGCCTCAAAAAAGTAGATTTTCATCACATATTTGGTCAAGTAATTATATGAACATAATCACTATTATTTAACTCTAAATTATTACTTATAAAATCACTTGCATTTTTTTCTATAATTGGATGTCTTCAAGAAATAATCTTTAAATTTGAATCGGTGTTTATTGATGGTTTTACATAATTATTTTCATAAGCTGCTTGAGAAAGTGATGATAGAAAATCTATATTTGAAGTTATATCTGAAACTTTTTTTATATTTTTATAACTATCTAAAATTTGTTCTCTAATTTGCAAAAATATTTCATATTCTCTTGATGATTTTTCATTTTGTGCTTCCAAAAATTTTTCTTCAAATTGTTTTAACTCAATAGTTACATATCTAGAAGCATTTACCAAAGTTTGTTTATGTATAAATGAATCTGGAATTTTTAAAGTTTGACTTTTTGGAATTTCTATAAAATAACCTGAAATATTAGTATACTTTATTTTTAAATTTGAAATTCAAGAACTTTTTGAGAGTTCATTTTGATAATTTGTTAACCAATCTTTTGAATTATTTATTATACTTCTAAATTCATCAACAATCAAATCATATCAATCTGCAATTATTTCTCATGAAGTGAGTGAATTTTCTGTATTTTCTTTAATTGAAGATTCTAGTAATTCGATGATTTTTTCTATTTCTATCAATTTTATGAATTTATATTTTAAACTTAAACCAATTTTAGTTATAATAAAAGTTTTGTAAAGAAAATATTTACTTGAAAAATAATCTTATTTCTATAAAATTTTAAATAGTTAAAAATAAAAATGAAAATCCATGATAAAAGTACATAAAAATGATTCTATAGTAGATATAATTATAAAAATTAAAAATAATTCTGAAAAAGAACTTATAATAGAGTTTCCTTTTTGACATCCTGTTTTACATAACCATACTTCTCTAAAAATCATAAAAACAAAAGCTTGAAAAAGAGAATTAATAATTATAACAAATGATAAAACTGCAAAGAAAATCTGAAAAAATTTGTGAATAAAATATTCTATAACTGATAATCCAGATTTAGTAGAATATAATTATACTTTTTTTGAATATTTTTTGTATACATTTAAAAGTTATTTTAGAGAAATAAAAGATATATTTTTACAAAAAAATCACGATTCAATAATAGTAAAATACAATAAAAAATATGGAAATTGAAAGATATGATTTTTTATAACATTTATCTTTATATCATTTTTCTTACTTATATTTATATTTTATTTTGCTGTAAATAAAACTTATATTTATATAAGTCCTGAAGTAGAAGTAAAAACAAAAGCAAAAAATTTTATTTTTACTGAAATGAAAGATGATGAATTTATGCTTGATGAAAATACTATAAAATTAAAGAAAATTCAAAAAGTAATATCTATAACTGAAAAATTCGGTACATCTTGAATTTCAGAAAAAACAGTTTCGACTTCTAGATGAAAAATTACTTTGTATAATTTATTTAGTGAAAAAATAGATTTAATATCAAATACAAGAGTAGAAACTATATCTTGAATAACTTTCTTAATAGAGTGAAGTGTAAGTATTCCACCAAGTATAGTAAGTTGAAGTTGAGAAGTTATACCATGACAAATAGATACATATGCTATTTCTAGAAATCATGATAGTAAATGAAATATACCAGGATCAAAAGCAAATATAAAAATATGAACTAAACTTGAATTACCTGGTTTAAAAACTGATAAGAATAAATTGTATGCAATTTCTAGTAGTGATTTTAAATGAGCAAATGATAATTATACTAAAGTTTTAAATAAAAATGATATAGAAAATGCAAAAATACTTTTAAAATGAAAAATAGAAAATGAAGCATTGAAACAAATAAAAAATGATATATTAGAAGCAAATAAATCAAATAATGTTGAATTTGAAATTTTATGAATTAATGATGTAATAAAATATTCTGACTTTGAAATCTTTTGATTAAATAATTTAAAAATATGAGAAGAAATAGATAATTTTGAACTATGAGCAACTATAAAAATATCAACTTATTCTTATAATAAAGAACTTCTCATAAGTAAAATGAGAAACGATATAAAAGATAATATATTAAAAGATATTGAAGAAATATTACAAATAAATTCAAATTCTCTAAGAATTACAAATATTATTTGGACTGAAAATAATCCTTATTCATTAAAAGCAACAGCTCAAGTTGAAGTACTTTTTATACATAATTTTTTAAGTAAAAGTAATAATTATGTAGATAAATTAAAATCAGTTGTATCATGATTAAACAAAAATGAAGCTGAAAAAATACTATTGAATAATAGTAAAATAAGTAATGTAAAAATTGAAACAAAGCCATTTTTTATAAAAAATGTTTCAAAAATAACTGATAATATAATATTTAAAGTAGTTAAAGAATAAAAAAAATTGCCGTAGGCAATCTTTTTTATTCTTTATTTAGTCTATTTATTTCATCTATAACCACCTCTTGAATTTGAAGAAGAAGAATTTCATCTATAACTTGAACCTCTACTACTAGTTTTTCTAGCAAAACCAGATGAAGAGGAACTACTACTTCATTCTTTTTTTGATTCAACAATTAATGGTTTAATAGGATTAAATTCTTTAAATTTTTTAAGAACAAAATCTGCATCATCATTTGATAAATTAATAAATGAAAATTCTCTCATTATATCAATATTACCAACATCTCATAATTTAGAAGAAGTTTCTTTTTCGATAAATTGGATTAAACTTCCAGGACTAAATCAGTCTAATTTTCATTTAGCAACAAATAATCTTTTTTGTCATTCAACTCAACTAAATCATCTATCAGATCTATCTCATCTTGGTGCCTTATCATTTCTATTACCTCTATCTCATCTGGTATCAGAAGAAAAATTTTCTTCTCTTAATTCACTATAATGAGTTATTGAAAATTCTTTTCAATAACTTTCCTTCAAAATAGCAGCGAGTATTTGTTCAGGAGGATTACCTAAGTCAAGTAAATCTTTTGCTAAATCTATATAATATAATTCATCTATATTAGTTAATAATTCTCTAGTATTATCAATTAATCTTTTTTTCTTAAATTCAATTACATCAGAAATTTCTGGTAATTTTTCAACTTTAATTTTTGATTTAATAGCAGACTCTATCCAAGATAAAATTCTAGAATCTTTTCTTGATACAAATGAAATAGCTTCTCATTTATTACCTGCTCTACCAGTTCTACCTATTCTATGTGTTTCTGGATTATCAGGAAGTGTATAATTAACTACATGAGTTAAATTATTTACATCTATACCTCTAGCTGCAACATCAGTAGCAACAAGAATTTTTATAGCTCAATTTTTAAATCTTGCTAAAGTTTTTTCTCTTTGTTTTTGATCAATATCTCAATGAATTCATTCTACTTTATAACCTCTACTCATAAGTCTAGCAGCTACATCATCAACATCAGCTTTTGTTCTACAAAATAATATACCATAAAAATCAAATTCTACTTCTATTACTCTGCAAAGTGCTTCAAATTTATCTCTTTCATTAACTTTATAACATATTTGATTAATATCTGAATTTGTTAATTCATTTTTTTCTATAGTTACTAAATCATGATCTTTAATATATTTATTAACTATATCTTTAATACTTTTTGGCATAGTAGCTGAAAAAAGTAATACTTTTTTATCTTTTGGAGTAAAAGTAATTATTTCTTCAATTTCTTCTTTAAAACCAATATTAAGCATTTCATCTGCTTCATCTAAAATAAAATATTTTATTTTATCTATATTTAAAGTTTTTCTTTTAGTTAAATGATCTATAACTCTACCTGGAGTACCTACAACTATTTGTGGTCAAGCTCTTAATCATGATAATTCATCTCTGATATTTTGTCATCAGTAAAGTAATTGAATTTTTACTGAACTATCAGCAAAAGATCTAATTTCTTCAGCAACTTGTATAGCAAGCTCTCTAGTTGGAGCTAAAATAAGAGTTTGAATATCTCTAGAATTAATATCAATTCTTTCTAAAACTGGAAGTGCAAAAGCAGCAGTTTTACCTGTACCAGTTTGAGCTTGACCAATAATATCTTTATTACCATTTAAAAGTAATGGTATAACTCATGCTTGAATTGCACTTGGATATTCATAACCTTTTGCTGCAATTTTAGCAAGCATTTTTTCAGATAATCATAAATCTGAAAATTTAATTTTCGTAATAGTATCAACTGCATCTATTTTTTTCTCTAACATTGTCATTTTTATATATATAAAAAATTAAAACAATTAAAAAAAGAACCGCAAACATAGCAAGTCCTTCTTTTTTGAAGAGACTTCCAATAAAAAACAAATAATTTATAATTAATTTTTTTTCGCGTGATTCCACTAACCCAAATTAATTATATCCCATTATATTGAGTTTTTTCGGAAATCGTATTTTTTTAATCGAACAGATTATAGTTTTTTAAAATTATAATGCAAGTTTTAATTAAAAAAAGAAAAAATGATAGATGAATATCTATCATTTTTTCTCTGTAATATTTGGTCTAATTTCTACAATTTTTGATCTTTTTTCTAAAACTGGTTTTTCATCTCAAATTGGTTTTTCATCTCAAACTGGTTTTTCTATTTTTCTTTTCGTGGTTTTAATTTTAGGTTTAGGAAAAGTTTTATATTGTTGTCAATAAATTTCAAATAAAGTTCTAGAACCTCCATTTGATTTTTTATTGTTTTGTAATCATAAAGCAGTTATATAGAAATCTGCTATTTCTTTAGTTGCAGCTTCAATTTCAAGAAGTGTTGGCATTCATTTATAATCATCTATATCAAATTTAATCTTTCATAATTCATAAGCTACCCTTTGTTTTTTCTTTGCTCTTGTCTTATAAAATCATAGATAATGCAATAATTCTGTAAATAAAACAATATTATTTATTTTAAATTCTTTTTCATAACAAACTCTCATTATTTCAGAATCTGAATCTTGTACTTCTTTTCTTTTAATAGTATAATAATAAGAAGAATGCCCCTCTCAATCTCTTTTTTCCCTAATTCTAAAACTTACTTTTCAATCTATTGATTCAATATGTCAATTATTAAAATCATAATATGTATCAATAATAAGTCATTCAAAAACCTTTTTAGCTCATGCTTTATTTGCTAAATTTTCTTCTAATTTAGCTTTATCAACATCTAAAATTTTTAATTCTTTTTCTTGTTCAAATCAATTAATTAAATTATCACTTAATTTTAATAAACCGTATTCATGTGATTTTATAAGTAATTCAGTTAATGAATTTTTTCAAAGAATATTAGCTATTTCTAATTTAGTAAAATTTTCAACTTCCTGCATTTTTTTTGGAAGCTCAATCAAATTAGTTTTTAAAAATTCAAGAAATTTATTTAAATCTAAGTATTTAGGAGTATTTACCATAAAATATATTAATATATAATTAAATTTATTATAAATAAAAAATTAGCAAAATCAATAGTTAATTATTTATAAATTAGTAAAAACATAATACACTAGTTCAAATTCAAAAGTAATAATATTATTATTTTAAGATTATTAATAATTGCTTTCTACACAACCTGACTATATTTTACACATTATTTTATAATTTTGTTTATTATATGATTTTGTTTAAAAATAACAATAAAATACTTTAATAATAATATAAATATATTGACTTAAATATCAAAAATATGATAAAATTAATCAAATAACAATTAATTTTATCTATATGAAAAAAATGAATTCAGAATTAGCAAAACTAATTTATGATTTTAAATGAGATGAAAAATCTGCTTTTAATGTTTATAATATAAGAAAAAATTTAACTGCAAGTTGATTTGAATATTATATTGCTTTTTTCTTTGAAAAAATCTTATGATATAAAATAAAAATAACGAATAATGTATATAGTCCTGATTGATGAATTGATTTAAAAGGCATTAGAAAAAATAAAGATTGAATTACTGAATATTGTATTATTCAATGTAAAAAGCATTCAAGAACAAGTTTTGGTATACAATATATTAGAGAATTTATATGAGCTATATATCATATACTTTATGATTTTCCTTCTACAAAAGCATATTATATAACTACTTCTGTATTTTCTGACCCTGCTATAAAATACTCTGAAAAAGAATGTATAAGTCTAAAAAACTACCAAAACATAGCAAATATTTATAATCAATATAGTTTAGTAGATTTTGAAAAAGATGTAAACAAAGAAATTCCTGAGAAATATAATTCTATATTTAATAAATGAAAAAAAACAAAAGAAGTAAAATGACAATGAAAACTATTTAATTCAGAAGAAGATGAATTATTAAAAACATTAAAAGAGATTAGATATAATATTATGAAAAAAAATCATATTGATGAAAAAAATCAAA
>Ga0210012_1005299_pt1 | contig 9910 bp, 5 predicted proteins | sample CryGeymeta201504_FD_183974 | JGI IMG/M metagenome (GOLD analysis project Ga0210012, IMG submission 183974) | Groundwater microbial communities from Crystal Geyser aquifers in Utah, USA - Crystal Geyser metaG 2015-04 (SPAdes) (version 2) | ecosystem: Environmental > Aquatic > Deep subsurface >... | reverse complement strand
CGTCTGTAAACACGCGCGTTAATGAATCGGAGTCCCGAGCACTGGGAATCCGAGAGGGAATACTCTGATTCGCGTTTACGTTTTTTAAATATTTAATTTCGATGACTCTGAAACAAAGAGAATCGGTGATGGCTTCGCACTAATTCGAAGCGAGTTAACGACTTTTATTAATTTCGATTTAACTTCTTTTATCATCATTTTTTTTGCTCAACGAGCTTAGTAATTAATCTATTAATACAGAGTTCTTGCTACGTAATTCTTAAGAATTGATCTTGTTAAAGCGATGTTTACGTTCTCCGTGTCTATCTGATTCTATTTGTTGTTTCTTTTGAATTGTTAATAAACGTCTGTATGGTTTACGTGTTTTAATTTTGATAACTTTTCATTTTATATTTTTATTGTTTTAGTACTAATGATGGACGCATGTATTGCTCTTCATCTGTCATGTTCCAATACGATAATTTTCATGTTTGTGAAACGGCTTCTTTCTTTGGTTGTGATTAAATGATGAAGTTAATTTTGACCTATCTGCAAGGAAACATCAGCTTCATTTGACTGTTGCCTTCAATTTGTTTCCTTTTGTTTTTTGTAGCACGCATTGTTCTTTCGTTTTTCCCGTAAATTTTTTAGCTGCCATGCCTGTGTTTATTTAATTTATTTGATCAGGAATCTCTGTGATCGTAGGCGAGTTACATTCGTTGGTGAGGATGGTTTTTTTTGTTCGTTTGATGAATACGATATTTCTCTCTTAATTTTGGCACATACCTTTGAATGTTTTTAGGGTGAATGTAGCTTAGTATTCGATGAGTTCAGTAGAGTTATTAATTTTTTTCTTTGGTTAGATTCAATGTCTTGTGAAAGTAATAGAATCAGAGTTCCTCTTCTCAAACGGAATGTTACCTTTTCTCCTGTTTAATATCCGAGTATTTCTTGGTGAATTATTATGGGGCAGCAATGGCTGGAAACATCGCACGAAAGGGAGAAGTGTCGCAGCGGATTCTGAGTTAGCTTGTATAATACTGTATTATATTATTTTGATTACTTGTTTCTGAATGGTATTCATGATGATTTTCTCTGAATTTCTTGTTTGTTTTTGCAGTATCAGATGTATTATCTTGGAAATTTTCTATGTTTTCATGGAAAAATTGTCTTTGATGAATTCTTGGAAGTTTCTATCTTCCCTCTGTCTGTATTAGCCGCCTTTTTCGCGAAATAATTTCCGTTACAATTTTTGTATATCCCAATGCTCATGTTACTCCGCATTTTATTAGCTAATTCCGACGTTTATAATTAGTAACGTCTCACGTTCTGCTTGCTCTATTTATTAAGTATTTGATTTAATTCAAAAATGACTTAATTAATCTCTATCTTTAATTTGCTGTGTTGATTCTATCAGAATCTATGGCATGTTCCGTTAGGATCTTTCCTATGTGATTCCTATTGTTTTGGTTGATGAAGTAGTCCTCGTTCCTTCCCTACTTGGAAGACGAAGGCATTTGTTTTGCTACTTTTTCTAGGAGTATAGTTTCATTTTTCTTAATTTCACATTTATATTGTTTTTTCCTCCTGTGATCGATCATGTCTTCGTCGACGACAACGAGCACGTCTAGTACTGTGCCTAATGGCAATGGTGACAATTTTGAACCTGTATCTGATCGCGCTAGTCGTCTTGACGTTGATGCTTTTGAACGGGAGTATATATCTGAATGGAAGGAATTGATTGATGGCCTGTCCAGTAGGGACTGTGCTATTTTTCCCAATCCTTCTCATTCGAAACTTTATGATGAAAGTGTCGAAATGGCCGAAGAATTGTTTTCTTCGCATAAAGATTATCGAAGTGACGACCCCATTATGGATGGTTTACATTTGGAAGTTGAATCGAAATTCAAAGGTTCCATTAAAGCCGAGGATAAGAAACGGTTGAAGAGGGAGTATTTTACCTTATCATTTGGCAATTATATGGCTTCGAAAAAGCTTAAGTTGAATGACGCTGCAAGAAGCGCAGTTGTATCTTTTTTCCAGAAACATAATGGAATGTTGATGCGTGAAATCCGACTTTCAAATGCGTATGTGCAGAAACTGAAACATGAGAACCAGAGTCTCTGTACTACATATCACCAAATGATTAATTCCAACCAACGAACTGTTGACGATTTGAGGATGCAGGCATTGATTTCGATGGCTGGGAAGTACTGTACGAAGCAAAAAGTCGGTTCAGCCATTTTCAACCAATATGGGTTTGCAATTTCGAAGGCTCTCTTGACAAAGGATGTGAAGTGTATTCGCAAGGCCAATGATTTTGGCCCAAATTCAGTGAAGGGTGGGCGTCAGTTCTTTAAGGGTTTTTTCAAAGAGCTTTCCAAGTCTCCGGCCGATTGTCGATGTGATGAATTGACTCAAATCAAAAATAGCGAAATGGTGTATAATGATTCGATTAACCGAACGGTTGCGGACGATCAAATGAATATTTATACTGGTCATCCTTTGGACACGAAGGAAAACAGACTTTTAATTTGGTACGGCACTTCGGATGTTGCGAATGATGGTATCGTTTCCATTATCATAAAGGCGTTTAACGGTAAACGCTCGGATGAATCATCGAAGAAAATTCGCCCTGTATTAGGTACGTTCATTTTTTTGTTGTTGTATATTACTATTTTTTATTCTTACCGTATCTCCCGTATTCTTTTGGTGTTGGTAGGAGCGACGTTGCTGTCCAGTGTTGCCAGTAATGTTCCTCCACATGCTGGATTGAGTCATGAGGACCGTTCCTTATTATCTTCTCTTAAGTCAATTATCAGCAATCCTCGGGGAAACAAAACCGTGTGCGAATCTGCATTAAAGTCAGTTTATGCTGTGCTTTCATTGTTGATGAATCCCAATTTGAAATCTGATCGTGTGAAGCTCTTTGTGGATCAGGACGGTAATGATCTCTTTGGTACCCTGACGGCTCGCTCCAATCCTATCGTTGGACTTAATTATAAAGGGAAGGCGAAATTGCATATGTGCTCTGTATCTGACAGTCTCACCACCGCTCAGGAAGCTTGGATTATTCTTCATCTTGCGCGTTGTTATTATTTTCATGTGGAGGGTGTAACCGGTAAAAACGCTGATTGTCCGGTTAGTCCCCAATCGCTGAATCCTAAACTTGGATCGGCGAATACGTACAGTCAGAAGGATGTTGATTTCTTCCGTTCCCTTTTCAAGAAGATCGATGCGCACCGCAAGGAAGAGAAAACAAAAGTTGTAAACGGCGATATGGAGAAGTCGGAGCGATTTTGCTATTGGAATTTCCCAGAGGAAGTTCTTCGTGTAAACCGTGATGATTTAGAGGGTGACAAGTCTGTATCCGAGGATGCAAGCACTGCAGTTGAAACCGGTGATGTAGCTGTGGCGTCCGAAATTGACGACGATAGTTTGGTTGGTGACGATGGCGAAATGGAATTTTAGTAAACAAAACTTATTTTTACTTTTCTCCTTCATTTTCGTATTCTTCAATGAGTTCCGTAATTTCAAGCCAGCGATGCTGATCCAACCAAACTTCTAATTGACGCCGCTTCATCTTTGTTATTTTTTCCCATAAACGCATGCGCCGATAGGACGACTTACACATGTCTTCACGGTGTGCCTCTAGTGTTAATGCCAGGATATGATCATGGAACAGATTCGGATTTTCTTCATAATCACGAACAGATGGTGTATCGTGTTCAATGTGATCTTGTTCGATTAGGACAAAGCATTCCTCTATGTCTCCAAATTCATACATGTCTTCTCTGAAATAAGGTTTCTCTTGGTCGTTTAGTTCGTCATTTGTGTCGTCGTCATCGTTGGAATTGTCATCGTAGTCGGAATTGACATCGTTGTCGGAATTCACATCGTCGTCAGCCTCTATTTCATCATTTTGTTCGTTTGTTTCTTCAATAAGTTGAAGCTGCCGTTGTACATCTTCTCCAAAGAACTCAGCCCCTTCGCAGAGTTGAATCGTTGTCCTCGTTCCTGCTTGACGATCCATGGCCATATCTGTTATTTGGTCGTTCTGAATTTCAACGCAATTGTAGAATTCATCCTTGATATCCCAAAAGAAATCAATAATGGAAGCACGGAGTTTTCTTGCTTTGCGAGAATCGATTCGAGATTTGATGGCGACAAATATCTCCTTTGGCGTACGACATTTGGCAGCTCGATTCATTGTTTGGGATGGTGTATTTATTTTTTGTTTTTTGTTTCCTTGTGCGCTTGAAGGCATTGCTGTGGTATTGGAAGAATAAAAATTGTTTGTGTCACCTTGTTTCTGTTTGCTAACAAGCAATGTCTTCATTTGATTTCGATGTTGACCGTTTTTTTTTCGAAAACAACACGCTGAGGAACGTGTCGGTCTTCGTCTTTGCGTTCATTCTTTCGTTTGTTTTGGTTGCTGCATCATTATCCCTGGTACACGGAGATTCAGTTTTAGGAAATGCCTATTGGCGAGTTGACCATGGAAGTCATCTTGACTGGTAATTTCCCTGCTTTGACGAAAAAGCATGAAAATACTATTCGACGCCTATCGTTCTTGCAATACCTATTGAACGTCAATAAGAAGAAATTAGAGATGAAAACAGAAACAGTGCTTTCGTGGACAAGCCAGCAGCACATTGCCCGAAAAAAGGAAGCCATTTTGCTTATGAAGGAAGCCGATCATGAAGTACAGATGAGCGAGCGGAATTTGAAGAAATTTGAGCTAGTTGCGTTGAATCGCCTTTTGTCACCGGGAACGTCCTCTCGGACAATTGCTGCATGTGTTTACTTCACACGGCGTTCTCAGGAAAGCAAAGGAAAGAAGCAACAAATAATGAAAACAAAATGTTAATGACGTACTTAGACAAATGGTAGTTTCTTAGTATCCTTTCTCGCTGTGTAGGTAAGCAACTTGTCGTCCCAACCAATGTCGGGCCACTGTGAACGGGGGGGTACAACACAGTACGCAGTTACTTCTTGCGATGTTTTTGGAAAGGCATTTGTCCGAGACCACAGAATTGGCAATACATATGCAGTAGACACCACTGTGTCGAACGACAATACTTCAATATCGTCCGCGAGAACATCCTTTGTCAGGAAAGGCATTGTCTCATCTTTCCGTGGTTGGTATTCTTTCATCGGGTGAAAAGCTCCATATACATCAAGTCTCGAGGACGATACATCGGCCTCCGTATTCCGGAAGACACCCCAAAGAAGTATCTTTGCAGCGACATCGTAAATATAAGACTCTCCATTACGCATAACTTCGTACCTTATCATGGCCCAGTCATGCCACGGATTCCTTTTCAGAGATGACCCGTGAAAATTAGGATGACAACGAAAAAGATCATGAGCGTCATCATTTGAATTGGGAGTCTTCAGGTGATATGTAAAATCAATTCGGTCATAATTGGGTCCAACAACGCTATCCGCTACTTCTGATAGGTTTTCAGCTGCCTTCACCATCGCAATCACCCAATTCCTCGCCTTAGCGTTCCCGGGATATCCAGGGTGATGAAGACCGTCGGACAAACTAGTACCGTCAGAGTTAAACATTCCCCAGGCTCCACTGTCCTTGTTTTTCGAACAATAAAAAACCGTACCGCCCGGTGTGAACCATCTCCCTTTCGATGTTGTATTCGTCATTTGGCTACGTGACGAACCTGAATCGGCCACCGACAATGAGTTATCACGAATGTCACCACCAGCTACGTCATAGCCACGCTGAGCAAGCCTTTCCTTCGATGCGCGACGGACCAGCTCTTCGCTGTAACGATTCATGAGCTCCCATTGAAATGTTCCATGCTTCCTGCTTGTTCGCTTCAGAGGCTCCTTTGCTATAATGCGGAGAAAGGACTCCAAGTATCCGCCAAATGTATTTGTTGTTGAACCGTACTTTGGTATTACGTCGCGAACAATGTGCAAGGCTGCATGAAATTTAGGCCGACGGAGGCCAGTTTGGGATGAATATTCTATCGCAACACCGAGTGTGCATCGGAAAAAATCAAGAAATATTTTTACCTTTGACTCCAAAGCAATCCTCCTCTTTTCTGATATATTCTCAAGTGTCATCTCCACATCCAGAGACAAAGCAAGGAAACAAAGAAGACACATGCGACGCTCTAAGTCAGCAGCGAATACAGGACCCTCTTCTTTCTCCAACCGAGTGTTGTGGAATATGCCCTTGAAAGACACCATAGAGAACAACAACAGACCTGGATATTCCTGACCACTCAACCGTGTCAAATCAGTGACGCCCTCTCGAAATGGACCACGTGGCATGTACCTGTCAGACTGTCTTCTCGAATATGTCTGTATTAAACGCAAACGTTCTTCAAGCTTTGGTTTTGGAAACAATACGGAATTTTTCTTACTACCAGGCCCGGAACAGGAAGCTGTGGGACGCATTGAAAGATCTCCCTTTGCGTGGCCGCACAATCTGTGTCTGTACCACTTCACGAGTTCTTCATTCGACCGCGAAAAATTGTAACAACCCGTAAGAATTAATTTCATTATTCCCAAATACCAAACATGAAGCAGCTCCCATGGAGTACAACCAAAAACACCCTCCGGATCACCACAAAAAGAAAAATTGCGGTAATAAGGAAGGACGGGATGCTGTGAGATGCTCTTTAAAAGACGTTTCGATTCGTCCCTTGCAGCCTTGTTCGCGTGGTCAGTGGTGTGCATTACTTTCAAAGCATCCTCCACAACAACGTACACATCATTTGCTTGAGTGCGCGCACACGTAAAAAAAGGATCGTCAGCATTCCGCTGAGGAATGTCACAATCGCGATTGCACTTCGAAATGACACTGCTATGTGCATTGTAATTGGCGCACATCTCCGCATGTCCCTTCGTATCACCAATTATTCCAGATAATTCAAAGTGCAAAATGCGACACTTGCCACCGATCAGAAATGGGAAACCTTTTTCGTTCGCGCACAAGCGCAACAACGGGGCAAGTATCTTTTCAAGGCATGCGTGATACCACTGCAGGTACTGGTGTTTACTTGCATTTTTGTTACGATCAGCTGTCCTTTCCTGGGAAGTTCTAGGATAAGGCGGCACAATTCCAAGAATAAACCAACCCTTCACATTACGACGACTCTTCTTCGGAAGTATACAAATAGTACCAAGAACAGGCTGAATCTGTAAACGTCCTAAACCATCACCGAGTGTATTATCATCAAAAAGCAAGACACCACAATGATGATGACAGGCAGAGTGTGGATCACGAGATTCGTCGATACGGGATTTCATCCTATCTTCAGCCATGCACCACTGCTTTCCGGTATTAATATCTCCATAAAGACGAGAGCCATCATCTGCAAGACGAACATCCGAAGACCAAAGAGCACCTTCCATTAACTCTGTATCATTTAATATTGCAATAATCTGAGGAAGGGGATCAATGACGGGAATTTGTGAGGGAACACTCTGCCAATCTTGACATACAGTTTCCAGTGCTGGAGCTTTCAATGCTGAGTTCATATAATGTTCCTTCCAACGCTTCATTGCTGTACGGAAACCCGGAGCAGAGAAATCATAATCGTTTTCACGGCAGAACTTTCCCCATTTCATTATACGGTCAAATACATGAGGGGGTAAATGCTCGTCCTTAATAATATGAAGGAGAAGCTCTTCTTCAATTCGTAAATTGATTGGAGTGTCCGAATTAACACTCTGTGAAACATCAATAAAGTCATCATACTCAAAGAATTCCTTTTCGACATCAGTACCGTTCACATCACGTATATTGTCAAAGGGAAAAACATCATCGACACCAGAATCGTTTCCCGCTAAATAAATACAGCTGGAATTGGCCGAGCCAGAAGAAAGCGTATTCTCCGAACCATCGTCGTAAATCTCAACATCAGTTCCACCCATCCGTTTTAAATCATTAATTCCAAATAGAGAGTCCTCCCTATCAGAAATAATAACAGAATCGGTTCCATCAGAAGCTGTGTCGGGTCCCTGAACAACAAACGATGTTTCCCCAACATCTGCAGAAAGATCATCATTCATGCCTGCAAATAAAACATCATCAACATCCACCGAGTTATGGATTGGAAGATTATTCAAATCCTCAAAATCCAATACAAGTGGTTCCGGATTACTTCTACTAACTGTTCTTGATTCTTCTCCTGACGTCTCATCTATAACGCGCTTCTTCCTGGAAGAAGTCATGGGGGAAAACCCATCACCAATGGAGGGAGCGAAAATAACAGGTCCCGTCGTCACCGCCAAGGACGCATCCGGGAGATACTCAGGATTTCCCAAAGCAGACACTTGGCTGACACCAGATGGAGACCCAATATCTATCTCAATAGTTGGCCTCTTTGTCTTCTTCTTCTTCGCTTTGCAAGCTTCTTTCATATGCCGGTTGAGGCTGGACTTTGTCTTCACCTTTCTACCACACAAAGAACAAATAAACATACTTCTTGTTCGTTAACTTTCTTCAAAATTTAAAACAAAAGACTAATAACATAGAGAACTCACAACAAAAAATCATGCACTTCGCAAAGGAAAATAATTATCAACATCATAATAAGATATGGTAACGCAAGGTGTGATAAGGTCGTTAATTCGGAAGTAAAGACATGCTACAAAAAAATAATGGGGTTAACTCTGTTTCTATTAATTAAATTTAAAATAATGATGATTTCGGTTATAAGGAATCAAAGAATAAAATAATTCGGAATCTTAAGAGAAACAGATACTCCGAATTCTGAAAACTCTGATTCAAAGGGTCCCATGTTTACAGACGTACAAACGTAATTTTGTGACCCGTCGTTGTCGGATCTCACCAACATGAGTTCTAATTGGCATAAAGAGTTCTGAAGCAAAATCCTCATGAATCTCCTTGTCATACTTTGCGTACTCCACGATGGCATAAATTGCCGGCTCTATCCCTTTGTAGCCACTGTGATCAACATTATTTCCATCAGGCAGGAAACGTAAATCCAAAAAAACGTATATTTTGGATGGCAATTTGCCAAGAGGTTCAGCCCAATCAATCAGCACCACCCAATCTCGCCAAATCTTGCCCAAGTAATTTGGAGAAGCCCGAAAGATTACTCCGTGTCGATTGTGGACGCTATAAATTGTCAATGTTTTACTCCAGTCTTGTATTTTATTTTGTAGATTTGCAACCAAATTAATGTATTCTTGCTCAACCTTAATGACATCTTTTGTACGTGTGTTAGAAATCAACACCATCTCCTATTTTGCTATATTGTCGTTATACCGGACCGTATACTGGGCACCACCGATTGTACATATTGAATTTGTTAGATCCGGTGCGGCAGAATGGTGGTAACCTGAGGAATATCTCCACGGTGGACGACCATCAATTTCCTCTAAGGCCAAGTTAAGCAAATGTTTCTCCATTAATCGTTGGTTTGTTTGTTTCTCAAAGGTATCTTCCTTCTTTTGAGTAACTTTTGCAGCAACTTTGACCGGTTTGTGACCAGCTTCCATCGGTCCTGTATCCTAATTGCTCGGCACTCCAAAGTTATAAATATCGTCAGTCATGTTCATGATAGCGTGAAATTTTAGCAACTTCAGTTTCATACCCGTTTGTCTTCGTCCAATTTTTTTGATAAGATACATTATCCAGAGATGTTTCTTCTCAGTTCGTTCAACATCTTGTCGCAACATGACATCGTGGGTTAGCCAACTATCCCACTGAAGTAGCGTATCTAGGAGAATTAACCAATTCTTGTAGACACCTTCTTCCAAAAATACCTTGTTGTTTTCCTTATTTGTGCCGTCGGTCAACAGCTTTCGGCCTTTCGTTGACCGTATAGCCATTAACAAGACAAGCATTATACCAACAAATTCCTTTGCTTGCAACTTACCTTTTCGAATGCCTTTCGTAAACGCTGTCTTTGGCATGTCGCGTTCGCTT
>Ga0210012_1005267_pt1 | contig 9944 bp, 12 predicted proteins | sample CryGeymeta201504_FD_183974 | JGI IMG/M metagenome (GOLD analysis project Ga0210012, IMG submission 183974) | Groundwater microbial communities from Crystal Geyser aquifers in Utah, USA - Crystal Geyser metaG 2015-04 (SPAdes) (version 2) | ecosystem: Environmental > Aquatic > Deep subsurface >... | reverse complement strand
ATGGAACATGATCCTCCGGCAAATGACGCGGTGACATGTTGTGGTGACAAGTTGCCCATCAATTTGCTCCAAGTTGAATTTGGACTTCGGAATTTTGCTTGCACCGAAAAAAATGTCAGAATTCCTGATTCCTCTTAAGGACTGGCACTACCCCCGAAAGAATCCACTAGTTGTTCACATTATCCCCAATTAATACCCCGCATACATCTGTGGATCCTCCAAGAGTATTTTTGAGTTCTTACTATTGTTGTGCTATTAGCTACAGTATGAGTACAAACATCCAAGAGTTGATTATTTCTCGAACTCGAGTTGTTTTCGACCTCACGAACAAACCTGCCTGTCGAGTAAAACGAACTCTTTGTTTGAAACCGAAGCTCATAAATTAATTAATTCTTTCTTTTTCATCACAAGTACAACAATTGAAATAATAATAATCCACTCGAGTAAGCAACAACGATTAAAATACTCATCCCAATGTTTTTTCTAGGGAACATCAGCCCATCTACCTCTCCCATTTTCAATCGCATTATCGACAAGACGGAGGCTAAACATGAACGCGCAGACACAAACCCCTGTGTCATAGACGAGTGCGAAAACACCATGGCGAAACTCGCTCTAGACCTGGCCAAGTGTAGTAATGTCGAAGCCGCACAAATTGTTATGACTTTTCCAAAAGAAGAGACCGAGGATAAAAAGCCCACGGCGACAACACCAAAGCCAAAGTGCAAACCAAAAAGAAAGCAGAGGGACCACTTTGCGAATGACCACGAAGGTCAACTCGCTCAGGTTGCCATATGGATGTAACATGTAACATACCTTCAAAGCTACCACTACTTGAATTGTTATGTAGTTGATTGCTTAATTGCAAACGTTTCAACTACATAGTTCATAAGATTATTTCATAATGATACATACCAGTACCAGTACAGTAGTACCTCTTAAGTCTTAAGTGGCCTCTTCTGCGACTCTACATGAAAGTACTCTCGACTATAGTAAATTTAGGTCCTTTGACAATGCTTCGGAAAGCTCCGGTGTCTTGTTCAAGCCTGCTTGCTCTGCAAAACTCTTCCCGAGGTCTAGCACTTGTGCATTAGATAGACTCAAAAATTCCGCTCTGGCGCTGTAATAGGCCAGAATGGAGAGGTAGGCAGTCTCTGCCGCCGGCAGTAGAGCTCGGTGGCTATTTCTTACCAGTGTTCGTGCTGTTTCCAGTGCATCCGGTGTAGAAGGAAGATCCAATACCATTTTTTCCAGTTCTGTATTTTTGTAGATCCTTCTTTTCCTGAGACCTGCTAAAAACCTTTGCTCGCAAGGCAGTAGCACAATCAAACCGATGCCTTGATTCCCAGCGCGGCCTGTTCTTCCAATACGATGAATATACCCCTCCTTCGTGTTGGGGGCACCATATTGTAAGACGACAGATATATCTGGATAGTCCATTCCTGTGCAATAAGTAGAAAAAAGACAGTTTCAATGAGACATCACGAGCAGCACTCTGCACATGAATACTCTGTATTTTCACGAAACAAACCTCGTGCAGACACATCCGTGGTAAATAAAACACCCTCTTTGGCACCGCGAAACGCATTGCTCACTCGATTTCGCGCCGACTGGGACATCTTCGAATGCAATTGAAATACTCTAAGACTGTTATTCTTCTTTGATTCCTGCTGAACAATACCACCAATTTCAAATAATTCCGCAAAATACCTGACCAATCGGGTTGTAGGCAGAAAAACCATAATTTTGGGATGACTTTGCCGCGTTCTTGCTGTCTCTCCAGAGGCATTATAATTGTCGTTTTGCATTAAATGCAAAACCAGCGCTACCAATGCAGATATGTACTTGTCCATGGTATCTAGTACCAGATAAGACTGTTGGACTTGCTGGTTGGTTTCGCTTTGAATGTTTTTGTAATCAACACACTCCACATGATAGTAATCTTCTGGCAAGACATTCTCAAAGGTTGATTTCATTTTGTGGGGCAAGGTCGCCGAAAACAGTAGCGTTTGTCGCTTGGTCGGTCGTGGCAGTGCCGCGACAATAGTGTTCATTTCGCGTTTAAAACTTTGCAAGAGAATATCGGTTTCGTCCAGAACCAAGATGGCAATTTCGGCCACGACGTCTCGAAATGGGCGGCCTCGCAGTCGCGTCTCCAAGATATGGTCTTTCAATCGACCTGGAGTACAGACTACAATGGTAGGTATTTTTTGATTGAGCAGGGCAATGTCCTTCTGAATATTGGTTCCACCGTATAAGCACAAGACGCTCAGGCTACCGGAAGAGGGACTAGCATTCGTTGTCTGGGTTTCGCCACCATTGTGAAAGAACAGCAATTCTTTTGCTTGGTCGGTAATTTGAATGGCTAATTCTCGTGTCGGTGCCACGATCAAGCAGCCAATGTTCTTTCCTGGATGATAGAGCCGTTGTTCATTGGCCAGTATACGTTCCAGCACTGGCAAGAGAAAGGCCAATGTTTTACCGGTTCCCGTTCGACTTTGACCCAAAACGGATCGCCCCGCCAATGCCACCGCATACGTTTTGGACTGAACTTCGGTCATGCTTTGCAACCCCATGACTTCAGCCAAGGCCCGCTTGGTAGCAGGATGAATATCAGATCGTTCTTCAAAATGTACATTGGTCAAGAGAGTTGGATCTTGGAGTGCTTGTTGGTGACGATCTTGGGCTTCTTGGCGATTCTGTTCCGCTTGTTCTGCTTTGGGATTTGGAATACGAATAGGACCGCGGCGTCGCCTTCCTGTTTGTTTTGTGGTGGATATAGACTCTTCCTCGTAGCCGTAGTCATCCGAGCTTTGGAAAAGCGTTATTTCAGAGGTACATCGCGTTGATATTCTGTAATGATGATGATAATGCTGCTGGCAGTAATCAGCCCATCTTATGTGAGACGGCGACAGCCCCCAGGCAAAAGAAAGGTTTAGTGGTCGAACAAGTCCCCCGAACACCCCGACCCATAGGATACAAAAGAAAGTCACGAGCTTCCCATTTCCATTATTTTTTGATCTCTTACAAGGGCATCGTAACGATGATGACATATTACAAGTGGCGTTGCTACCTTGGCTTGAAACGTCTTAAAAGTCCTTGCATCTCTGCGTACTCGGAGCTTTACTGCTACGCGAGTACTCGAGTAGTAGTTTTCCACCACCAGTCGATCACCTCTCATCTCTCGACTCTTTTCATCCAGAGTTGATGGTGTATGGTGTGGTTAATGTCGAAGTCCCGTACACAGTGTGATTGAAATATGCTTACGTCATCTTCATGGTTTGCTTTAATCTTGCTGCCTATGCGATGCGGCACAACACAACAACAGAAAACATTGTTATCTTCTAGACTACTATATCTAACAGGAGCATCATATTATTCTTATCTTTCAGCCCTGCTGCTACCTCTTCCTTCTCGTTATTATTTCAGTTCAACATAGTACGAGTATCACATAATCAAAATGGCTTCTTCATTGGTACTACGAGGGTCAAGATTGGCCACACGGCTCTTGAAACAGCAGCAGAGGCAGCTACCAACTTTGTTGGCTGTTCACCGCACTACCGGCCGCAGCTTCTCGGCCGCTGAGGATACTACTACTACTCCTATCATGGGTGTTGGCAAGTACAAGACTTCCACCGGATTGGTACGTGCGAGAAAACGCACACCTTCAACATTGCATTCTTTTAAATTGAGCACCGCATATATAACCATCTATCTCAATTGAATCTTCCATTCTTAACTCTTGTTATTGTTGTAGGTCGGCCTGAAAGTGGAACATGACTGGTACAACATCTTGTCACAAAAACAACAAGCCTTATTGGACAAGATGGAAGCCAGTGACATGCCGGAAACCGCACAGTACCGAATTGATGTTACCAAATGGTGCAATTACACGCTAAAGGCCATCCGGGACAATCCCGATGACCCAGAAGCTGTGGAAGAACTGTGCAAGATGGGACAAGTCGAAGAAATGATTGAACAAGCCGACGATGAAATGGCCGTCTTGGACATGTACTTGGAATCTCGAGTCTGGGAATTGGTCGAACAGGCCAATCCAAGTGTGGATTACAATCCTGATCCAACCGTTGATCCCATGGGTGAGCACGGTGATCCGGATGTTGCTGATGCCATTCGAGAGGGCAATGAAGGAATCAAAAAGGAGGAGTAAGGATTGAGTGCTTGCATTCCACGAGGTGATATTGCCCACGGGTGGCGAGGAAAAGCATCTCCCGAAAGCTTCATTGTCTAATAATGACTATACTATTGAACGCTTTATTTCGAGTTTAGAAGTCTTGCCCCATGACGAGTGCTAGATAGAGGATATACTCCATAGACGCAGCAAAAGCCAGCTCTGTAGAACTAGCACTCATCCCTTCGTTGCATCGGTGATTAATTCACCTGAACATGCAATCTATAGGAGTAAACAAGGAACGTGCAGAACTACTAAACAGCATGATTAGTAATCGTTTTGCAGGCAACATAAAATATTTAATACGTACGGTACTTTAGTACTACTTCAACTGAACTAAAAAATCTGGAACAGTAACGGGGATCACAGCAACGGCACCCGATGGGTGCCATGGTACCCGTGGAGTACTGTATATGCAAAACATGTAGCTCGAGCGCGCGCAGCATATTCCATCGATGGTGCGCTCACCCTGTTGTGCCCGAGTTTCTCATTCGTTATCATTTCTTAGGTCTGAACCTCGGTGATACTCTGCTTCACGACATCCGGGTCGCTGGCGTTGCTGTCACCAGATGTTTCATTGTCCAGCAGCTTTTCCTTCTCGGCGTCATCGTCATCAACTGACTGAAAGATTTCCTCCTCAGGGGCACCCGTATGTTCAACGAGAACGCGGATTTGGCGTTTTAGGTCGGCCACATCACTCTTCACTTTATCCATGTCGTCGGGAAGATTATTTATGGCATCGTTCTTACGCTGACGTGCAGCGAATTTTGTAACCAACTCTTCTCTGCCGTTCTTGTATTTGAACCAATAAATCGTGCGGAGGAGCCAAAGCCCAATAAAAATAACAAGCACAGTACCCAAGGCAACGAGGCCCTTGCTTCCCTCGAAGAGCATGGAAAGTCCATAAAGCATAATAGGAAGAAGAAAAAAGCAGACAATGATGTAGACAATGGGAAATCCTCGCCAGACGCGTGTTGCCTTTCCGAGAGCAGCAGCGGCTCCAAGAGGCACGCGTCTCATGAATGGCAAAGGGTACCAAATGACGATACCTGATACATCGAGCGGCAGAAAGGTGAGCGTAGCTCACACGACCAGGAATCTTTGGATCAATCAGGAAATATTGACGACGTACCAGTAATATTGAACATCAAATGTGCAAGAGCAACCTGAAGAGAATCTGCGCTCGCTGACACCAGAGCAGCCAAGAGAGCAGTCACTGTTGTTCCAACGTTAGCACCAAGCGTCAAAGGGAGCATCTTTTCCCATTGAAGTACACCAGCTCCAACCAACGGAGTCAAAACCGACGTTGTAATTGAAGATGATTGCACAAACATCGTGATGAGAGCTCCAACAACCATGGCTGTGCAGATGGTAGATAGCAAAAAGAAAACATGAGAGGTGACCCTCTACGAGTGAATTTGGCAAAACCAAAAAACGATGCAAAACTCTTACAAAAATATGGATTCATATCAGTTGCCTATTATGCAGCGGTGAACTGTAGTGAGCACAGGAGGAAGAACAAAAAAAGAATACCAGAAAATAAATATGCAGACGTACCTTGTAGATGATTCGTGTGGAAACTCCAAGGAGCAACTTCTTGAGAACTATGACCAATCCAGCCAGGCAACAAAACATAAGAACAATTGCAAGAATAAAGGATACCATGCCAGCCATAACCTCATCTTCCTGATCAGCATACTGATAAAAGAAGATGGGACAGACGTTTGCATCCTTGTAGCATTTGATCAGAGCCACTTCGCAAGTTTTAGCGGAGACAACCCCATCTTCACATACGATGGGATAAAAATCCGCACAACTTCCGCCCTTGGATACATGCTTAACAACATCGCTGTTGTCGTCAAGAATGCGCTTGACGACGGGTTGAATAATTTTGTCGAGAGGACTCTCCCAGGCCTCTCCTTCTTCTGGGTTTGCATTCTTGACCATTGCCTTCGTAACGCGGTACAGATAGCCAGTAATGACTTCAACTGGAAGGAGGACTGCAACAGTGAGGAAGTTAAACATGTCGTGCACTGTGGCACCAGCAAAGGCTCGTTCCAACTCATCTCCATCACCCAAGTGACCCATCGCAACAAGAGTAGAGGTAACACTTGTACCAATATTGGCACCCATGATCATGTAGATAGCTGCGTCAACAGCGATCGATCCGGCTCCGACCATGGAGACCACAATCGATGTGGTCGAAGACGAGGACTGCAACAAGACGGTTGACAAAATACCGACCATGAGGCCAGCAATTGGATTTGTGTTTTCTCCAAAGAGCGCTCCAGCTTTACACGAAGTCATGACCTTTGAAGAGTTTGAAAGAAGCTCCAATCCAACTAAAAAAAGGACGGTAAATGAAGTGAGCAACGTGATAGATATTCAAACGCAGATTTGAAACTTGAACATCATAATATTATTTGACACGTACTGATGAAGAAGTAAAGACAGGTAGCAACAGCAGAGATTCCAAGGAAAGCGGTGCCCAAATCCTTGGGCGTACAATGGCAGCAGCTGTCAAACACTTCCGACCAGGTGGCATCAAAATCATCAAATTCTCCTGGCTCTGTTACGGCGCCCTGCTCCTCAACGTCGGCATCGTTGACATTGTCTTCGGGAGTCTTCTCGAGATCCTTTTCGTTGTCGTTAGACTGTGAATGTCAAGTATGAATAGAATATGTGTAAGAATCAATTGCATGTGTTAAACAATGAATGAATACGCGCAAGTTACATCTTAATATCTTGAAAACTTACCATGGTGTTGGTCGTCAAATTATTCGGGGATGCAAAAGTAAATTCTTGCAAAAAAAAATGAGTGAAGATATCTGATTCAAAATGTTTTCTGTATCGTATCTTGCGAAGCTTTATGTACCTAATCCATTTTTGCCGGTTTACGAATTTCATAAGAATCTTTGTTCGGTGTCATTAAATCTTAAGTGCTGCCTGGACTTCTTGGTTTGGTCAAAGAAAGACATGAATCTTCAGGGGGGAAATGGCAACTAGAGGAATTTTGCTAATTTCAGTGATTGCTCTAATTGAGGCATGGTGTTATTTACCAGTACTACAAGTACCAGGCACTACCAGGTACCGTAGTACTGGTAGGTCAAGTAAGTTCAATACCTAGTCAAATTTTTGTCCATTGACAAAGCAAAATTACAAAGAATTCCTGGGGTTACTGGTAGAAGTACCTGGTACCAGGTACCTGGTACTAGAAATTCATCTGGCCATCATCATCAACAGGATGAACACAACTTTCTTTTTTCTACTACCTGGTATTCGTGCACCTGGTACCGTACCGTACCAGTATCACCAGTTATTTGTACCTGGTACCATAGTACCGTTACCAGGTAATACTAGTATTGGGAGTAGTAGTATCGTACAGGTACCAACTACCAGGTACCAGGTACCTGCTACCGGTACTACCTGGGAGTGGTATTCGGGAAGATTGATTCAATCATGATCGGCCCTTCGTAAGTAGTTGCCGACGAACATGGATCGCTGTATTTCGTATATTTACTACCAGGTAACAGTTACCAGTACCAGGTAGTAGTACGGTTCTGGAGTAGCAGTATCTATGGTACTGGTACCCTGGTACCAGGTACTCTACTTAACTCCTGACGTTGACGACCTTCCAACCTTCTTTCATCCAGCAACTCTTTGCCGGTACCAGGTACTATCCCACCAGGCACCAGGTACCTGATAAATTCAATGCCACGTAAAAAACTGTTGTTCATGGTGGATCCTAAGAATTTTTTGTGTTTGTCCATCAAAAGCTTTCCCACATACCAGGTACCAGGTACGGGTACCTGTTAGTCGTCTATTACTTTAGTTTTAAGAAAACATAAAGGGAAGACTACTTTTGATTTTTACTCTAGTGCTCTAGTCTCTAGTAGTCTAGTTGTGCAGACTTTTAGCGCTTGTGTGCCCGCTTGTAGACTGCTGCACGAGCACACATTTTACGTTTTCATCGATGTACCGGTAACAATACTATGTTGTACAACACTAGACTATGGTACTGTGGTAGTAGTCTTCGTTACCTGGTAGTAGTATTGTTTACTAACAGTACTACTACTACTAGCTACTAGACTAGTACTACTAGTAGTAGAGTAGTCTACTAGGCTACTACTCTAGTATACTAGTAGTTCTTATCTCGTGGTAGGAATACTGGTAGTACTAGTACGATAGTCTACTCGAGTACTTAGCTACTACTAGTAGGCCTAGTACTAATAGTACTACTACTACTAGTACTAGTACTAGTAGTAGTCACTCTACACTACTGTTGAATACAACTCTTACGTACTAGTTGGTCGTACTCGTCGTACTCGCAGTAGACTTCTCTTGGTGGCGACGATCTTGCGTGGCTGCCTTTCGCTTGGTCATCATGATGTATGATTGCTACGAGTACTACTACTCTAGTAGTAGCTCTCTAGTAGTAGACCTAGTACTTGTTGCTACTATCCATTAGTAGTACTACTACTCTACTACTAGCTACTACTTTTCGCTAGCTACCTGGTAGTAGTAGTAGGGTCTACTACAGCCTGGTACTACTACTAGCTACTACAGTACTAGCTAGTAGTAGAGACCTCTACTACTAGCTAGCTAGAGTAGCTACTCTAGTACTACTACTAGCTAGCCAGAGTACTACTGTAGTTTAGTAGTAGTACCAGTTGAGTGGTACTACTCTAGTATGTGACGGAGAAGGGTCTACGTACTCCAAGTAGCTACTACTAGTCGTAGAAAGTTGAAAGGACTGCTAAGAATAACAACAACTAACAAACAAAGGACCATAACCCATTTGCGCCTCCAACTACAGCGCTAATAGTAGTAGAGAGTAGCAACCACCCCCACCACAGTAGCAATTACTACTACTACAGTAGCTACGAGTAGTAGACTAGTAGTAATAGAGAAAACAATACAACAGTTGAGATTTTCAAGAAGTTATCAAGGGATTGACTTCCATCCGAGAATTTTAAATTCGCTTTGGTTGGATCTTCTCAAATTGAAATTGGCTGACGATTGATCTTGCACAGTTACATTAGCTGCTCAGGTAATAAATAATAAACACTAAACGCTGCACCAACCATTCAACTAACCACGACCACAAAGATGAACACCAGCAAGATCCTTTCATTTCTGCTCCTTCTCGCAGTCGCGATAACACCAATTCAGGGTGATGCCGAATGCGATTGTGTGGAAATGAAGACACTTTACGACACCTGTGTCAGCGACTTTTGGAACGAGCGCAGAGAAAAGGAAGCATGCCAGGAAAATGTAGACCAATTTCGCGGAGATGCTCAACGTGCAGGGGAACTGCAAAGCGCGTTAGAAAATTCCCAGGCTGAACTTCAACGAGTGCGAGATGCCGCTAAAGATGAATGGGATACTTTTCAGAAAGAGAAAGAGGAGCTGACGGCGGAACTCAAAGATGCCCAGGCACTTGCCCGTGAAATTCATGACAATGCCAAAGCGGAAGGCAAGAAATTCAAAACTCTGCAACGAGAGAAGACGGAAATTGATGAAAAACTCAAAGCTCAATCAGATAATTTGGAAAGTGCCAAGAAGGAGCTGAGAAGTTTGCAGGAAAGCTTGGATTCCATCGAGGCGGCCAAAACAATCATCACAATTGACTACGAATTGCTACAACAGCGCCTGAACGAAATTAAGGAGTTTATTTTGGCCCACGTCCAAATGGCTAAGGAGTTCCTACAAAAAGAATTCCACTATGTTTCCGAAAAGGTGAAGGAAATTTGGG
>Ga0210012_1005243_pt1 | contig 9972 bp, 6 predicted proteins | sample CryGeymeta201504_FD_183974 | JGI IMG/M metagenome (GOLD analysis project Ga0210012, IMG submission 183974) | Groundwater microbial communities from Crystal Geyser aquifers in Utah, USA - Crystal Geyser metaG 2015-04 (SPAdes) (version 2) | ecosystem: Environmental > Aquatic > Deep subsurface >... | reverse complement strand
TCATGTCGATCACCATCCTTGCGATGATCAACCCGTTCGTCCAATCACACCTAATCTTGCCGCTTCAGGCTCATTCCTGGTTGGAAATACAGGCCTCGTTCAGGCTCATTCCTCATTGGACAAGGCTTGACGTTGCCGCTGACGGGCGTTGCTGATATGCTCCGAACTCAACTTTGATAAGGAATATTCCAGACCATGAAAGCCCTGTTAGCGATCTGCATGATTATTGCTTCCACATTCGTGTGGGCAGATAAAGCACCCGCCCCCCTCCCGCCTGCAGCAACCGCCGTCAAGGGTGAGGTTCTCGAGGTCAAGGACGTCCCGAATTATACCTACCTCCGCCTCAAGACCAAGGACGGCGAGACCTGGGCTGCGGTCAGCACGGCACCGGTCAAGATAGGCGCCGAAGTCACGATTGTGAACGGGGCAGTCATGGACAACTTCGAGAGCAAGTCGCTGAAAAAGACTTTCCCGACAATTCTTTTCGGCAGCTTGGGCGGTGCGGGAGTAAGTGCGCCGGTTGTCGCTCGCTCCGGCCCTGCCATAGCGCCAGTCAAGGGCAAGGTTCTCGAGGTCAAGGACGTCCCGAATTATACCTATCTCCGCCTCAAGACCAAGGATGGCGAGACTTGGGCTGCGGTCAGCACGGCACCGGTCAAGATAGGCGCCGAAGTCACGATTGAAAACGCGGCAATCATGAACAACTTCGAGAGCAAGTCAATGAAAAAGACTTTCCCGACAATTCTTTTCGGTACCTTGGGCGGAGCGGTAGGAAGCGCGCCGGTTGTCGGCCCTGCCAAGGCGTCCGACGGCGATATCCTGATCCCCAAGGCCCGCGGTGAGAACGCGCGAACCGTTGCGGAAATCGTGACGAAGGGCACCGAGCTGAAGGACAAGCCTGTTCTGGTTCGCGGCAGGGTCGTGAAGTACAACTCGGGGATCATGGGGAAAAACTGGATCCATCTGCGCGATGGATCGGGTTCCGCCGCGAACAATACCAACGACATTCTCGTGACAACAAATAATCAGGCGAAGCTCGGGGATATCCTGACGGTGAAGGGCGTCGTTCATACCGACAAGAATTTCGGTTCGGGTTATTCCTATAAGGTGCTCATCGAGGAAGCGACACTTCAGCAGTAAGCGATCCCTGTTTCGCTTCGATTTTTCACACCCGACAGGCTGCTAGGAGCCTGTCGGACTTAAAGGAAATCGGCTGCAAATCCGCCTGAGCGGTCCATATTTCACCGCTTTTTTGGGCAATAGAACGACTATTGACCTGCAAAACCGGCAAGTGGGGTAAGCAGGGATGGGCGGTTTTATCGCCCAACTCGCAAAATCTGTCCTCGCCCAGCCGACAATCGCTTCGATTCTTCAAGTCCGACAGGCTGCTAGTGCAGTGTAACGCATGAATCTTTGCAAACTAACCCCTCCAAACCTCCCCTTATCAGGGGAGGCTTAAAGGCTTCCCCCCTGACAAGGGGGGATTGAGGGGGGTTAGTTTAAGGTGTTACTGCGTACTGGCAATGTAGTCACCGGCCCTCAGACCGGTGTGTTTTGAACCAGCAAGGTGTCTGGATAAACTCGCATTATCGACGCTAAATTCCGCATGAACTTGAATATCTTTCAGTGGCGGTCACTCAAGACCAGAGTGACTCTTTTCACGCTGGCCATTTTCCTGATCGGCATCTGGTCGCTGGCTTTCTACGCCAGCCGGATGCTGCGCGAAGATATGGAACGCGTGTTGGGCGAACAGCAGTTCTCGACGGTATCTTTTATCGCAGCAGAGATCAATCACGAGATGGGCGACCGGTTGAGTGTGCTGGAAAAAGTTGCCAGGAAAGTTACCCCGGCCATTCTGGGCAATACGGCAGCCTTGCAGGCATTTTTGGAAGATAGCCTGATTCTTCAGGCGCCGTTCAATGCTGGCGTCATCGCCTACCGGCTTGATGGCACCGCGATTGCCGAGATTCCGCTCTCGGCAGGACGGGTCGGCATCCATTATGCGGACAGAGATTACCTGGTTGGCCCGCTCAAGGAAGGTAAATCGACGATAGGCAAGCCTCATATTTCCAAGAGTAAAAAGTTCCCGGAATTCATCATGTCGGCGCCCATTCGCGATCCTCAGGGCAAAGTGATCGGCGCTTTGGCGGGGGTGACCAACCTGGGCAAGTCCAGTTTCCTGGACGTAATCACAGAAAACCGCTATGGCAAGAGCGGCTACTATTTACTCGCAGATACCAAAGACAGGTTGATCATCACCGGCACCGGCAATAGCCGCATCATGCAGCCGCTTCCCGCCCCCGGCATCAGCCCGCTGACCGACCGTTACGTTCAAGGCTACGATGAAACGGGTGTCGCCATAAATCCCGCCGGCGTGGAAGTCATGGCTTCAGCCAGGCCCGTTCCCGTGGCGGGATGGTTCATCGTTGCCTCATTACCCACCGAAGAAGCCTTTTATCCGATTCGCACCATGCAGCGGCGCATTCTGATTATCACGCTGTTTCTGACCCTGCTGACGGGGGGCCTGATCTGGTGGATGGTAAGGCGCCAACTTTCACCCATGCTTGCCGCCGCGAAAACGCTGGCCACCCTGTCGGGGTCAAACCAGCCCCCGCAACCCCTGCCCATCACCAGTCAGGACGAAATCGGCGACCTGATCGGCGGCTTCAATCACCTGCTGGAAACCTTGGCGCAACGGAATGCCGCATTGGAAGAGAGCGAATTTCACCTGCGCACCATCATCGAAAACGAACCGGAATGCATCAAGATAATCGATGCGGAGGGGCGACTGATACAGATGAATCCAGCCGGGCTGGCGATGTTCGAGGCTGACTCGCTGGAGCAGGTGGCCGGGCGCACAGTGCTTGATCTCATCGCCCCCGAATACCGCACGGCCTATGCCGATCTGCACCAGCGGGTGCTCGTCGGCGAACCGGTGCGAATGAAATACAAAGTGCTTGGCCTCAAGGGCGGGCACCGCTGGCTGGAGACCCACGCCGTGCCCATGCAGGACCATGGCAAGGTGGTGCATCTCGCCGTCACCCGCGACATCACCGAGCGCATGCACGCCGAAGAGAAACTCCACCTCGCCGCCAGCGTTTTCACCTATGCCCGCGAAGGCATCACGATTACCGCCGCTGACGGCACGATCATCGATGTGAATGACGCATTCACCCGCATCACTGGCTACAGTCGCGACGAAGTCCTGGGCCAGAACCCGCGCATCCTCGGCTCCGGCCGTCAGGGAAAAGAGTTCTATGCCGCCATGTGGCGCGATCTGATCGAGAATGGCCACTGGTATGGCGAAATCTGGAACCGGCGCAAGAGCGGCGAGGTGTACGCCGAAATGCTTACCATTAGCGCGGTACGCGATGCTGAAGGCATCATCCAACAGTACGTAGCGCTGTTCTCCGATATCACCCCGCTCAAGGAGCATGAACAGCAGCTCGAACATCTCGCCCACTACGACACGCTGACCGCTCTGCCCAACCGCACGCTACTGGCCGACCGCCTGCACCAGGCCATGGTTCAGGCCCAGCGGCGCGGACAACGGCTGGTGGTGGCCTATCTCGACCTCGATGGCTTCAAGGCCGTCAACGACCGCCACGGGCATAAAGCCGGCGACCAGTTGCTGATCGCCGTGTCCACCCGCATGAGGCAGGCCCTGCGCGAAGGTGACACCCTCGCCCGCATGGGAGGCGACGAGTTTGTCGCCGTGCTGGTCGATATGGCATATGTCGCCGCCAGCGTGCCGACGCTCACCCGTCTGCTCGCCGCAGCTGCCGAGCCGGTAAACTTCGACAATATCGTACTCCAGGTCTCGGCCAGTCTCGGCGTCACCTACTACCCGCAGGCCGAAGACGTGGATGCGGACCATTTGCTGCGCCAAGCCGACCAAGCCATGTACCAGGCCAAGCTGGCCGGCAAGGGCCGTTACCACTTCTTCGACGCCGAACAGGACCGCAGCGTCCGCAGCCATCACGAAAGCCTGGAGCGCATCCGCCTCGCTCTGGCCGAGCGTGAATTCGTGCTCTATTATCAGCCCAAGGTAAACATGCGCACCGGGACGATCATCGGCGCCGAGGCCCTGATCCGCTGGCAACACCCGGAAAGAGGCCTCCTGCCTCCGGCCATGTTCCTGCCGGTGATCGAGGATCATCCGCTGGCTGTCGAAATCGGCGAGTGGGTGATCGACGCCGCCCTGACCCAGATGGCGCTCTGGCGCACGGCCGGACTGGCCATCCCGGTCAGCGTCAATGTCGGTGCCCGCCAGTTGCAGCAGGCAGACTTCGTCGAGCGGCTGCGCAAGATTTTGGCGGAACATCCTGACATCGAGCCAAGTTACCTGGAAATGGAGGTACTGGAAACCAGCGCGCTGGAAGATATGGCCCGAGCATCCCAGGTCATCGAGGACTGCCGGGAAATCGGCGTCACGTTTGCCCTGGATGACTTTGGCACCGGTTATTCCTCGCTAACCTACCTGAGACGCCTGCCAGTCACCCTGCTCAAGATCGACCAGAGCTTTGTGCGCGACATGCTCGGTGACCCGGATGACTTGGCTATTCTGGATGGCGTAGTCTGCCTGGCCACCGCCTTCCACCGCCAAGTCATCGCCGAAGGGGTGGAGACCGTGGAACACGGCGAGATGCTGCTGCGACTCGGCTGCGAACTGGCCCAGGGCTATGGCATCGCGCGCCCCATGCCGGCTCGCGAATTGCCCGGCTGGTCGGCTGTCTGGCGGCCCGATCCAGCCTGGGCCGATCTGCCTGCGATGAACCGCGACGATTTACAGATACTCTTCGCCAGCGTAGAGCACCGCGCCTGGATCACGAACATGGAAAATTACCTCCGGGGAGAGCGTGAAATCCCGCCGCCGCTGGATCGCCACCAATGCCGCTTTGGCATGTGGTGGAATGCCGAGGGTCTGGCGCGCTATGGTGTGCAGCCAGCCTTCCTGGCCATCGAACCGTTGCACCGGCAGGTGCATGCGCTGGCGGCGGAGCTGTTGGAACTTCATGTCCAGGGCCGGAATCCGGAGGCGCTGGCGAGGCTGGGCGAACTCCATGGCCTGCGGGACGCCTTGATTGAACAATTGAAAGCGCTGATGCAGGAAAACCGTCCGTAGAGGGGGAAGAAGGCTGGGGGCATGCCAAAAGTGGAAGTGTTGAAAGCGTAAGGACGCACTGTACGCGGGTATCTGGATGCCGGGCAGCCCCGGCAATAAAACTAATAAGTGCGCATGGCGCGCCTACAAAACCTTTGTTTGTTTAAAATTTGCACAGAAGAAAGGAAACCCCATGGCCAAACAAATCCTCTCCACCACCAACGCCCCAGCCGCCATTGGCACCTATTCCCAGGGCGTGAAAGTGGGCGATACCGTTTACCTTTCCGGCCAGATCGGGCTGGATGCGCAGACTATGGTGCTGGTTGAAGGAATCGGGTCGCAAATCCATCAGGTGTTTCTCAACCTGGGCGAGGTCGCCAAGGCCGCCGGATGCAACCTCGACCATACCGTCAAGCTCAATGTTTACCTGACCGATCTGACCCACTTCACCAAGGTCAACGAGATCATGGCGCATTATTTCAACCAGCCTTACCCGGCGCGCGCGGCGGTAGGAGTGAAGGAACTGCCGCGCGGCGCGCTGGTGGAAATGGACGCCATACTCGTCACGGAATGATCGCAGCACCGCCCATCAAGGCCAGCAAGGCAACCCAGGCCAAGCTCGACAAGCTTGGCCTGTTCACCACTCACGACCTGCTGCTGCATCTGCCACTGCGTTATCAGGACGAAACCCGTATCTATCCCATTGCCCATGCGCCGCTGGGGCAAGCCGTCCTGGTCGAAGGCGAAATCACCGACACCAATGTCCAGCATCGTCCGCGCCGCACCTTGGTATGTCAGGTTGAGGACGGTAGCGGCACGATGACGCTGCGTTTTCTGAATTTTTACCCCAGCCAGATCAAGCAGCTTGCCCCGGGCAAGCGCGTGCGCCTGTTCGGAGAAATGCGCCACGGCTTCTTCGGTATGGAAATGGTGCATCCGCAGTACCGCATGGTCGGCACGGAAGAACCGGTCGCCGAGGCGCTGACGCCGATTTATCCCACCACCGCCGGTCTGGGGCAAGCCGCCTTGCGCAAACTGATACAGGCCGCCCTCGCCGAATGCGACCTGGCCGATACCCTGCCCAACGAGGTGCTGCACCCGCTGGGTTTGCCCGCCTTTGCGGCAAGCATCGCCTATCTGCACCAGCCCCCACCGGATGCACCGCTCGATCTGCTGGCCGAGCGCACCCACCCTGCCTGGCAGCGGCTCAAGTTCGACGAACTGCTGGCGCAGCAACTTTCCATGCACCAGCATTACCGGCGGCGACGCGCGCAGTCCGCCGCCCCGATGCCCCCTCGGCGACACCTCACCGACGCCCTGCTGGCGGTGCTGCCGTTCCCGCTCACCCGCGCCCAGCAGCGCGTCACGCTGGAGATCGCCGGCGACCTTGCCAAGCCCCACCCGATGCAGCGGCTGCTGCAGGGCGACGTCGGCAGCGGCAAGACCATCGTTGCGGCGCTGGCGGCTTTGCAGGCGATTGAAAACGGCTTTCAGGCGGCGATCATGGCCCCCACCGAAATCCTCGCCGAACAGCATTACCAGAAACTCTCCGCCTGGCTGGCGCCGCTCGGCCTCAAAGTCGTCTGGCTGGCGGCAAGCCTGCCGAAAAAGGAAAAGCAGGCCGCGCTTACGGCGGTCGCGGCAGGAGAAGCCCAGCTCGCCATCGGCACCCATGCCCTGTTTCAGGAACAGGTCGTGTTCCGCAACCTCGGTCTGGCCGTCATCGACGAGCAGCATCGCTTCGGCGTACACCAGCGCCTCGCGCTGCAGAAGAAGGGCGCCCAGCCGCACCAGATGATGATGAGCGCCACCCCGATCCCTCGCACCCTGTCGATGAGCTATTACGCCGACCTCGACGTTTCGGTGATCGACGAACTGCCGCCGGGACGCACGCCGGTCGTCACCAAACTGGTCGGCGACAGCCGTCGCGGCGAAGTGGTCGAGCGCGTGCGCGATGCCTGCCTGACCGGTCGGCAGGCCTACTGGGTGTGCCCGCTGATCGAGGAGTCTGAAACCCTTCAGCTCAAAACCGCAGTGGAAACCTTCGAGACCCTGACCGCCACCTTCCCGGAGCTTAAAGTGGGGCTGGTGCATGGCCGATTGCACACACGCGACAAGGCGGCCACCATGGCCGCCTTCAAGGCGGGGGAAATCCAGCTCCTGGTCGCCACCACGGTGATCGAGGTCGGCGTGGACGTACCCAATGCCTCGCTGATGGTGATCGAGCACGCCGAGCGCTTCGGCCTGTCCCAGCTCCACCAGTTGCGCGGCCGAGTTGGCCGTGGCGCGGCGCAGAGCGCCTGCATCCTGCTTTTCCAGACTCCGCTGTCAGAAACGGCGCGGGCACGGCTGAAGACCATCTACGAAAACAGCGACGGCTTCGAAATCGCGCGCCAGGACTTGCTGCTGCGCGGGCCGGGAGAATTTCTGGGCGCACGCCAGAGCGGCGTGCCACTGCTCAAGATCGCCGACATCGAGCAGGATCGGAAGTTACTCGAAGCGGCGCGGCATGTTGCCGAGAAAATCCTCGCCGAGCAGCCGGAAGTGGCGGAACGGCATTTGCAGCGCTGGCTGGCGGGTGCGGAGCAGCTCTTGAAGGTTTGAGATTGATGGGTATCGCTACGCTCCACCCATCCTACGCGAATTGTAGGATGGGTGGAGCGTAGCGATACCCATCAATCACCTTAGCCTGGCGACCTATTGCTTCTGCGGTTCCAGGGTATTTGTAGGATAATGTCGCAACAATAATCCTTATAGGGATCCGAATTGCACCCTTCGTGGCAAAACCGCCTGTCGGAAAGCTGCGCCCGCTACCGCCCCTGGCTGCTCGACCGTGGCTCGCTCACCCGGCGCATCCAGGTACGCTGCGCCGCCTTCAGTGTGCGCCATGTACAGCAGCAGTATGGCGTGGCCATGCCTTCCGAGCGACGGATGGTTGCGCTTTCGCGCCACTCGCGCCACTCGCGCGCGCTACTGCGCGACGTGTTTCTGTACTGCGGCGAAACGCCGCTGGTTTTCGCCCACAGCGTACTGCCCGCCACCAGCTTGCACGGCGCCTGGCAAAGCCTGGGACAGCTCGGCAGCAAACCGCTGGGCGCGGCGCTATTTGCCAACCCGCGCGTGCGGCGCACGCCCTTGCGCTTCAAGAAACTCAACCGGCGCGATGCGCTGTACCAACGTGCCTGCACCGTCCTGCCGAACCCGCCTGCCAGCCTGTGGGCGCGGCGCTCGGTGTTTTACCTGGAAGGCAGGCCGATCCTGGTCACGGAAGTGTTTTTACCGGACATTCTGGAACTCTCCCTCTCCCCTGCCCTCTCCCACGAGGGGCGAGGGGGACAGCGTCTCGCTTCGCGAGGTTTACGTTAATGACACTGGCAGAACGGCTCACCCAATATGAAAGACTGATGCGGCTCGACAAGCCGATCGGCATCCTGCTCCTGCTGTGGCCGACTCTTTGGGCGCTGTGGATTTCCTCGAACGGCTCTCCGAACTGGATCATCCTGTGGATTTTTATCCTCGGCACCGTGCTGATGCGCTCGGCCGGCTGCGTCATCAACGACTACGCCGACCGCGATTTCGACCCGCATGTGGAGCGCACCAAGAACCGTCCGCTCGCCGCCGGGCTGGTAAGCAAGCAGGAAGCCCTGGCGCTGTTCGCGGTGCTGGTGCTGCTGTCCTTCCTGCTGATCCTGCGCCTCAACACCCTGACCCTCCAGCTCTCGGTCGCGGCCGTATTTCTCGCTGCCAGCTATCCCTTCACCAAACGTTTCTTCGCCATCCCGCAGGCCTATCTCGGCATTGCTTTCGGCTTCGGCATCCCGATGGGCTTCGCCGCCCAGACTGGCGCCGTGCCCGCCGTGGCGTGGGCGATGCTCGTCGCCAACATCTTCTGGGCGATCGCCTACGACACCGAGTATGCCATGGTGGATCGCGACGACGATCTCAGACTCGGCATCAAGACCTCGGCCATTACCTTCGGCAAATATGACATTCTGGCGGTAATGCTAAGTTATGGCACAACACTGGCCATCCTCGCCGGCGTCGGATTCAAACTCGGTCTGGGCTGGGCCTATTACGCCGGACTGGTTGCCGCTGCCGGCATCGCCGCCTACCACTACACCCTGATCAGGCAGCGCGAGCGCGCCCGGTGTTTCAAGGCGTTTTTGCACAACAACTGGTTTGGCGCGGCGGTGTACATCGGTATACTAGTCAATTACTTCAACGCGACTTTGCTCGGCCTACGCGGTTTTTTGTAAAGGGTTTTTCATGACCGGCTGCTGTGAAAACAAATCCTGCACCCTGAATGCCCTACGCGCCAACCATGGCCGCGTGCTCAAGATCGTGCTGGCCGTCAACGCCGTCATGTTCGTGGTGGAAACCGTCGCCGGCATGGCTGCGCATTCCACCTCCCTGCTGGCGGATGCCTCGGACATGCTGGGCGATGCGCTGGTGTATGGCTTCAGCCTGTATGTTCTGACCCGCGACGAGATGTGGCAGGCGCGGGCGGCGCTGCTGAAAGGCCTGATCATGCTCGCCTTCGGCCTGGGCGTGGCGGCGGAGGCGGTTTACAAAACGCTCCATCCCATCCTGCCCGACGGCGAAACCATCGGCGTCATCGGCCTGCTGGCGCTGGCCGCCAATACCGGGTGCTTCCTGCTGCTCTATCGCCACCGCGCCGACAACCTCAACATGAGCTCGGTGTGGCTGTGCTCGCGCAACGACCTGTTCGCCAATGCGGGAGTGATCGTGACCGGCATCGCGGTCATCTTCACCCAGTCGCGCTGGCCGGATATTATTGTCGGCGGCGCCATTGCCGCCCTGTTCCTAAAATCTGCGTTCTCCGTGCTGCGGCAATCCCTGGCGGCATT
>Ga0210012_1005242_pt1 | contig 9973 bp, 9 predicted proteins | sample CryGeymeta201504_FD_183974 | JGI IMG/M metagenome (GOLD analysis project Ga0210012, IMG submission 183974) | Groundwater microbial communities from Crystal Geyser aquifers in Utah, USA - Crystal Geyser metaG 2015-04 (SPAdes) (version 2) | ecosystem: Environmental > Aquatic > Deep subsurface >... | reverse complement strand
TAGACTAGTAGTATGGTAGTGCAAACACCTCTTTTTCTTAATGAACTGAGAGTAGTATCCTTAAAAGAGGAGATTATTTGATCTGATTATTATTCTTGCGACCGCACGTTCCTTTTAATTTTCCATGGTGTACCAGAGACCAAAAAAAGGGGGGGGGGGGGTAAAGTGTTGGTGCATGTGAAAAACAAACTCAACAACACAAATAATATTGATGCGAGGCCGTCTCATCATCAAACAAGAGAGAAGGAGGATTCGAGTTTTTTAGTTGCGATGTCGCGATGTCGTTGGCGAAATAGGCAGAATACATATGGCGAGCAAGGAGAGCTTCTGTCGTCCAACAAAATCAATACCCTAACCTTAATGGAGAATATAACTTTTTTATTACTTGGTATTATTATTTTTTGGTGCACGCTCTCGCTCCAACCAAAAACAACTTTTGTTTTCTTTTTTCTGCTGGATGGCATTTAATTATTTTCAATTATCTCTCTGTCTCTTCATTTTTTATTTGTTGACTGACCCCTGCCGGCCCGTCGAAAAAATAGCACACACTGTTACCATTCCGCAGACATCAACCGTTTCATCTAACCCCTCTTGTCGGAAGCTCTCGCGCAAGTAGAAGATGAGAACGACAGTCAGATTATCCATCGTTTCTTCTTCTCCTCCTCCTCCTCCTACTACTACTACTACTACTACTACTCGTCTTTTTGGTATTCCTTTGCGTTTCCCAGTACCACTACGTTTTGGCCGCATTATCATCATCATTGTTGTTGCTGTTTCCGGTATGATGATGTCAACATCAGCAGCATTTTCATCCTGCACTTCCCGTACTATGATGCGTGTATCGACAAGAAGAAGAAAATCAGCAGCTACGACAGCAGCATGGATTTCTCACGCAACCACAACAACAACAACAACAAACAATGCTGGTGCCTTTGCTCGTAGTAGTAGACAGGATTGTCATCTTCCTCAACAAGAACGAAATACACGTAGCATTTCCTACCTCTGTGCAGCAACGCCAAGAAGTAGTAGTAGTAGTAGTATTAGTGGTAGTACAAGCAGTAATTCTTCTTCTGCTGCTGCTACAGTTAGTACTAATACTGTTCCAACTATCATATCCGATACCATCGTGGCTCCTGTTGACAGCAAACAGATGAAACGCAGTAAAACGCAACTCAAGGCCGATCTGAAACAATACCGACTCCAACAATCCGCACCTCTAAGCAAGCCTGCGTACACAGTCTTTACCAATGCAGCCCTCGATGAAATCTACGTTCGATTACCAACAACGATGAACGAACTTTTAGATATTAAGGGTATTGGTCCCAAAAAATTAGACATGTACGGAACCGATATACTTTCCATTGTGGCACAGTACACGGATGTCAATGGAGGACCTCGTACGACCACAACAACTACGACCGATACAGTAAATAATGGTATCCAACAATCAATGCTACCGCAACGACCACTTACTATTGATCCCAAAACGTTAACGACAGAACAAAAACGTGCCACCGATTTGCTCTTGTCGGTTGATCGGCCCAATGTGTTCGTTAGTGGATCTGCGGGAACTGGGTAAGTGTTAACGGTAGTTGCGGGTTGAGTTGAATCAAACGATCATTTTTTCCGGTTCTTGTCGTGTTTGCATCTTATGTATTACTGTATGTAGTATATATGACGACATGTTTTTTGCTCAACACCCCCTTTTCTTCATTATTTTTTAACATTGTTGCTTCAGCAAATCCTATATTCTCAAATATATGGTTCAAGAAATGCAACAAGGAAGATTACTCCCATCATCCAAGCCAAATCCAACAGCAATCAGTAGCAACAGCAACAGCAATACGAGAACGACTGCTATTGTTGAAGAAGAAGAATACAATAGTGAGAACGAAGGCGACGATGACAGTGACGATGTGATTGTAGAGGAAGAGGATATTAGCATCGGTGGAGAAATAATGAGTTCCTCTACCAACACCAAAATGCGCGTCGGAGTCTGTGCACCTACGGGCGTCGCAGCGATTCACGTAGGTGGAAGTACCCTTCATTCGTTTTTTGGTATTGGACTCGGGAATGGGTCTCTTTCCAAGCTCGTACAAAAAGTCAAGGGTAACACCGAGGCTGTCAAACGAATCGATGAAACCGATACATTGATCATTGACGAATGTTCCATGCTCTCGTCGGATCTTTTGGAGACGCTGGATGCTGTCGTACGGCAAGTACGCAAGGAGGGAGAATTTGCTCATTTACCATTTGGTGGAATGCAGGTTGTTTGCTTTGGTGATTTCTTTCAATTGCCGCCTATTGCGCGGGGACCGGAAAAACCATTTTGCTTTGAGTCACCTGTTTGGTCAGAATTGGGATTAAATGACAACATGGTGGAACTTAAGGAGGTTCAACGACAGGATCACAGAGACTTTGTTGATCTGCTCACCAGAGTTCGTCTTGGCCAGGTAGACCAACATGATATTCACGGGCTGAATGCCCGTTGTGTTATTAGTGCGAAGCATCCACTTCCTTCTGACGGCATTGTTCCAACCCGGCTGTACAGTCTCAACAAGGATGTCGACGAAGAAAATGAGATTAGGTTGGCAGAGTTGGAGGGGAAGGAGATTGTATGCGTAGCTCGAAATACGTGGAAAGATAATATGCCTGTGGGGACCCTCGCTTTGGTGAAAAAGAGCATGGCGGAAAGTTTGAGCAAGGAAATGCCAGACGAGGTGAGGCTGAAAGTGGGAGCGCAGGTAATGTTGACGCGAAACAAGGATTTGGATAGAAATCTGGTCAATGGATCCCGCGGAGTTGTCATTCGGTTTGAGCGTTCCAAAAAGGACGAACCGATCGTTCCCGTCGTTCGCTTTGATTGTGGTGTTGTTACTTCAATAACTCCCGTCGAAGCGGTGAGATACAACCCCGACGGAGGGCCTGGATGTCTTGCGCGATTGCAGGTTCCCCTAAAGTTGGCGTGGGCTATTACGGTTCATAAGAGTCAAGGGACAACATTGACACGGGCGATGTTAGATATCAGCTCTGCTTTCGAATACGGCCAGTGTTACGTTGCGCTGAGTCGGGTTCGAAGTCTCGAGGGACTATGGCTTGTCAAACCAGCTCGGCTTCCCAACATCAAGGTGAGCCCTCAAGTGCTTGACTTCTACAAAAACAAAAGACAAGAACACAATTAGAAGTGGATGCAAAGTGCCTTCAACGTACAGTAATCAATTAATATGGAAGCTATAACATTACTCGCAAAGTTGCTGTGTAGTGTGAAATATAAAAATGAATAGTCGCCAATTGTGTGCAGAAAGAATACAAAAAGTGTCGTGAATTTAGAATAAATCCAATCCGGTCATCTCTAACCGTGCAGAGACCTAGAGCGCTGATCCTTAGCCTGCTGCATAAATTCTTCGTCGTCGCACATGAAGCCCTCAGAAGCGCGTCGTGAAAAGAGACTTCGCCTCATACGACGACTAGACTTTTCGGATTTTGCAGACTTCTCGTCCACGTCGGCATCTGCATCAGAATTGTATCCACAGCTCTTCGAGGCATATTCTTTTGGTTGCTTATTCCGAGACGATGACGAGAACAATTTGAACCAAGAGGACGACGAAAACCGTTCTTGAGGATCAGGACTCGCATAGTACCGTGGGGGGACGTAGACTGTGGGATCGAACAACTTGTCAGCATCCGAAGAGAGAGTAACGGTGGTTTCGGTATAAATTTCTGAGACAGATTCATCCGTTGACAAAGCTGGTCGCAATGTATCCAGTATTTTGGCGCCGTCTTCTTCTTCCTCGCACGTTTTATTTATTTGATCGACATCAATTTCTTCTTCGAAACCAAATCCATTGCGCACGTGCCAAGCACCTGTTGGGGATGAGGGAAAGCCTTCCGCATCTTGGGAAAAGGTCGTTTGAACCATCATATCGTATCCACGAGAATCAAACGAAGCCTGAGTCATGGACACGGTGCATTGCGTGGTGGTAGAATCGTGAGACTCTTGACGGTCAAAGGCCCGAGGACTCGTTTGCGGTTGTTGGGCCTCTTGTTGCTGCTGTTGGGGAGCCCCGCGAGACCTGCGGCGAGATAATCCAAACCAAGACGATGTTCGCGACGACTGTTGGGGGGGTTCCAACGAGCTCTGCTGCAAGTATGCTGTCACAGATGAACCGGGGGGTACCATCATCATGATTGGAGCCGCAGCAACCCCAGAAGTGTATAATGGAGGATGTGACTGCATAACGGGATGTGCCATCTCAGCAAAGGGATGTTCGACACCAACTGCGGCCTCACCGGTGCTGCAGTTTGAAGCCAACCACTGCCACCTTCGTGCTTGTTGTTGCTGATGTTGGTATTGCCGCTGTCGTTCAAGCAACAGCTGCTGTGCCCGTTGTTCCATCAACTGTTGCTGCTGTTTCTTCTCTTGTTCTTGCATAAGCTTGATCAAATGATCCTCCCACTGTGCTCGCACTTGCTTGTACAGGTCCAACGCAGCAATGGCGTCTTCCGTGGGACTGTGTGGGGCACCCGGAGTTTGAATCTGTCGTCCGAGAATTTCCCAGGTCAAATCTCGTAGTTTCTTGGGGACCATTGTGACTTCTTGGGTGTTGGGGTCCCAATGCTCGCGCATGAAGTACGAGTAGGTAGCCGTATCTCGAATGTCACTCCAGGGATGGTACAGATTCAGAGCTTTCAAGTCATTCTCGAGGCCGTGTCCAATCAGAATCTTCCCACGCAGGATATCCTGCACTAGAATTTGCACCTCGGGGAAGGTCATTAGTTGCTGTTGCTTGTTGTTGGGGTTGGGTATTAAGTGCTCGGCTGTGATACCAGACACGTGAGTGCGATAGTCCGTCACCGGCACAGGTACCTGGACGTAAGTGTCCAGAACCGTTTGGTTCTCCCAATTAACAATGGAGACACGGCCAACGGCAGAAGATAACCCATCGGGTCCGACGCCCACCATTTCACAGTCCAAGGCAAAATAAATGTCCCTCTTGGTCATGGGGGCATCGTGCTGCTTCTTGCTGTTGACGGAACTGCAATGCGAAGCAGCTGTGGAGCTACCACATCCTCCTCCCCTCTTTTGAGGACTCACAGAGGACTCCAGTGGTTCCACCTTGGATCGAGACTTGCCCTTGCGACGCCGTCGACTGCGCTTCTTGTTCCCACTGCTGCTAGGTTGCGAATCATTGGTGACAGCAGGCTTTATAGGAGTCTTCGGGCCTTCTTTCTCGGGGTAACTAGAACTACTACTACTGTTGTTGTTATTATTATAGCCTCCCTTGACAGGGGGTGGAGCCGATTGCTCGTCGTCTAACTTGGTAAAAGCTGGGGCTGATGCGGAACTCGAGCTTGCCAATAGATGAAACTTTCGAGGTAAGAGGACCATGATGAGAAGGTAGACCAAAGGAAGAGGCGGTAGAAGGTGAGATGATAATTTTTCAAATGCTAATGACAATACGATGGCAACAAAGCGAAGTAGAAGGAGGCTATTATTCGCGGTCTCGTTCTTGATACAAGTGCAGTGTACTAGCAGGGCATTTTGAACCCTTCCGCACCAGACCACCATCAAGGTTCTTCTAAGTATAAGAAACCACACTCCAACATTGCTTACCATGACGGCAGTGTGATGTGGAGACAAGCTCTAGATGCCCCTATTCCAAGCCGAACTGACCAACACACTAAACAAGTAATTAACTGATGTTTTGTTAACCAGGTTTAATCTCGGGTTACTTGGGCAAGGACAAGGACACAAGGTATTTTAAGCAATGTCTTCAAGATTTGAAGATAAGAGACAGTCACCAGCTAGATACTCCGCCCTTGCTTCCCCATCATAGATTCATCTCGAAGGGGTGGGTGGGGTATCGGCCTGACCTGCCTGCCGTGGTGTCCCGATGAGAAGTCTTTTTTCGAACGCACGGGGTGGTACGGGAAGCAAGCAAGCTGGTACTGGTAGGTGATGAGAAGTCAGAGAATTCGGCATTAAAATCATTTTCTGGGATTGATTCGGGACTCTGAAGAAACACCTAAGTAACACCGCACAACTCTCAAAATTCTGTACTCTGCTCGAGTGTTCTTTTGGGTCATCACAGAAGTTGCCTTAAGTGATTCTGAAACTATTCGTTGGTACTGTCACTCTGTTTTACCGGTGGTACTCAGGTCTCTTGTAGAGCTCTACCAGGTACCAGGTATGAGGTACCATTGGCGAACGTTGCGCGCAGGGCTGGCTCAGTCATTTAGTCAATGGAAAGCGACCATAATTTTGTACTGCTAGGAGTAATAGGGTACCTGGTACCTGGTACTACAGGAAGTTTAGTGCCAGGTACCTGGTACTAGTACCACCAGGTACCTGGTAGTCTACTGGTAGTATTCCAGAAAACTATTTTTTAAAAACAATGCGCTAGTACTAGTAGACTAGACTATTACTCTAGCTACTCGTAGTGAAATTGGATAATAATATGTTGGAGCGACTTGAAAAAAAGATTCCATCCGAAATCCAACAAGTACCAGGTACTATTATTTTGAATTCAAGCCAGAAAGTGTTTATTAGAATAAAGAACAAAAATAATAATGTACGAGTAGACTACTGGTAGGAGGAGATAATAGTTGCCTACTAGCTACTACTATCCGTACTATCTAGAGTCCATACAGTACAATTTAATTTTTAGTACGTGTACAGGTCTTGTAGTTTCAATGCCGTCGGTAGTTCATACTGTTCGGTCGCATCGTAGAGATCTTGCTGCAAGCTTTGAAAGAGTTCTTTGCGGGTATCATCACCACCATAGTATATACTTCCTTTGTACGGTACTTCTACATCGTCTTCTAAATCAATTTTGAGTGTCAAGAAGCGTTTGTAAAAGTAACGAGCCACGTCGGGACTCAAATCTAACGGATTGCGTTGCGGAGGATGAAACAAGAGCGTGGCAGCATCCGACAGTGTTTGCATGTCCCATTTCTCTTTTCGCAATGCTTTTACCATGGACACGACTCGAGCTGACAGTGCTTGTCCGTTTGCTGTTTTGTAGTGTGGCATTTTAAACAGTTTTGCCAAATACGCTCGATCATCTTCGGAAAAGTCTGCGGGCGACAAAACGGACTTATCCCAGTGCAGTGGATGATCCTTTGGTAACTTTAAAAATCGACCGCGGGAAGGTCGAGGTCGATCATTGTTCATTTGCAGACCAGAAAATGATTCCTGAAGCTGTTCCAATTGCTTTTTGTTTTGCTGGTTGCTCTTACGTTTGCGCTGCTCTTCCTCTTTGTGCGCGGCCTGTTGAATTTGTTTGCTCATGAATGCTGGTACTCCATCCATCTTCCATGATTTCACCCTCTTGGGTTTTTCAGGAGCCGGTTTGCTGTCCTTCCGAATCAAAGGATTAAGTGTTCGTTTGTTCTTGAACGATGATAGCAAGTTGTTCAGCCGCTCGTCGGTGTTTGAAGAGGACATGGCCGGTTGCTTCTTAATTATACCCATCTTGGAATTGACAGAGCTTCTGGGAGATAGTTTCTCATTGCTGTTGTTATAATTCGTCGCAGAGCTACTGGTACCCGAACCGTCCAGATTGATTTCGTTTACGTGGTTCTTAATGTTGCCTCGCTTCTCAAATAACGTGTCAAATTCCATGGAGGATTCGGAACTCTCTACAAGAGAACCTGGGCTTGTTGCAGCTTCCAAGCTGCTGCGTTGAACGAAGCCTTTCATTTTCATTTTAAGATTTGTCATGGGAGAGTCAAAGGGTCTTGTCGTTGTGTAAGATACACAGTACTGTAGATTAAGTCGCTTAACTTTTTTGATTCTGTAATGAAGGGGGTGGACAAAAGTGGTATTCACTAGTTATGTTACAGCCAGCAGGAATGGTAGCTACTACTACTAGGAGGAGGAGTACTCGGAGTACACTGTATTGTTTTGGTTCAATAATAATGATCCAGTGAAAATAATGAGATTGATTCGTCAAGCAATCTCTGTACCACTCACCAGGTATTCGCAACTCTCACAACGAACCAACGAACCAGCAAAGCTTTGGCAAGATTTGAACTTGCAAGACCAAGGTCCCGAGCACGATTCATTCGTGAACAAAAGCTTGTTCATTGTTCTGCTAGCTAGAGAGTGTACCAGGTACTTACTTCATTCCGGCCGAACTACCACTCTTACCTAGACTACTGGACTACAGTACCTGGTATACCAGGTACCAGTAATAATAATAATACTATCAATAATCAAAATTACATCGTCTGGTGCACCTGTACAGTAGTAGCATTCAACAGCTAATAATAGTTTAGCTACTTACTCGGAATAGTAACTCTCTAGAGAAAATGCCAACATGTATGGTGATCTCCTCCAAGCGAACCAGAAGCAAAAAATATGATGTGCAGCTAAGAAAATAAAAATACAGTGGCCTGCTTTGTTGAGAAGGCCAGATAGGACGTAGGACACTTTCCCTTGCTATTATGACAAAGGAGTTAAAGTACGGCCCTGTCCCGTGGACTCGCGGACAATCACTAGAATGGGGTCTTCGCTCTTCCCGGCAGGTAACAGATCATCGGTCCCTATTTCTTTCTTGCTCGCTGGGTCCTCCCCCGGAGGAATCAATTTGAGATCTCCCGGATCATCGACTCCATCCAACAAAGCTGCATTTCTTCCGGACTTTCTTGTAGCCAAAATATGCTGTTTGAGTTCTTGCCCCTTTTCCCAACCATTGATGCGAATGTAGTAAGGTACAAAATCGCCCTCAAGTTGGTACCAACATTTCTGAGTAGATAAATCCATAGGTTGAGGGTTGAACTCGTAACTAAACCGCTCCACTTTCCCTCTCTTCGCTGTGGTGGCGGTGGCGCAGGTGGCGGCGTGATGATTGGAAGTGAGAGATACATTTTATTGTGCATACTCTGTAATGGCCAAACATAGTTTGAAGCAGCAATATTGCAATAGTCTTACCATCTTCTTCTTCTTCTTCAGCAGCAGCTTTCTTTGCCGCCAATCGACGTGCTCGTTCCGCCTCGTCTTCTTTTTCTTTGGCAAGCTTGATTGCTGCTAATTCTTTTGCTAAGCGCTCTTCTTCCGATTTTCTGGCTGCGAGTTGCTCTTCTTCCTCCTTTCGCCGAAGAGCTTCTTCCTCAGCCTTTTGAGTGGAGGACTTTGGCTTGGATATCTTCAACTGTGTAGCTGGTGGTCTTGCTATCGTTTTCTTGACCTTCGGGGATTGTGCTTTCACGGGTGATTTCGGTGTTTTGTCGTACTTTGGATTGGCGTATAACTTTCTTTCTTCGGGAGTCAAGTCCTGATAGTCACGAGGCGCGTGGACAAAGATATAGTTCTTTTCTGTTGATTGGCTCGGTAGCTTGTCTTCCGGTTTAAGTGGCGTTTGTTCGCGAAAATTGTGTATCGTAGTCCCTGGCGGATAGACCTCGATCTGATCCTGTGTGGCAGCCTGAACCTCCTTGCTTTTCACGAGATATTTGATAGCACTTTGCAGAGAGGCTACTGTGTCCAGGCCCACTCCTGTTTGGCAGGGAACGGGGAGTCCCTCGTCGAGCACGTACACACATTTCATGATAATTTCGATTTGCTACCACACACAGTATGCTAGTATGTTATAACATGGGCTATGGGCAATGTCTTGATTATTTGTCCTCACTGAGATATGAGATGGATCAAGAAAAAGAGCAAGGATGATCCAGTTACCTGGTTTAGGGTTAAAGATTATTAACTGGTTTGTCCACCGAGCGAACGCTACCGCGTTCTCTCGACTATGCCAGCTCTCTAGGGCTACGTTCGGCTAGGTAGGGTGGTTTGGAGAAACTCGGCAATTTACTAGGGCCGACCTTTTCTCCGTTCCGAGGCGCCCGGGTGAGAGGGCAGACCGCTAGGGTTGCTCTCACACTCGGGTAGCCAATCGGGCGGGAGGGCGCGGTTAAGAAACTATTTTAGGTATATAAAGTTGCTTTCGTATTCGACGAAAAGGCAAATTTATGA
>Ga0210012_1005240_pt1 | contig 9974 bp, 9 predicted proteins | sample CryGeymeta201504_FD_183974 | JGI IMG/M metagenome (GOLD analysis project Ga0210012, IMG submission 183974) | Groundwater microbial communities from Crystal Geyser aquifers in Utah, USA - Crystal Geyser metaG 2015-04 (SPAdes) (version 2) | ecosystem: Environmental > Aquatic > Deep subsurface >... | reverse complement strand
CGTAGCCGCCGTGGATGGCGCCAATGATTACGCGGACGATCGGTCCGCTCCCGAAGCGATATACATCCAGCGGCTTCCCTTCGATGGATTTGCCAATTGAAAACGCCTCACCCTCCGGCGGCAGGGGCGTGGAAGTCAGCGCGGATGTGGGCGTGATAGTTGGTGTGAATGGGATGGATGGAAGAACGGGCGTAATCGTGGCAGTGGCTGTAGGCGAGGGCGTGCTGGTACGCAGGAATGGCAAAAATGGCAGGGACGGCAAGGCTTGCAAAGGTGGGGCAGGCTTTCTGGCAAACAGGATGAGCAACAAAGTCAGGCTGGTGACCAGCGCGGAGAAAATGAAAAAGCCAATGGCAAGCCGCGTGGCGTTTCTACGGATAAAGGAATAAAACGGGGAAGGTTTCATGATTAGTTGTTATGGACAGATAAAGTAGGTATCAATATTGTCCCAACCTTCGCGGGCCCAACCAGGAGTTGACTGATTGGTAGTCCAGGTCTGGCTGTAGGAATATCCCTGTAACCCATACATAGTGCCGATAGGAATCTCGACCTTCCACCACCAAAAATTGTCTGCGCAGACCGGACCTTCCAGAATGCGGATCGTAGCGCCAGGATAAAGAGAAAGAACTTCGGAGGCTTTCATACTGGCAGACTTGCGAACAATCACCCGCTCTGATTTTGTGCAAACCTGCGCATCACGATCGGGCTGTAAGCGGGTGGGATATTTTGCGCCTGGGCAGGTGGGCAGAGTGGTCGGTGAAGGAACGCTTGTCGGCGGGATGGTGGGAACAATTTCCACAGGTTGGACAGTAGAATAAATCACCTGAGTGACAGTGGGTTCCACATAAGCAGTAGGTTGAACGTAGGCAGTGGGTTGAACATAAGAAGATGTAGGTTGTACATAAGGGGCAACCGGTTCTTGAGAGGATGAGGTACCTCCTCTAGATGGAAGCATCACGATGAGGACAACCGCGATTAAGCCCACGACGCACAGGACGAGTCCCCCGGCCGCCCACGGGAGCCAGCCGAGGGTCGGGCGAGGCGGCGCTGGAGGTTGGGTCTGGGTGCGGGTACGTTGGCGCGCGTTTTGATCCACAGTGGAATAGGTCGGCTCCTTCACTTCGTAGGTTTGATACGTGTCGTAGGAATCGTCCAGGGTGGCTGTCCCCGTGAGATCACTTGCCGATGTCAAATTCCCTTTGGCGAAGGCTTCCAAAACACGCAGGAATTCGCCCATGTTTGCGTAGCGGTTTTCGGGCTTTTTGGCAAGCGCCTTGACCAGCGTGTTTTCCACGCTCTCCGGCAGGCCGCGCACAAAGGTGGAAGGACGCGGCAGGGGTTCGGTGGCCTGTTTCACTAGAATAGCGGCAGGCGTGGTGGCAGTGTAGGGCTTTCGCCCGGTGACCATTTCATAAAACATGACGCCCAGCGAATACACATCGGTGCGCGCATCCACGCCCAAGCCCTGGAACTGCTCCGGTGACATGTATTCCGGCGTCCCGATGCCCATGCCCGTGCCGGTGAGGTCGGAGGTTTCCTCGGTATCGAGTAGGATTTTGGCGATGCCGAAATCGGTCAGCATGGGGTCGTTGTTCGCTCCGATCAGGATATTGGAGGGTTTTACGTCGCGGTGGATGACTCCCTGCTGGTGGGCGTATTGCAGGGCGCGTGCGATGGGAACCAGTAGGCGGGCGGCTTCCTGCCAGGGGATAGGCTGGCCAAGTTTTTGTTTCAGCGTTCCACCGGATACATAGTACATGACAAGAAACGGTTTGCCGTCATGTTCGCCAAAATCTGTGATCTGCACGATGTTGGAATGGGTCAGCCTGGCCAGCGCCTTGGCTTCGCGCTCAAAGCGTTTGAGGGTCTTGCCCATTGTTTCGATGGTCAACTTTTCGGTGCGGATGACCTTAATCGCCACTTCGCGATCAAGACGCGTGTCGCGGGCTTTATAAACGAAGGCCATGCCACCCTCGCCGATTTGTTCGAGGATGAGGTAACGTCCGAGGGATTGGCCGATAAGGTTTGTCATGGTGTTTTCCTGTGATGTGGGGCAATTCGTTCTATTGCGTCGGCGGCTGAACTGTACCGCCATTATTTGTGCAAACCTCGATAGAAATGTCATTAATGATAAGAATATCACCTGGATAAATCAAACTCATATTATCTCTGCTTCCATCCTCCCAGGTGATTTGTTCCTCGTTGACATTGAACAATACGGCAAGTTTTGAAACCATATTGCCAGGCTTGACTATGTATTGACATTTTATCAGCGCATTGATTGGGGGCGGAATGGGAACAGGCGTATCAGGCAAGGGTGTCTCGATTGGAATCAGCGTTAGCGTCTGGGTTAGTTCGGGAGTCGGGCTGGCGAACAGGGTCGCGGTAGGGATGAGAGATGCCGTTGGTGTGGGAGTGGACGCGCTGGCCGCGGGACGTCCGATGAACACATACCAACCGAGGGACACGAGTACCGCCAGCATCAACAGTCCCGCTCCAACCGCCGCGAGGGTCTTGACCGGCAGTACGGGGATGGCAGATTTCTTCCCATATTTGATGACGGAGGCGGTGATGTTATCCGAGCCGCCGCGCGTGTTGGCAAAGCGCACCAAACGCTCGACTATTTCGCGGGCGCTTCCGTAGGATGCCGCTGCCAAAAGATCTTCGGTGGTCGCATATTGGGTCAGACCGTCGGTGCAAAGCAGGATGAGGTCGCCGGGCTGGAGCGGGATAGGCGGATAGATATCCACTTCCAGATTGGCCTCACCGCCGCCCACGCTACGGGTGAGACGGTTGCGATATTTGGACTGCTGGGCCTCGGCTTCGGTGATGGCCCCGGCGCGCATCATTTCCCCCACGAAACTATGGTCACGCGTAATCTGGCGCATCTCGCCATCCCGCAGGAGATAGGCGCGGCTATCGCCCACGCTGGCAAGCAAAAGAGCGCCGCTCCGCACGACCGCGGCCACGACGGTGGTCGCCGTTTTTTCGCCCGCCGCCAGATCCTTGCGCGCCGCGACCAGGTTCCGGTTGACCTGCTGGATGATGTCGCGCAGGCGTTTTTCGGGAGGAATGTCGGGCGCTTCGTAATAAACTTTGAGCAGGGTCTCGACGATTTGGGCGCTGGCCTGCTCGCCCATTTGGTGGCCGCCCAGCCCGTCCGCGACAATGTAGAGGCGTCCGCTTCGTCTCAACTGGCGGGCATCTTTTGGCTCAAGCGCCCCGGCGGCATCTTCGTTGTTGGCGCGCTTCTGGCCGGGATCGGAGCGATGGAAGGAATCAATGGTGGGCATGAGTTGCTCCAGTCTGTTATTTGTGATCGAGCCGGGCGAGGATGTGATAGCGTCCGAGGAATTGACCGAGGAGATTCGTCATGGTTTGCTCCGTTGAGAACGCGGATGCGCAGAATGGCACGGATTCAATCCGTTAAATTCCACGAATCCGTCGTTATCTTGCCCTCGCCGAGGCTTGTGTTGAGCGAAGCCTGCCCTGAGCCGCGTCGAAGGGTCGAAACATGTTCAAGGATGAGGTAACGCTCGAGGAATTGGCCGATTAGATCAGGCATGCGATTCTCCAAAAATTTTTCGCGACCCGCCTTCGGCGGGAGGGCTAAGAACGCGAGTCAGAAAACCAGAATTTCAGGGAACAGGATTCCAGAATCAAGGAAGCGAGAGCGCACAACGAAAGCCAACGCCGCCGTAGAAGACGGATGGACCGAACCAGCCCCGAAGCGCAGGGCGGACGTAGAGCTCACTGAGGCCCCACGAACCGCACCGCACCGCGCGGGAGCGGCCAGCGGCCGCTCCCTGTGGATTGTTGGAGGGCGAACTGGCGTAGTAATTAGAATCATACCAGTCTGCCACCCACTCCCACACATTGCCAGCCATATCGAATAATCTTAACCCGTTGAATCAATTTGGGGAGATACAAGTATCCAATCAAAACGAGATTCAATCCGACTTCAAAGTAAATGAATTGCGAGGCGTAATGAGCCTTGTCCCAGTAACTGATTGGGCTGTAAAAACGCGTGCGCCAGTCAAAGGGAAAGAAAAGTACGGGACCGTCATTGAAGTGGGTGAGAATATCTATCACAGAGTGAACCATGCAACCGAAGACAAAGGACAACCACCAATGTCCGCGCGTGCCTGTTTTGCCTACGAAGCGCCAGAGTAGGATGGCGTAAATGATAAGGGCAGTTGGCGAATGTAGGAAATTATGTGCGGCAATCCACCAGGGATTGTTGAAATAAGAATAGTGAATGACATTCTCCATCACACCGCTTGTGTCTTGTTGAAGAATAAAACGATAGTAAGCGTATGTTCCCCAGCCGAGCAATCCAAAAGGCAGGTCAGGTAGAACAGAACCCCACAGAAAAGCGGACTTGGCAACTTTGAATTTCACGCCGAATTTCTTTTGGATGGCGGCGTTGATGACGAGATGGGTGGGGAGGGTGTTCAAGTAATTACGGCGCCGCCAACAATTCCTGAGAAGAGTCCACGCCGCCACTCAAAGCGCGCAGAAACGCGATGATCTGCTCTATCTCGCGTTGGGTCAGCCCGAGCGGATTCAATTCGGTATGACCGATGGGCGCAACGGGCGGATGGTTGTAATGCGCCAGCACTTCCTCCAGTGTGGCATATCGACCAGCGTGCATGTAGGGCGCAGTCTCCGCTACGTTGCGGAGTGTCGGCGGTTTGAAAGCGCCTTCCAACTGTGCGCCTTCGGCTGTGATAAAGCGCAATTCCGCGCAATCTTTTTCGCCCGCGTCGCTCCATTGACTCAGGCAGTTGAATTCATCGTTGAGGACTTTTATTACGCCAGAGGCGCGCCCATGATCGAGTTCCAAGCCTTGCGCGGCGGGTACGCCCGTATTGTGAAAGTCGTTGTTGGTGAACAGGGGTCCATTATGACAACTGATACACTGCGCCCTGTCAATGAACAGGCGCAAGCCTGCCACTTCATCATCCGTGAGTGCGGCTTGCATGGCTTTCTTATCATTGTTCAACAATGCTTCCACATAATTATCAAAACGCGAAGGCGCGGGCAGAATCAAACGTTCATACGCGGCAATCGCCTTGCCCATATTCACATACACTTGTGTCACCGCGTCACGGTCGGCTTGAATTGCATCCGCCCATGCTTGAAGTACGTGACATGTACGTTGGCTACTACAAAGATCTGCATATTCTTCAGGGCATCAACCTGGTCGCCCGCAAGGCAAAGATCACGGCAGTGCTGGGAGCGAATGGCGTGGGGAAATCCACGCTGCTCAAAGCGATTTACGGCTTCCTGCCCCCGGCTTCAGGGGAAGTGACGCTGGATGGAAATAGCCTGATCGGTATCCCGACCCACCAACGCATCCGCATGGGACTCTCGTATGTTACACAGCAGCCCAGCGTCTTCCCCTGGATGAGCGTGGAGGAGAACCTGGAATTGGGCGCCTGGACATTCAAGAATGATCCCCAGCGTATCCGGCGCAGAATCGAGGAGAACTACGAGCGTTTCCCGGCGCTGAAAGACCGCCGGAAATCCAGGGCCGGCGCGCTATCCGGCGGACAGCAACGCATGGTGGAACTGGGTCGCACGCTGATGACAGAACCCAAAGTTATCCTTGTTGATGAACCGACCGCCGGGCTGGCCAAGATGTTGACCGACGAGGTCTATCGCATGTTGGCCGGGTTGCGAGACAATGATGGCATCACACTGGTCCTGGTAGACCAGGAGATCCGCCAGGCATTAAAGATTGCCGATTACGTCTATGTCCTGGAATTGGGGCGCAACAAGTTCGAAGGGCCGGTGGCGGAGTTCACCGATCTGGAGAAAGCATTCTGGGTGTAATTCAATGTAACTGCTCAGCCATCCGTCATTCCCGAAAGAGCATCGGGACTATGTGCGAGCGTCCTGAGCGGAGCGTAGCGAAGTCGAAGGATGCGAAGCAATCTCCTCGTCGACGCGGGGATTGCTTGCCACAGGCACGCTTCGCAGTCGTCGCTCACGGAGCCTGCGCTGAGCGCAGTCGAAGCGTTCGCTCCTCGCAATGACGGCTGAACAGTTACAATTCAATACTTGGTCGAGAGCGAGGCGCACATGCCAGACATGATCCTGTATAACGGTAAGTTGCATACCCAAGACTCAAACTATCCCCAAGCCACAGCTGTTGCTATTCGAGATGGTCGAATTCTTGCTGTTGGAACGGATACCGAGATGCAGTCTCTGGCTGGCCCGCGCACCCGGCGGATTAACCTGGGCGGCCGTCGGGTTTTGCCGGGCCTGACCGACTCCCACTTCCACTACTACGACTGGGCGCTCAATCGGCGGCGGTTGGAGCTTGCCGACACGGCTTCGCTGGCGGATGTGCGCGCACAGGTCGCAAAGGTGACAGCCAAAACGCCGCCCGGCGGCTGGATCCTCGGTCAGGGCTGGAACGAGACGCGCTGGCCCGACCCGCGCCTGCTCACCCGCGCCGACCTGGATGATCTGACCCCAACCCATCCCGCCATCCTCTGGCGCAGCGACATGCACCTGGCTGTAGCCAATTCACGCGCCTTGCAAGCGGCGGGCATAAACAATGAAACACCGGATCCGCCCCAGGGCGTGATTGACCGCGGCGCCTCCGGCCGGCCAACCGGCGTGCTGCGAGAACTGGCCATCAATCTGGTGCGGGAGGTCATCCCCCCACCAACAGAGGATGAAGCGGTTGCGGCCATACGCGACGGGTTCGCCGCATTACACCGCCTGGGATTGACCGGCGTACATGACTACCGCATCATGGGCGGCGCGGATGGCCCGCAGGCTTTCCGCGCTTACCAACATCTGCATTCCACTGGTGAGTTATCCATGCGGATGTGGATGCTGCTCCCCGGCGAACGATTGGATCAGGCGATTGCGTTGGGTCTGCGTACCGGCTTCGGCAACGACACCCTGCGCGTGGGGCATGTCAAGTTCTTCTCGGACGGGGGGCAGGGCGCTCGTACAGCCTGGATGCTGGAACCGTATGCAGATACCGACAGTTGCGGCATGCCGCTCACGCCGATGGACGAGATCGCCGAGGCTGTGCGCCGCGCCCACGCGGCAGGTTTAGCGGTAGCCATCCATGCCATCGGCGACCGGGCGAACCGCGAACTAATAACTGTCTTCGAGCAAGTGTTGAATAACGAGCAAGCCGCCGCGCCCAAGGCCCCGCATCGCATCGAGCACGTACAAAACATTCGCCCGGAAGACATACTCCGCCTGGGGCGATTGGGCGTTGTCGCTTCGGTGCAGCCCATTCATGTTCCCGATGACTTCCCGATGATCGAGAAATCAGTGGGGCCGTGTGGGCATTGGACTTATGCTTTCCGGGATTTGCTGGCTTCGGGTGTGCCCCTGGCTTTTGGCTCGGATTGCCCGGTGGCTGATCCCAACCCGCTTTGGGGCATCCACGCCGCTGTCACCCGCCAAATGCGGGATGGCACGCCCACTGGCGGTTGGTATCCAGATCAACGGTTGAGCGTGGCTGAAGCGGTCTGGGGTTTCACCATGGGAGCAGCCTTGGTCTGTGGTCGTGAGGCAGAATTAGGCAGCCTCACCCCTGGAAAATTGGCTGACCTGGTCGTTCTGGAGCGCGACATCTTCGAGATCGAACCGATGGAGATAGCCCAGGTGCAGGTGGCGATGACCATCTTTGATGGGCAAGTAGTCTTCGGAGATTAGAGCAACCTGCCTTCCTGCCGCCTCATACAAAACGCCCCGCAGGTTAATTGCAAACTTCAGCTCCCTGGGATTTGCCGTGGTAGTTGCGCCAGCAGTTGCACTGCTGGGGGGCGGCAGCGCAATCGCGCAGCATCCCTGTGGGACTGCCGCCAGAACCGGCGGTGCGTCACGGCAAATCCCAATGAACCCAAACTTCAGCCTGCGGGCGTTTAGGCGGCGATGTTATGCGCGCCCCTTGTGATCTCGGCGATGACGCTGACCCAGATGAAGACTTCCACGAAGCCAAGCAGAGGCGCGATGTGGCGTTTGCCGCGCGAGGTAAAGATGATACGGATGGCGCCCAGGGTCACGTCCACCATGCGGGCCAGGAACACCAGCATGGGCAGGATGATCCACGCGTACCAGTCAAAGGGAAGCGGCTCCATGACGGCCTCCTATAGACTGCGACTCTTTCCCGTGGTGGGAAGGATCCACTTATCGTCAAAGAAAGTACGCAGGGTCTTGTAGTAGTATAGCGCTTCCTTGTTTTGCAGGGAGTAATCCCACTCATCTTTCAGCCGATGAGATTCGCGCTGGAATTCGTCATCGGGGATCTCGGCCTCGGCCCGTTGTGCGATCAGGTCGGATGACCCCGCGCCTTTGGAAAATTTCTGCTTGGGACGGTTGACGATCTCCGCGGGCAGGTCGGCGGCGAATGCTTTGCGAAGCAACGCCTTCGGGACGCGGCCGCGGTGTAGTTTCCATTCGGGAGGAAAACTCAGAGCCAGCGCGATCGATCTCACATCCAGGAACGGGACGCGGGCTTCCAATCCAAAGGCCATGGACATGCGATCGGCGCGTTGCAGGTTGGTGTTGTGCAAGGCTTCGGTGATGTGGATCATCTCCTCCTGCAAAGTCTCGGGAGAATCGTACCCGCCAAGATAATCGTAGCCCGCGTAGACCTCGTCTGCGCCTTCACCGGTGAGGAAGACTTTCACGTACTGTGAAGCGAGTTTGGCAAGGAAATAATTGGGGATGGCGCTGCGCACCAGCGCGGGATCAAAGGTCTCCAGGTAGTAGAGCACATCGGGGAGCGCCCGCGCCATGTCTTCAGCGTTGTAGATCAGTTCGTGATGTTGCGTTTGCAGAATGTTTGCCATCTTGCGCGACGCGGCCAGGTCTTCACTGCCCTCCACACCGACCACGAAGGAGTGGAGTTGATCCGCCCCCTCGCAAGCCAGCAGGGAAACGATACTGCTATCCAGTCCGCCGCTCAAACTGACGCCGACCGGGACATCTTCGAAAATGTAACGGTGATGCAAGGTCGGCGGGGCCTTGATGCCATAGTAGCCGGGCTGGTTGTGGATGGCTTCATGCAAATCTTCGCCTTCGGTATCATAGGCGAGTTTCAACCATTCCAGTGACGTGCGGGCGCGGATGCCCAGTGACGAAGCCACCGTCACGCGCTCGCGGTCCAACACTTCGAGCACGCGCGCCACCGAGGGTGTGACGCCGTCAATGTAGAACTGATAGTCGCCGTGCGTAGCCTCGATCCAGCCCATGTTGAGCAGGGTCAGCGCGGGATGAAAGATGGCGCCCATATTATTCAAGCCCGTGTTGAGCACGTTCACCCCATCAATGAACTGGGGGTAGGCTTCGCAAATAACATCCAGCACTTTTTGCGTATGGACGGCGGGGAGCGCGGCCAGTGGCACTGCCTCCTTGATGCGGAAGATGCGCGCCTGCGCGGGCCCGTCGGAGCGGGAGGCGTAGATGAAGGTTTCCGCCTCGGCGACGGTCACATCCGCTTTGCATCCGTGGTCGCGCATCACCTTGGCGAATTCGAGCGCGCCGCAGGTGCGGCCCGGATGCAAGAGCACGGTCTGCCCGTCCTTCAGGTGAGGCGCGGCCGCCGCGGCGATGTCCGCGTGGGCGGAGGAGGGCAGGACGACCTGGATAATCTCGGCGTGCTTGATCGCCTCGCCAATATCCGAGGTGACTTTTGCCAGTTTGCCGAAGCCGTGCGGGCCGCCCTCTTCAGTACTATCCAGTTCGATGCCGCCGCGCTTTTTGATGATCTCGATATGGGCGGCAGTGCGGTTGAAAAGCGTAACGGAAAATCCCATCAGCGCCAGGTGCGCGGCCATGGCCTTGCCGCCATGCCCCGCGCCGATCACGGTATGTTTTCTGGTCATGTTAACCTCCATGTTTGATTATTCGATTCGGACTCCAAAGTCTCCCGACTTTGGATGGGACGCTGGCAACCAACGTCAGGCGACGTTGGACTCCTGCGCTTTCGCACA
>Ga0210012_1005239_pt1 | contig 9975 bp, 9 predicted proteins | sample CryGeymeta201504_FD_183974 | JGI IMG/M metagenome (GOLD analysis project Ga0210012, IMG submission 183974) | Groundwater microbial communities from Crystal Geyser aquifers in Utah, USA - Crystal Geyser metaG 2015-04 (SPAdes) (version 2) | ecosystem: Environmental > Aquatic > Deep subsurface >... | reverse complement strand
ATTCCTGTTGGTAACAACTCACTGACCTCACAATAAAACAGTTGAAATTCCCGGCATGTTGGGAATTTCGAGTTGACAAAAAGGGGGTGGTAACAGGAGGCAGAGGAAAGGGGTCTAATTTAAAAGTAATGGCTGAATAATTGAAAAAGTTAATAAAAAGCTGGGTGAGTGGTTTAAACTAGAAGTAAACACACGAAAACTGGTGATTAATTGTGAAGGTGAAAAATAGGCAAATAAAAATGTTGTATGGTTCACAAATTGGCTTCCAAAAGCGAATAATTGCGCTACAATTTGGTTATGAAACTTACACAACAGGAAATAAATAAACGGATGATCGAATGGCGTAATTTGAAGAAAATGTACACAAACGCTGATCAAAAAAGAAACTCTTTGAAGGAAGAAGTTAAAGCATTAAAACAACAAATAGCTGGCTTAAGCCCTCTTCAAGACGAAGTGGAAAAACTCAAGCTTCGAATCGAAGAATTAGAAAGAGAAAAATTTAGAACAAATAGAGATTCTCGAAAGAAATCAAAAGTATTACCAAGATATAAGAAGACGAAAAAGGCGGGAAGAAGCAATGAATCATATCGGCGACCGCTTCCTAAACCGGAAGCTATAACCGATGAAGTCGTAATTAACGTAGAGAATTGCCCTAAATGCGGAGCTAAATTGGTAAATAAAGCAGAACACATACATTACGTTGAAGATTTGAGAAAAAAGGAAGACTCCCTCAAAGAAGCCTTGCAGATTATCAAAGTGACAATAGAAAGTGCTAAATGCAAGGTTTGTAATACACTGGTAAAACCAATGGATATACCTAAACAAAAAGTTGTAATAGGTGAAAATTTAAGACAAATGGTTGTGTTTAAAGCAATATATATGGGCTTAAGTTATACAGAAACTCAAAAATCCATTTTCACCGAATATGGTATTTCGTTTTCTAACGGACAAATTGTGAATATCCTTGAAGGCGAAAGCAAACTGCTTTCGCCCTACTATGAAAAAATAGTTTCAGATTTGGCAGATGAGGCTGCGCATTATGACGAAACAAGCTGGAAAACAAAAAGTATGGGAGACACAGTAAGTGAAGGAAATTACTGTTGGGTAAAAGTGGGAGTTGATAGTAATAAACAACTTATGTGGTTTGGGAAAAGTAGAGGCAAACAAGTAGCAGAGGACTTGAGAGGGAAAAAAGCAAACTCCAAAGGGGTAAGTGACGACTATGGAGCATATAAAAATATGTTTGATTTTCACCAATTATGCTGGGCGCATCCACATCGAAAACTCAGAGATTTAGCGCAAAGCAGTGAATTAACTCCGGAAAAATTAAAAATATGTATAAAAGCATACAAGGATTTTAAGAAGGTCTATTCTGATGCTGAAAAATTGAAGAAACAATTATTGGTAACAGGTTTTAATGGTGAAAAAGAACACAAAGAACTTGAAAATAGATTTTTGGAAATAACCACACCCAACCGCCAAGATCCAGAAAAGCTCAAAACTATCCGAAAAAGACTGAAAGAAAGAAAAGATAGATATTTCACTTTCATACAATATCCCGAGCTTCCCTTGGATAACAACAAAGCGGAAAGAAAAATCCGTAAAATCGTATTGAAACGCAAAAAATCTTTTGGCTCCAGATCGCAGAAAGGAGCAGATACACTTTCAATATTATATTCTGTAATTCTGACAATGACCGAAGAAAACCCAACCAAAAATTTCTTTGAATTGTACAAGGAGGCTGCCACCTTGGGGAAGGTGAACTAGGTCAGTGAGTGGTTACCTAAACCGGTAGCTTCACCTGTTAAATAGTGATCCAGCCAGATTGCCTTAATGCCCTCATGTTGCATTTGTACTAGAGCCTCATCTATGTTGGTGGCCATGAGCACTTCAAAACCGTGATATGCCAATTTAGTTTTAATTGCCGCAATTAAGAATTTTTCATCCTCTACTACCAATATGATTTTTTTCTTTAGTTGTTTCATATGGGTATTAGTTTAAGGTTTTTGTTCCCACTTTTTTCTTCATGCCATCTGTTGGAAGAATGATATAAAAAGTTGTTCCTTTATTCTCCTTTGATTTAAACCAAATTTTACCTTTGGCATTCTCAATGATCGATTTAACAATGTATAAACCAAGTCCAGTACCTTCGGTGTCTTTAATGCGAACATTGTCAGCTCGGAATAGCTTTTCAAAAATATGTATTTCTTGGTCAGAAGGAATGCCGTATCCATTATCATTAACCATAATAATTAAGCTGGTTTTATCTACTTTAAATTTATCAACCATTTCTCCTTTTTCTGCAATATAAGCTCTTAGTTCCACCTTGCCCTTCTCTTTTGTATATTTAACAGCATTTGAAAGTAAGTTTTGGAAAATAATAGTCATCAGTTTTGCATCTAAAGTGAGATCGGGGATTCGCGCGATTTTCGTTGTGAGTTTTATTTTTCTTGCATTTATTGAAGCAGTCATTTCGATCAGTATATGTTCTATTAGCTTTTTTATATTAATTATTGTCGGTTCGACACTAAAGGTTCCTAATTCTAAACGAGATACATTTAATAATGAATTAATTAGATCAATCATTCGATTATTACTAAAATCAATTACACCTAGATACTTCATTTGTTGCTTACTTAATTTCTTGTCATCTTCAAGTAGCATTTCGGTATACCATTTAATTGCAGATAACGGAGTCCTTAATTGATGAGAGGCCAAAGAAACGAATTCGGTTTTAGCAATATCAATATTTTTTTCAGTAGTAATATCTCTAAAAACCTGAATCGTACCAATTAGTTTGTTGTTAAGCATTACTGGCGTTACAGTCAGAACAATAGGGAATACAGTCCCTGATAGCCGTTTACATGTATAATTATGCGATGATTTTATGGAAATAGTTTTTTCCATTTTTGTAACTTTGTTAATTGGACGCTGGCTATTCTTTACGATTTTGCCATCACCATCTATTAATGTGATTACATCAGATAAATATTCACCATTGGCAGTACTTATATCTAATTGCAGTATTCTAGATGCAGCGACATTTACAAATTCAATTTTACCATTGGCATCCGTAAATATCATTCCTTCACCCACACTTGCCAATATCGCTTCATCTTTTGCTTTGGATCGTTCCAATCCAGTTTTTTCCTTTTCCAAATCCTCAAGAATATTGACCATTGCAGATTTTGTGTTGGCCAAGTCTTCATTTTTCTCAGAAATATATTTAACATTTTTGGAAATATTATTTGCCATGAGATTAAAGGCATGACCTAATTCTGCAATTTCATCATTTGAATTAGTACTAGCCCTAACTTTAAAGTCACCCTTGGCTAACTTAATTGTTGCTAAACGTAAATTATTAATTGGCGATGTGATGAGCCATGAGCCAAACCAAGCGGTAAGACCAATAAAAAATGCAGTAATTGAAATTATCAGTACAGATTGTGATTGGGTTGATGAAATGATTTTGGTTAGTGCTTTTAAATTAACTTCTACAATTAGTACTAAGCCAAGTTCAGGGAAGCATTTTGTTGTTCCAATAACTCGCTCGTTGTTATAGGTTTTGTATTCCTCTCCCGAGATACTTTGACCTGAATTAAAACATTTATTGACCGGAGCCGTATCCATAATGCTTTCACGATATTCGTTTTTAAATACGTTGGTATCGGATGCAAAAACACGCTTACCCGTATTTACAACGTATAGGCTTGGCAGAGATTGGTAATTTGCCATGTTTATTAAACTGGTACTCATTTTGTCGCCAAAATCTGATGATAAGGATTTTTCAAAATCATCAACAGAGTATTCTAACACGAGCACACCAAGTAGCTCTTTATTGTCAAGGTTAGTAATTGGCATCGAGATAAGAATATCACCATTAAAATATGTGTGAGTACTTTGAGTAGGGATATTTAAATATGCTTTCTTACGCCCTTCAATATAATATTCAAGCTGCGAAGCATTAATTTCACGATTTTTTTTGTCTGTCGCTGCAATTATTTTTCCGGTTAGGTCAATAATTAAGCCACCCTTAATTGTACCTTTATGAGCTTTACTTTTTTCGCTAATATGGTTTGCTAGCTCTTTAGTATTATTGCTTACTATTAGTTTTTGAATTTCTGTGTCCGAGGCAAAATCACTAGCATCATTTTTGATTAATTCAAAATACAAAGAAACCTGGCTGGATTTAGAGGCGGTCAGGCCGATGGTATTATTAATAATGTCTGTACTTAAGGTGTCATTAAGTTTATTAACATGAAGAATACTTAAAATAATTAGAGGGATAATACCAATTATTATAAATAGGAAAAAATTTTTGTAGCCTAAACGATTATGAATTTCGGTATAACGCCAAGACAAATTTTTCACACTATATTTAAGCATAGTATATTTGCGTAAACCAAAAACCATAAATCCTAAACCAACTAAAATGACTAGAGGAGAAAGGCTCGTCCAATTGAATATGTATGTGAAGACATCGACCAATGCCAGGCTAGTAAAGCCTGCAATAAAAAATAAATTAATATTCTTTTTTGACTTATGGTATTGATACCAAAGGTGAATTATTAATGCTAACAAAGTCGAGGTGACAATGATGCTGATTATTTGGAAAAATCCAATGAGTAACTGTTGTAGATAAGGGGCATTTAGTACAAATATCAGAAAGCCTAATAAGACTAAATTGCTTACTAATAAAATATAGTATTGATTATTTTTAATCTTTACGCCCAAGCCATCCGGTATAACTACCATACCCACAAAGGCTGCCGTGCAAACGAATAAACCATAATGTTCAATAATCCGGAGAATTGGCGCATTGACGCCAATCGCAATTGACAAGACAACAAGTAGTCCCAATACTACTGTCATCATTGAGAATCCCAAAGTCACTGCAAAGAAATTGATGTCTTGAGATTTTCGGTAAGCTCTAATAGACAAGAGTGAAGAATACAGCGCTAAACCGGTTGCCAGTAATGTTACAAGTCTATAAAGATTCTCCATATCACCTATTTTGTTTTTGAAATAAATGCAATGACAAGCCAGTTAACAAATCCTAAAATTACGCCAATTAGTGTTATCGATATAATTTGAAAATTATTATATTCACTGTAATAAGTCTCATCGCCTCGATTGGTTCGTATTACAATCTTAAAGTCATCAATTTTCGTAGTGGACTCAATATTAAGCGTTGGATCATTTAAGTCTGATGGCAGTTTAGTCATCCCAAGTTCAGGTTTATTTAAGATTGTATCAATAAAGGCTTCGCCGTTTTTATCAACAATAATTGTGCGCCAACTTGGCGTGATAAGCTGATGAAATAGATTGTCCAAATTGACACCGGCAATTAGTAATCCAATTAATTTTCCATTCTCTAGAATAGGTGCGGTAACCGCCACAACCGGTTTGCCAGATGCAGCACCAAAATAGCTACCTGATATGTATGGGTGTAGCTTAGTAGTTGTTTCTATAAAATATTCGCGGTCAGAAAAATCTTGACCAATAATATTATTAGCTGCACGTGCATCTACCGCAATATTAATACCTTGTGCATTAAGTAGCCCGATGTTGCCCAAAGATGAGTACGTATCAACTAATGTCGTAAGTGTATCGGTTGCTTTTTTGAGTTCATCTTCGCCACCTTGTTGCAGAGCCTCTACAATTGCCGGGCTATTTGCCGTCGCAATCAAAGTTGACTGGGCATTATAAAAGTAATTTTTCACAAGATGACCAGTGTACTTTATCATATCTTCCATAAATTCTTTTTCTTCATCTAAAATAATTTCATTAACCTTATTATTGTTAAACCAAAGAGACGTACCTAAAACGATGTAAGAACACAGCATTGATACAATCAGGAATTTTATTTTTGCGGAAGTTGTCATAGTTATAAGTCAAAGTAATCTCATAATTATAGCACAGTATTTTTGATTTGCATATACTAAGAGGTGGCTTAATTACTTGCGCTTTTAGGGTTTTTCCTTCAGATTATGGACTGACATTAAGTATTATGTATGAAAAAGTCTGAAATTATGGCTCCAGCAGGCTCATTTGCCGCCATGGCAGCCGCCATTAACGCCGGTTGTGACAGTATCTATTTTGGTGTTGAGCAGCTAAATATGCGCGCCCGTGCTTCCGACAATTTTAAGGTTTCCGACCTCGCAAAAGTAGCAAAAGTAGCCAAAGAGGCTGGCATTAAAACCTACATTGCACTAAACACAATTTTATACGAACACGATTTAACTTTAATGAAAAAGATTATTGATGCTGCCAAAGCAGCCGGCATTACCGCCGTAATTGCCGCCGATATTGCCGCCTTGCAATACGCCCGCGAAGTTGGACAGCAGGTGCATGCCTCAACCCAGCTTTCTATTTCCAATTTTGATGCCCTAAAATTTTACGCCCAATTTTGTGACGTGATGGTCTTAGCGCGTGAAGTCGATTTAAACATGATGAAACAAATTTGCGACCAAGTAAAAGAGCAAGACATCAGAGGCCCCAACGGTGAATTGGTAAAAGTTGAAGTATTCGTGCACGGAGCGCTATGTATCGCCCAAAGCGGCCGATGTCACATGAGCATCTTGCAAACAAACACTTCCGCCCAAAGAGGCGCTTGTTTACAAGAATGCCGCAAAAAATACCGTGTAATTGAGGAAGAGACCGGCCGCGAAATGCGCATCGAAAACGAGTACATTTTAAGCCCCAAAGATTTATGTTGTATCGACTTTTTAGATAAACTGGTAGATACGGGTGTAACCGTCTTTAAAATTGAGGGCAGGGGACGATCGCCACAATATGTAGACGCTGTAGTCCGCTGTTACCGCGAAGCTGTCGATGCCATTGCCGAAGGTACCTACACAAAAGCCAAAATCAAAAATTGGATCGAACGTCTAAAAGAAGTCTACAACCGCGGCTTTTGTGATGGCTATTATCTCGGTAAACCTTTGCCGGACTGGAGTGGTTTTTCCGGCAACCATGCCACAACCGAGCGCGTCTTTATTGGCCTTGTTAGTCATTATTTTGACAAAGCCAAAGTTGCCGAAATTAAGCTGCAAGCCCAACCCCTAAAAATTGGCGACACATTAATTATCATGGGCAAAACCACCGGTGTTGTTAAAGCCGATGTCACCGCCATTTACAACGATGACCAGCCCGTAGAAAACGCCAAGCATCCCGCCGTTATTACAGTTCCAATCGCCGAAAAAGTCCGACGCAACGACAGTGTCTATTTACTCCGTGAACGCCAACTGGATGAAAAAAATTAAAATTATTCACGACCGTAAAAATTGCATTGGCTGCAACGCCTGCGTCGAAATTGCGCCCCAAAACTGGATTATGGATCCCGAAGATGGTAAGTCGCGGCTTATCGGTTCTAAAGAAAAACGAGGCCTTTTTATAGGCGAAGCCTTTGATTGTGATTTAGAAGCCAACCAGACCGCAGCGAGGGCTTGTCCGGTCAGTATTATTAAGTGTCCAAAACAGTCCTAAACAAACCATAACGATACCGAACCAACAGTTAGCACCAGTCCCAGCACACCGGCAAGTCGCCATGCCACTTTTTTGCTACCAAATAAAGCAAAAATCCCCACTTTAATCACTGTATTCGTCATTGCCGCAATGGTTACCGCGACTACTGCCGGTTTCATTGTAAGTGTCCCTTCCTTTACAGAGTTAGCCATAGACACTGTAATCGCATCCACATCTACTAAGCCCGAAAGAAAACTGGTTGCATAAAGCCCCTCATGACCAAAGTAATCATTTGCCGCTTTGGTAATGAAAGAGATCGCTACAAAAAATAGGCCAAATTTTAAGGCCGGTAGCAAACTAAATGGATTTTCAATTTCAGCTAAATTATTTTGTACATCTGTAGGTGTATTTTCTTTTTTAATCCAAAAATAGCCGGTCACTAGCAAGCCCGTAAATCCCATAGCCAACATTGGTATTAATAAAAATTCCAATAAAAGTGGATTAATTACTGTCACTTCTACTAAGATCCGAAAAAACATAGCACTACTGGCCACCACAATCGCTACAATATATGGATTAACAACTTGTGAATTCTTTTTACTTTGTTCCGAAAAAGAAAGTGTTAAGGCTGTACTGGAAATAAATCCCGCCAAAAACCCCGTCATCCCAATGCCCCGTTTAGCGCCGAGCAATTTAATTGCAATATAACTGGCGTATGAAATCGCCGAAATTAAGACGATCATCAGCCAAGCCACATACGGATTAAAAAAATCATAAGGCCCAAATCCTTGATTTGGCAATATTGGCAAAACCACAAACGCAATTAAAATAAACTGCAACGCCGCAATCATTTCCTTGTTTTGAATATGCCGCGCCCAGTTATGCCAAGAGTGCTTAAAGTGCAATAGCCCCACAATAACCAGCGCAATTGCCATCGCCAAAACATACTGTTGCATCCCACTCAATATCCCCAGTAAATAAACTAAAAGTGCTGCCACCTCCGATGTCATACCTACATTATTTGGCTGTTTCGATGAAATTACGTAAGAAACAATCAATAGTCCAAAAAATCCAATTGTAATTAAGATTAAATAAACAATTGAAGTTTGTGCCAAAACATAAGCCAACACACCCAATAGCCCAATTAGCCCAAACGTCCGCACCCCACCAAAATGGTCATGGTTGTCTGCTTTATTTTTTTGCTCACGTTCCAGTCCCACCAGCAATGCTAGCGCCAACGCCACCCCAAATTCCTTAAGTAAATCGATATTCATAAAAGCATTATACCAGCTTTAAGCTAATAAGGCAACGAACCAGGCACGCCAATTAGACTTGATCATAGTAACTAAGACCAGGTAATTTTCCGCCATTGGCATGTCGATTGTCAAAGATAATCACAGATTCGGCACTTTTCAGGTGATTACTTTCTTCTTGTGAATTTAGTTGGCCTCTTAAATATTTTACAATTAAAGCAAAACTAAAGTACACAGCCTCACCACCATTTTGCTGTAGGCGACTATAAATACTATTAAATAGATCCACCATAGAAATAGACTTCTGTTGTTTTGTAAGCATTACCTTAAGGGCATTGCGATGTTCAGGTTCAACCATTAAAATAATTAATTCAATGAGCTCGCGCGCTGTTTCTGAACCTTTTAATTGTTTCCCGATCCAAATCTAATCCTCTATTTTATCAAAAAGACTGAACAATGTTTCATGAGTAGATTCTTCCATCCAAGTTGTTTCACCAGAAAAGATTCGAGATGTCCAAGATCCAAACTGTCCACACTGTTTAGAAATCCACATAAACTTAACATCCGGGTATCTGCTTTGAATTTTTAAGTAGTAGCGCTTACTTGCTTCTTTATCAATTGTAATTATTTTTGGCTGTGATTGTAGGTAATCGATTTACATTTAAACAGAATGAGCTAAACTGGTGTCCAAATAATAAACAGTATGAAATTTAAGATATTGTTAGAAAATATGGGGCTGAGTGACAAAGAGGCCAAAGTCTATTTGGTTTTATTGGAGTTAAACGACGCTACCAGCAGCGAGATCGCCAAGCGCGCCAATGTAAAACGGCCAACAACATACGTAATTTTGAATCAATTAAAAGAACGCGGCATTGTTAGTTATGTGAAGAAAAATAATGTGCAGTATTTTAGAGGCCTACACCCAAGCCTCTTATTAGAGGACCAATATAATCGCTACATGAAGCTAAAAGCCGCTCTTCCCGACCTTGTCGGTCTCCACGAAAAATATGCAGTTCAGCCTCAAATCACCCTTTACGAAGGCAGGGAAGGCTTAATGAGTATTTTGGAAGACACCTTAACAACCAGTACAGAGCTCTTATGTTGGGCAGATGTTCAGTTGGCATCCAAGTCGACTTTAGAAGACTACTATCCAATTTATAGCCAAAAAAAGGTGAAACGTAAATTACCATTACGAGGCATTTTTGCCTACGACCAAACATCATTACGTCTAAAGAAAAATGGTCAAAAAGATTTA
>Ga0210012_1005222_pt1 | contig 9989 bp, 12 predicted proteins | sample CryGeymeta201504_FD_183974 | JGI IMG/M metagenome (GOLD analysis project Ga0210012, IMG submission 183974) | Groundwater microbial communities from Crystal Geyser aquifers in Utah, USA - Crystal Geyser metaG 2015-04 (SPAdes) (version 2) | ecosystem: Environmental > Aquatic > Deep subsurface >... | reverse complement strand
CAGCAATCGCGACCCCTGCATCGGAAGCTCCGGCAGGCAATCAATCCCCCGCAGCTCAGGGTTCGGAGACTGCCCATCCCTTCACCGTTCACGTTCCTGTGGATGCGCGAGGCTTGGCGCTTGGCATACTGGCGACAGTTGCCCTGGTGTTCGCGCTGGACTGGATGCAGACGTTTTTTGTCCCCCTGTTGCTCGGAATTTTCTTGGCTTACACCCTGAATCCCCTCGTTGTAGGGTTGGAACGGATCAGGATTCCGCGCGTGCTGGGTACCAGCATGGTGATGGTGGCCGTGGTGTGCGCACTCGTGCTGGGCACCTACTCGTTGCGTGGGCAGATGCAGACGATACTCGCGCAGTTACCCGAAGCGGCGAGCGAGCTGTCAGCGGGGTTCGCCAGTATGCGGGATGATCCGAGTGGTAACATGCAGAAAATGCAAACCGCCGTGGGCACAATGGAAAAGGCGACCAGCCAGATGGCTGATATTCCGCCGGGCCTAAAGCCGCGCACTACCCACGTCGTCATCGACACGCCCGGGTTCAAACTGGGTAATTTTATGTGGGCTGGCTCTATGGGGGCCTTAGGCTTCATTGGCCAAGCAGCTATGGTGATCTTTTTGGCCTTCTTTCTCCTGGTGGGTGGCGACACCTTCAAGCGCAAGCTGGTACGACTCACGGGACCGTCGTTATCGAGGAGGAAAATCACGATTACCATCCTTAATGACATCAATGATTCCATCCAGAAATATATGTTCATGCTGTTGATGACTAATATGCTTGTAGGCTTGCTCGCCTGGATCGCGTTCCACTGGATCGGCCTGGAAAACGCGGGAGCGTGGGCAGTCGCTGCGGGCTTGCTGCATGTCATCCCTTATGTCGGCCCGATATTCACTGCGGCCGTTACCGGGATGGTGGCTTTCATGCAGTTCGACTCGTTTTCGATGGCGCTGTTGGTCTCGGGGACATCCTTGGCGATTGCCACGGTCGTCGGCACCTTTGTGACTACCTGGATGACCGGGAGAATCGCCAAAATGAATGCAGCGGCGGTGTTCATCTCGCTGCTGTTCTGGGCGTGGCTGTGGGGCGTGTGGGGCATGCTGCTCGGCATTCCGATCATTGTCATCCTGAAAGTTGTGTCCGAGCATGTGGAACAATTACAGCCAGTGGCAGAGTTGCTCGGAGAATAGAAAAGCGGCTGAAAAACCTGTCTGTACGGGGCTGTAATGGTAAGTTTGGAGATTTCTCATCAATTAACAGGAGCGAAAATCATGAGTAAAGAACAAAAGAGTAATAAGGCTGAAAAAAAGCAACCGACCAAGACTCCAAAAGAAAAGAAAGCCGCGAAGAGATCCAAGAAGGAGTCCAAGGGATCGATGGGCTCATGACAAGATGAGTTGAATTTAATCAAGGTCTTTTAACCACCGCGCTTATCCCGAATTTATGAAAGGTTCGGGATAGGTGCAGTAATGCGCTGGTCAAGTCCAAGTTCGAGCGAGGAGAATGTCATAGCCCTCAAAGAGTTCGGATTTTCGGCACGTACGCGGAATTCGCTGCGTAACGGCCGGGATACCGAGTTGCTACGCTCGGAGTCGTACAAAATCCACTACCGCTATCGCGAGACCTTCTACCACATCGCCGTCAAGCGCGTCGGCGAACAGTCGGGGCATAAAATTGGCGTGACGGTGGACGGCATCGAACGCCCCGACAAAATCATTCCGCTGATCAACGATCGCCAGGATCACGCGGTCGAAGTGAGAATAATGGCACCACTCCCAGTTCACTAATAACCAAGGAGATAAACATGAACATGACTTTAACCCTCGCCCCGCTGGTTTCGCTGATCGCCGGCATTCTCATTCTGGTTGCGCCGCGTCTGCTGAACTACATCGTCGCAATCTATCTGATTATTATCGGCTTGATCGGGCTGTTCGGCGGAGGCGGGTTTCATATCCGGTAATAGTAGGGTGAAAAACGTGTATGCTGTACGCGTGATACTCATGCTGCTTAGGCGATCATTCGGAGACCGCATATAAATACCCCGCAGAGCCCCAATCAAAACCATCTTCTCGCCGCACTGTCCACAGCTGAATTCGAGCGCATCTCTCCCCATCTGGAGTGGGTCGCGATGCCACTGGGCGAAGTTCTTTATGAATCCGGTGGCCAGTTGCAGTATGCCTATTTCCCAACGACCGCCATCGTGTCCCTGCACTACGTAATGGAGAACGGCGCATCGGCCGAAATCGCGGGAGTGGGCAATGAAGGCGTACTCGGCGTTTCGCTTTTCATGGGCGGGAATACCACGCCCAGCCGAGCGATCGTGTATACCGGCGGTTATGGCTACCGACTGAAGGCGAGGTTGATGATGGAGGAATTCAATCGCGGCGGGGTGACGCAGCATTTGTTGCTGCGCTACACCCAGGCATTAATGACACAGATATCCCAAACGGCGGTCTGCAATCGGCATCATTCGGTGGAGCAGCAACTGTGTCGCTGGCTGTTGCTGACCCTCGATCGATTGCCATCGAATGAATTGACCATGACCCAGGAATTGATTGCCAGCATGCTCGGCGTGCGCCGCGAAGGCATCACGGAAACTGCCGGGAATTTGCAGCGCGCGGGTTTGATCAGTTACCGCCGGGGTCACATCACCGTACTTGATCGATCGGGATTGGAGTCTCACGCTTGTGAATGCTACAACGTAGTCAAGAAAGAATTCCATCGCTTGCTGTGCGATGCAGGAGCCGCGTAGTCGCGTAGAGTGGGCACGTCCTTGGTGGCCCACGCGAAAATAACCTCCGCTGACCGCGTGGGCACAAGAAAACGCGTCCACCCTAGTTGACTTTTACGATTTGCACGAAGGCAAACCATGCTCGAAGAAATCCGCGATTCCGCCATTCTCAACTCCGCCACCAGCACGGCGGAGGGCATTGCCGAAGTCCGACGACAGGAGGCATTGCTTAAAACCGGAGCCTTGCAAAACGCGATTCTCAATAGCGCCAACTTTTCGAGTATCGCCACCGACGAAAAAGGCGTCATCCAGATTTTCAATGTCGGCGCCGAGTGCATGCTGGGCTACGCGGCCACCGACGTGGTGAACAAAATCACCCCGGCCGATATTTCCGATCCGCAGGAAGTGATCGCGCGCGCCAAGTCGTTGAGCGTCGAGCTTGGAACCCCGATTACGCCGGGTTTCGAGGCTTTGGTGTTCAAGGCCTCGCGCGGCATCGAGGACATTTACGAGCTGACCTATATCCGCAAGGATGGCAGCCGCTTTCCGGCAGTCGTTTCGGTCACCGCGCTGCGCGACGCGCAGGATGCCATCATCGGCTTTTTGCTGATTGGCACCGACAACACCGCACGCAAACAGGTCGAAGCAGAGCGGCAGCATTTGCTCGAGATTCAGGAGGAAACAAATACACAACTGCAACAAACCAACCTTACCTTGCAGGTCAGCGAGGAAAGACTCACCGTTACGCTCAACTCCATCGGCGATGCAGTGATAGCCACCGATGCCAAAGGGCGCGTGACACTCCTGAATCCCCTTGCCGAACGGCTTACCGGTTGGACGCAGGCGCAAGCCGCCGGTCGCCCGGTGGACGATATTTTTCACATCGTCAACAAGGAAACCCGTCTACCCGCCACTATCCCGGTAATGGAAACCTTGGCGCATGGCACGATACAGGGCCTGGCCAACCACACCGTAGTGATTTCACGAGAGGGTAGCGAGTGCGATATCGCCGACAGTTGCGCACCGATTCGCGACCGCGATGGTCAGGTGATCGGCGCCGTGCTGGTGTTCCGCGATGTCACCGAGGAATATGTAGCGCAGCAGGCCTTGCACGACAGTGCCGCGCTGATTCAGACGATTCTCAATACCGTGGTGGATGGCATTATCACCATCCATGCCCGAGGCGGCATCGTCGAGACAGTTAACCCGGCCGCTGAGCGAATGTTTGGCTATGCCGCCGCAGAACTCATCGGACAAAACTTCAGCCTGCTGATCCCCGAGCTTGATCGAGACCAGCGCAATGGTTCCCTCGAGTATTACAGTGCGAGCGATGAGGCACGCGCCCACGGCCTCGGACGCGAGGTCGTGGGCCGACGCAAGGATGGTAGCATTTTCCCGATGGAGATGGCGGTCAGCGAGATGTGGCTGGGTGGCCAGCGTTACTTCACCGGCATTTTACGTGATATCGCCATGCGCAAGCAGGTGGAAGCCGAGCGGGCGCTGCTCTATGAGGTGCTGCAGGACAAGAACACCGAGTTGGAAAGCGCCAAGTTCGTGGCGGAAAAAGCCAACCTCGCCAAATCGGATTTCCTTTCCAGCATGAGCCATGAGCTGCGCACCCCGCTCAATGCCATCCTCGGCTTCGCCCAGTTGCTGGAAGTCGGTTCCCCGCCGCCAACGGCCGCCCAGACGGTAAGGCTGCACCAGATTATCAAAGCAGGATGGTATCTGCTGGAACTGATTAATGAAATCCTCGATCTCGCGGTGATCGAGTCCGGCAAGCTATCGCTGTCGCGAGAACCTGTGTCGCTGATCGATGTCATGCGCGAATGCCAGGCCATGATCGAATCGCAGGCGCAACAACGCGGCATCCATCTAAACTTTCTCCCATTCGACCACACCTGGTTTGCCAATGCCGATCGAACCCGGGTCAAGCAGGTTCTGGTCAACCTGCTTTCCAATGCGATCAAATACAACCGCGAGCAGGGAACGGTCGAGGTGAAATGCACCGCGAGCACCCCGGAATGCATCCGCATCAGCATCAAAGACAGCGGTGCGGGATTGCCTCCGGAAAAGCTGGCGCAGCTATTCCAGCCGTTCAACCGTCTCGGGCAAGAGACCGGCACACAGGAAGGGACGGGCATCGGCCTGGTGGTCACCAAGCGACTGGTCGAACTGATGGGCGGCACCATCGGCGTGGAAAGCACCGTCGGAGTGGGCAGCGAATTCTGGATCGAACTGATCCGGGACGTTACGCCACAACTTGCCTCTGGACATGCCCTACCCGCAGAACTTGCGACGCAAGCCCAGGGAAACTCCCCGCAAAATGTGGCGCTACGCACCCTGCTCTATGTGGAAGACAATCCGGCCAACCTGATGCTGGTCGAGCAAATCATCGAGGGCATCCCCCATGTCCGCATGCTGAGCGCGCGCGATGGACATCTCGGCATAGCGCTGGCGCGCGAGCATATCCCGGATGTAATTTTGATGGACATCAATCTGCCTGGCATCAGCGGTATCCAAGCGTTGAAAATTCTGCGTGAATATCCGTTAACGGCGCACATCCCCGTCATTGCCCTCAGCGCCAATGCCATGCTCCGCGATATCGAGAAGGGCCTGGAGGCTGGATTCTTCCGGTATCTCACCAAACCCATCAAGATCAATGAATTTATGAGCTCTCTGGACGACGCACTGAAATTCTCAGAAATGGAGTTGGCCAACGCCAATAAAACCGGACAAATATGATGATAAGCGAACAGGAAATTCTTAAGGCCAGCATTCTGATCGTTGACGATCAGCAATCCAATGTGCTTCTGCTTGGGGAAGTGCTGCGTGATGCCGGCTATGCTTGCATTGCGTCGACAATAGACCCCTATGCAGTCTGCGAGTTGCATCGTAAAAACCGCTACGACCTGATCCTGCTCGATCTGCAGATGCCCGGCATGGATGGATTCCAAGTGATGGAAGGTCTGAAGAAAATAGAAAACGATGGCTACCTTCCGGTACTGGTGATTACGGCCCAACCGGGCCACAAGCTGCGGGCGCTGGCCTCTGGCGCGAAAGATTTTGTCAGCAAACCGTTTGAGCTGGTCGAAGTACAAACGCGTATCCATAACCTGCTGGAAGTGCGGCTGCTGTACAAAAAACTCGATAATTCCAACAAAGTGCTGGAACAGGCGGTGCTGGAACGGACTGCCGAACTACGTGAAAGCGAAGCGCGTTTTCGCCGCCTGACTGAACTGTCATCCGACTGGTATTGGGAACAGGACGAGAATGGGCATTTCACCAGGATTTTCGGCCCGGCGCTTGAAATGCTCGGCATCCGGCTCGACGATGCGCTGGGCACAACCAGGGATGATCAGGGCGCGGGCTGGAACGAGACCGAGAGGGAGATACTTGAAGCGAATCTGGCCGCCAGACGACCATTCCTGGATTTCGTCTATAGTCGGGCCAATCCCGACGGCTCACAGCAATATTTCATGGTGAGCGGGGAACCGATGTTCGACCACTGCGGGCGCTTCACTGGCTACCGCGGGGTTGGTAAGGATGTAACTGAAACGATGCGTTCCAACTGAATTGCCACGAATCACTAAAGTCAGTCAACATGAAACGACGGTGCGTAGGAGCGGGCTTGCCCGCGATTGATTCCGCTGATCGCGGGCAAGCCCGCTCCCACATCCATCTGATTCAACCATTTACTGATTTTTCAGGCTACCTGTCGCGCAGTTTATGCATCATCTGCCACGCTACCCAGCCGCGCCCCAGCCATTTTCCGGCGCGGCCAGGCCGCAGAACGGCAAGCATGGCGATGCCGCCGACTATCCAGAGGGGATGGTTCTTGATATGGCGTAGCGCGGCCAGACCTTGGTCGGCCCGCGCCAAGGGGTTGCGCCATGGCTCGATGTTTTGCGCCAGCGCCATTCGTTGTGCTGCAGCCTGCGCAACCAAGCGTTCGCGTCGTTCAGCCAGCCGGATCAATTTTTCGTTCATAAACGGGAAACGAGCTGCTGCCGGTCTTTAAACAATTCCGACAGACTCGCTGCGAATAGTCTCGGCTTTGTTCTCGTTTTGTGCATGGCGTACATCCATGCCGCCATGCCAACGACCAAGAAGAAACCGGCAAGCGTGCTCAGCGCCACGAGACGGTGCGTGTCCCAGAATGCGACCACGAGCAGGAGCGTTGCCAGCACCACGCCAACCCCGAGGCAAAACAGGGCTGCCAGGGTTAATACCAGGAGCGACAAAAAATGCGCCCGATCTTCCTCCAGGTCTGCGGACAAAAGATCGAGTCGCGTATGCGCGATGGCAACCAGGGTCGCTGCGAGCATAGTCAGCGAATCGAGCAGCCCCTTGCGCTCGCCGGGTATTTTCTCAGCCATGACGCAGCGGCTAGCGGCGGGCGATGAGCAAGCCGATCAAAAAGCCAACGCCGGCGGCGGCACCGACGGCTTGCCATGGATTTTCGTGGACATAAACATCGGTAGCCTTGGCAGCCGCTTTGGTTTTGTCGAGCAAAGCCGCCTGCGCCTGCGCCATCCTGGCTTTCGCAACTCCGAGGGATTCTTCCGCCTTGGCGCGTACCTCGGCCAGCTTCTCGCCGCCTTGGTTGGCAGTCGCTTTCAGCAGCGCTTCCGCATCTGCCACCACCACCTTGAAATCGGTGATCATTTCATTAGATAATTTTTCCATGCTCTTCTCCGTGGTTAGTTTGATCGTTTTCATGGTGCATCCTTATCACTTTAATTTGCGGTTTAACCGTTAAAAATCGGTAAAATCAGGTATATGGCGGCCCGAAATTCCATTGTTACCTGCGGCAGAAAAATTCATTACGTCGGGTGGCTACTTTGTTACCCCAATCGGAAGGAACTGATTCTACTTGCTGCGCACAAAAAGCAGGATCACCCCCGCCACCATTGCCCCCACGCCGGCCCAGACCGGGATGTTCACGGTCTGCGTTTCCTTGACCGATAGCTCTATCGGCCCAATCTTGGCCTGTTGGGTATCCTTGGTGTAAGAAAAACCGCCATACATCAACCCCAGGCTGCCGACCACAATCAGCGCGATTGCCAACATCTTTATTGCATTCATTTTATCTTCTCCAGTAGAGATGTATTTGTATTGGCGGCGGGTAAGCCGAGCAAAACTGAAACCGTGAACAACCGGATCGCTTTGCCCGACACCGCGCTATATAAAAATTACAGGTTCGTCACAAGCGCCGACCTTGAATGACACGCAGCAATATCACCACGATCGCGATTACCAGGAGAATGTGTATGAATCCGCCCATGGTGTACGCTGAGACCAAGCCAAGCAACCAGAGGATAATCAAGATGACCGCAATAGTTCCAAGCATTTTCGCTACTCCTAATTAAGACGAGCAGATTTACTGAGAATCTACCAGCGCCATTGATCATATAAACTTAAAAACCGCTTTTGGTCCGCGAAATTCACGAAATAAAACAAAGCGATATATTGCAAAAGCAATCCACCGAATGGGTGGCAAGACAAATTGCGATATGTATTTGAATTTTATGTATTTTTTCGTGATTTTCGTGGACAACTGAGTTTTTTAGGATAAAGTCATGATCCCCCTTTTTCTAATGGCGATCTGTGCGCTAGCGCACCTATCCCGCCACTATTACAATCGTCCCAGCAGCAACAGAATGAGCAAGATGATCAATACCAGCCCGAGCCCTCCGCTCGGGCCATAACCCCAAGACCTGCTGTGTGGCCAGCTCGGAATTGCACCGATCAGCATCAACACCACAATGATCAATAGAATAGTTCCCAAAGACATTTCATTTCTCCTTTGTAATGTTCCTTATTTTTAGTATATAGCACAAATTTTTCTGCAGACGCCTGGCGTGGAGCCATGTTGCCGTTGTCATCCGAAAGAATGATTTCCACGCGCCGATTCAATTGACGACTGGCGGCAGTGTCGTTGCCGGCGAATGGAAATGTCTCGTCGCTGGAACGAATTACAGCGCCTAACTCGGGATCCAACCCATGGCGACCGCGATGCCGGTGATGCAGATCAAAATCATCTCGATGCCGATGAGGGGAGATTTATCGGCTTTGATGGCTTGCGTTTCCATATTGACTACCTTGCTGGCGCTGCCGCCTCTAGTGACGCTCATGCTGATATGCCAGGACTTGGATTCGCGGCGTGAATTTTTCACTCTGTATCGGAATCTGGATGACCCTGCTGGAAACAGGTTCCGAGAACAGTTCGCAATAATTAGACTCCTCATCGCAGATACGTCACCGTGCGGTGACGCACATAAGCACATAAGGCATAACCAGATTAATCCTGGGTTGTCCAACTAGCCCAATATGACCCTGTAGATATGGCTTCAGCCGTGAGTGGGCCGCCACCGATTGCATCTCAAATACGGTTTCCTTAGCAGCTTCCCGCAGATTTTTTTCTGTATGTGCGATACCGCACAGAGCGTCTCGGACGAATGGAGGATAAGTGCAACTAGTGTGAATAGTGCCTTGGTTTCGGTTGATCCGGTTTTGAATTGGAGCAGACCAAACTGAGGCTCGCATCGTCGCGAAGCATGGCAACAGCGAATATTGATGTGGCACACCAGGATAATTACCGGCAAGGGGCCGGTCGATTGCACCGATGGTTTTTGGGGTTAGATAAAGAGGGGAGTGCGCCAGCACAAACTGGCAAGTGATAGTTGGTGAAAGTCCAATACAAGAAAGGAGTAGCGAACCGTCTTGACCCCGAGTCATGCGTTGCGCATCGCGAGGTGCGTAGCGAAGCGTTGACAGGGGACACCGACAGGCCAGCCATTGAGCCGCGAAATTTGTAAATCCGGGATGCCGACGCCGTTCCCCTTGGTGGAAGGCCACACACAGCAAGGCGCTACACGCGAGTCTTGCTGTGATCCTGCGCGGTCGAAGACCCTGAGCATGTCGGGAAGTTACTTGCGCAGGAGCTGGGAGGTCTCATCGGTACCCGAGGGAGTATTGTCGGGAGGGGCAGGGAAGGGAAACCGTAATCCTGCCATTCACGCCGATGAGAAGTCGGATGCGCCCATAGTACCCGAGAAACCGCCGAACAAAGGGAAACCAGCGGAGGAGGTGGAGGGAAGGGGCGCAGCCAAGGGAAATGCCGGGGAGACTCCCGCAGGCCGGACACCGAGCCGGGAAACTGCGTCGAAGGGACTCGAAGGCATACGCGAAACCGCCAAGCGAGACAGGCGGCTCAAATTCACGGCACTGCTGCACCACATCACCCCGTCGCTGCTGGTCG
>Ga0210012_1005202_pt1 | contig 10009 bp, 3 predicted proteins | sample CryGeymeta201504_FD_183974 | JGI IMG/M metagenome (GOLD analysis project Ga0210012, IMG submission 183974) | Groundwater microbial communities from Crystal Geyser aquifers in Utah, USA - Crystal Geyser metaG 2015-04 (SPAdes) (version 2) | ecosystem: Environmental > Aquatic > Deep subsurface >... | reverse complement strand
TTTTTGCAAAAAAAACTTTCCTTACGAAAATTTTCTCATTCCTTACGAAAATTTTGTAAATTTTACTAAAATTTATCATAATTTTATATAAATTTTATAAAATTTATAAGTTGCTACAGCCGGTAAATCATTAAATTTATAAATTTATACAAAGTTTATGCAAGGTTATAACTTTTTATAAAATTTGTATAAATTTTGTAAATTTCCCAAAAATTTTCTGTCCGACCTCATTTTTCGAAAATTGGAGATTTTTGTAAATTTTATAAAATTTTATAAAATTTTTTTATACTTTTATAAAATTTTTATAAGTTGTTTATAAAACTTTTTTAGGCGTTTTATAAAATTTTATAAACGTTATTATAAAGTGTTATGATTTACCGGCTGTATCATTACGTCGTTATTAAAATTTATAAAAAATAAGCCGCTATGAGTCGTGTTTTACACTGTGCTTAATTTATCACACTTAAACACTTGTTTGCATGATAACATTAAAAACAGCTTGCTACAGTCGGTAATTTATAATTATCATTTATAAAAGTTTAATAAATTTATAATTTACGCTACGTAGTACATTCTTATACATTAATACAAAGTAAGTGTTTATATACGGTAAATTATATCTTACTATTCTCATTGTTATAGAAGTTTGTAATATACGTTTTATAATTCTTATAAAATTTTATAGACGATAATGTACTTTATAGATCATAACATTACGTCAGTATTAAAATTTATAAGAAGTAAGCCCTTAAAAATCGTGTTTTATGTTATGCCCCGTTTATTGCACGTACGTAATTGTTCGTGTAAGCATGATGAACAAAGGTTATAAAGCTAGTAATTTATACGTTACTTTATAAAATTTTAAAGAAGGTACAATTTACGTAACATTGCTTAATATGTACAATGTTATGCCTTACATGTTTATAAATGTTGTTTTACTTGCAATTCCTGCACCATACATGCTGTATGCATAATTACCTTTCCTAGTAGAATAACATTTACAGGTATTTAAGAAACATACAAAAAAAATTTATCAAATACTGCGTATGATGCTTTGACATAATTATATAAAGCGTAATAACATTACTATGGCACTACATTGTACCGCAACCTTTCCAATAATGGTATTAACATAACATAGTGTTGTAACTCACAACAAAAACATCTAAACACCAATACACCTGTATTTTGTTTTTTACATTATAATTACCTTCCTGTTATGTACTTAATATAAAACCTTTCCTACGGTTTAATCACTTAACTTTATGTATGTAACCCATACAAAAATACGAACATCCTGCAATGTATTTTTTTTTACGTTACAAAGCTTACTACAATTTAAAAACAGAGTTATTAATTCATACGTTAATATAAACACTTTTACTATCCCCTATTATAGGTTTGTAATGATTAACATATCGTAACGTAAAGTTCTTACTATATAAAAATTGTAAGCACACACCACACCGAGCAGTAACAATTACAAATGTATTTCCTATGTGTAAAAGTAGTTTTCATACACACATGCCCGTAGGAAAAGGTACACATTATAAAACGGTATGTTATAAACGTATACCTTTCCTATATATGTTACTTAATAGTTAATTGTTGCAAGCAACAACATTAAAAAATATTTAATTAATATAGACATACACCCATACGTCATAACGTATACAGTACCTTACGTTGTGTAGTATCTTAATTACAATGTATATGTAACTTACCACGTCGTTTACAATATGTTTACATGTATATAGTTTAATTGCATACAATTAACGTACAACGGATATTAAATATGAAATTCGGAGGATACTACGACGATACCTTTCCTGTAATGAAACTATTACATATATGTATACAACAACACAAACAACAAACAACGTAAAAAGTTTGTATATACAGTAACGTACATAAAAAAAAACGTACACGTTAACAGCACTACATATACTTAGTTAAGATTTATGCTTAAGTATTATTGTTAATGCAGTATACGTAATGCAACATGTTCTTATTATAGAACATACGCATTATGTTTTTTTGTTTAATAAATAACATACCTAAACATAAACGGAAAGATTCACGTATAATGTTAAATGTTTTATATTAAATTTCTATATGAATAGTATGGATTACCTTGTATGCGTTAATACTCACGTTTTTATAAATATTTTATTTTTTTGTATAAAAATTACAATAAATACTGTACGGAAAGACGTTGTACTTTTACTAGTACACCTTTAAAAATATATACATAACGTAAGTGTTGTTTTAATATAAACACAAACACATTACGTACTTGACTACATTCTTTTTTGTGTCCTTGTAAATTATGAACATTATTATACACTTTATAGAGGAAAGGTTCTGTGTATGATATTATGTTTTACGTTACTATAAATAACGTTTTTAAGATATTAACTATATAAATTTATATACATACCTAGGAAGTACTTGTGTTTGTTTTTTATTAAAGGTAACTTCTGTAACCTCACTAGAAAAGGTTACTATGCTGTTAAACTTTTTAAAAGTATATGTTGATAACATAATAATACATTCCGTATAAAACCGTTAGTACTTTACTACGTTCATACGTTTTTGTAATATCATGTAACGTATATGTTACACCATGAAAAGTAAACTACATGTTTTTAATTATACTTAGTTACCGTGTGTATTCCCATGTATGACTAACTAAGTATGTAACGTTTGTAATGGAGATTACAGTACACGTAATATTATTATGAGTTTATTGATTTTTAGTGTTTTAACTAATGCACGCACATTATCCTTACGTAGGAAAGGTTACGTATATAATATGTATTTTATGTGTAGGAACAGTTTTCATACAAGATGACGTTTAGTAACATCGTATAATTAGGTTAACATACGTACAATATTAACTCAGATTTTGTTTTGCGCATATGTAGTACCTGTTATATACACCATATAGGAAAGGTGTAAGCTTAAACGCGTGTAAAGTAAGTTAATAAACTGTCAGTGTCAAACTGTTTGTAATTACTTTTTTTAAAAGTATATTTATAGTTGTATTAAATCATTTAATTTAAAATCCGGTAATATATTTTAAACACAAGATGATAACATACAAAGACATACGTAACATAGACGATTAAGCCATTATAGCAGTAATGTTTAATAATGGACTTGTTATTGTTTTGTTTTTTGCGGTGTTGTACGTACTACATATATATAGGAAAGGTATTTACACATACCGGTATTTTTGTATGACACTATATTTATATAATGTTTTAATATTGTTGTAATATTTGTTACGTGCATAACATTTTATAAATTTAAAAAATTTTTTTATATATAAATAATTAACATTAACAATACAAGTGGACAAGTCCTTCCTTACATAATGGTTATGTGATTTGTACAGACAACCAACCATCAAAACATTACCGTAGTAGTATTAAATACAAATACGTAAAACATTTTACTAGGAACATGTAATGTTACGTTGTGCTTACCCCATTATGTATGTCTGTAGTGCATACCTGTCACTAAATAATGATATTAAAGTAGATCAAATATTAATAAAAATGTACATGTTAAAAACCGGATAACTCATACAACGTCGTGTGAGGTTGTATACCTTTCCGAATAAACATTATATAACAGACATACACCGTACACAAATAATACGACAAATCGTGTACACACTATATGCTTATATTTGTATATTGTACTAGTATTTACTATGCAATCTAGTACGTAGATATTAATTTTAAATATACGATAGCACCTTTCCTGTGTATAAAGTTTTTTATAGTATACTAAATACAATTCAAAACAAACAGAATTGTATTGTAATATTAAAGTTAACAAAGTCTTACAAAGTAGTATGTGTACATTTACATATTTATATGATATACATTCATACACTGTGTAAGAACAATGTTAATATTAATAATTTGTTATCATATTATGTTTTCATATGTTATTATTGGGCTTACGGTACAACATAGCTTTACAAGTGTAACAAATACGTATATATAAAATATAATGTTTAAGTGTACTAATGTTCCTAAAATTATATTTATAAACCTTTTTACAACATATCATAAAAAACATGTATAATAATAAAGGATATTTATATGTGTGCATTAATATCTTACGTTACGTAATTATAGTTAACTTAATAATAACTTTCCTGTATGCAAGTATAGCAATACCACATGTAAAACTAAATAAAACGTAATAAAATAGTATACACAAAATTATTATAGTATACTTATGATGTTCTTGTATTTAGTTTAACGATACATGTTTAAGTTAACTTCCCGTAAAACCTTTCCTAAGTTACATACATGCAATGTTGTTGTGTTACAACAACAAAAACAACAAGTAATTTTTTAATATAGTAAATTTATTTATAAAAAAACGCGTCGTATATCATACCTACATATTAACGTTAAGTGTATTAACCCACAACGTATGTGTTTTCATAATCCTAGGGCATACGGTAATAAAGTGCTATAAATATTATAAGTATAACATACGTTTTAATTACTGTAATGCATTTAATATTGTAGTACTTAATTTTATTTTTTATAAGTTTGTGTTATGTTAACAAGTACTGTTATATTACAGGAAAGGTTTACACGTCTGCTTATGGCACTTACTTGCGGCTGTTAAGCTAACTACCTTTCCTTTTACATATGATATTATGTAAAAGTTAAAACTAAAAAATAACAATACTAGGTACTATACCACATAACAACATATAATTTATTATGTGCTACTATAATAATTATTGTATAAACCTTACGTGAATACTTATGCGTTGTATGTGTTATAGCGATGCACGTATAAATGATATTACAGGAAAGGTGTCTTAAACAAAATAAATATGTTTATACATTTTTAGGAAAAATGTTTTGTTTAATATAATACGTACTTAACATTAATAAGGACAAGTAGTAATGCAAGTGCTACTATTAAAAAAATATGTACGTTATCACTTCTACATTACGTACGTGAGGTTACACTTACTACATTTTTGTTGTATTCTAATAAAATCTACATGGTACGTACACATGGAAAGGTACACTTACACTTACGTGTATTAAATTAAATGTTATACTTACGTTTTTATTATAATACTGACAAATGGATAACGGTCTTTGATAATAAAATTACATGCCAGGTACGTACAAATGTTTTACGTGTTGTTGTTTGTTTAATGTGTGTTGTTGTATACTTTTTTTTTGTTTTAATGTAGGAAAGGTTATTATGATTACGTAACATTACTAGCAGCACACACTGAAAAAAGTGTAAGTATTAATAAACTTGTTTTTCATGTATAATAACCTTGTGATGTTTACATATTGTTATAGCGTAAACAATTATATAAACGTATTCAAACAAAGCAATTTAGTAATACATTTTGTTAACGTTGTATAACACTGCCTGTATTGTTTAATGTATTTAAAAACTGTATACACGTAGCATGTTTCAGTATGTTACATATTGTTGTATACAGTTTTTATTGCGTGTATATATAGGAAAGATAATTACACGTAATGTAAAAGTACCTATAAAGTTTTTTATGTTTTGAAAACATAATCTAACCTTTCCGGTTAAATTATACATAAGCAGTTTGTATAGCAATACGCAACTCCACAAGTAACATGTATAAAAATGTAGGCTGCATACATATAACAACAAGTACATAGTACGATGCATAACTTTTTATGTTATATAATTTGTAAGTGTATAGTAAAGTTTCATACATGCACAAAAGTACGGAAGTGTCCGCGATTGCTGTAAGTACCTTACTATTATTTTATAAAAGTAAAATATTTACTGTGGGCTTTAATATACTACCTTTCCATTGTATATATTAATGTTTACATGCGTTTATACAAACGCAAACAGACATGTAATTAATAGCGTAAAATGTATTGCATATAATTACATTGCTACTTATATAGCAATACACATGGCTATTACGCAATACATACTCCTATATAGTACGTTGTAGTAAGTTAGTAATGCAATCCATACGTACAGTGTACACTTGTTGCTTTACGCGTGATATATGTTATGCGTCGGGAGTAGTCGCAATCCTTGGAAATAAAGTATTAAAAACGTTGCAGTTTATTTAATCAAAGTTAAAATAAAATATAAAAATTTTTGGTTGTTTATAGGTTTTGCACATATACATTGTGCAATACACCAGGAAAAGTAATGTTGTACTAGAAATGTGTATACGTTACTTACTACGTCGTTGTTTTGTTCTGCCTTATTTGTTATAATACTACTTCAGGAAAGGTTATTTCTATAATGTTAATACGTGTATATGTGTATGTTGTAAAAACTATAGCAGTACAGGCTTGTAACAATGTAAACATAATGTAAAAATTTTGTACAGCTTGTTACAGTACATAATACCTGATGGGGGTTGTCGTTTATACGTATTATGTGGATATGTTTTACATAGGAAAGGTTAGCATCGTATAACGTACTTATCCGTTTTGTATTTAAAAAACAGGATACTATAAAAAAAATCTTTTATACGTAGTGTGCTTACAGAATAAAATCGTTTGTTTACATGTTACTGTAAAAAACCTATATGTAGGAACCTTTTCTTAGAAATAATAATCATTATAAAAAGCAAGATCACAATAAATATAACATAGCAAGTTTGTTAAAACTGTAATACAATAAAAAAGAATAGGGTAGGTTAATATGTACACAAGCGTTATGTATGTACTTTTATATACGAATAGTGTGAAGCACTACTGTCACTTATTAGAAAAGGTTTAGTTAATACCCATAGAATACGCATTTAACAGCTAACGTGTCTTTCCTAGTAGAACATTTATTACATAACATATAAACAAACAGCGTATACAAGTAAGTATAAGTCGTATAATTAAATGTAGGCTTATATTATTACTGTGTTGTATAATAATAAATATAAATAACATCATATCGGAATTGTAACCTTTCCTATTATATTACAACTGTTTTTTATTTTGTTATTCAACAAAACAAAATAGCAATCAGTAACGCACACTTAATATAAAGTAGTATACCCCTGGAGAAATACGATTACAACGCTATAAAAATATATACATATTTATTATAAGAACATTAATTTTATAATATGGTATACTTATATATATATATATATTTTACCTGTACAAGGCGTGTACTAACAATTGTGATAAGTACCTTTCCACGTGTATAATATGCAATGTAGGTATACTGTGTATATACATACAAGTAAACTAAATAAGAGTGTTTTTAAAACGTTACTGCATATGTTATCATCGTACATACATCACGACTGCGTAAGAGGTCGGTTATACAGACATTACATTAATAATAAAATCTATTATAAGTATTAACGTACCTTTCGGAATTTAATATATGCAGGGATAGTGTATAATGTATGTAACACAAACGGTACGTTATCCCTATTGTAATTAACAAGTACTAATTTTAACACTGCACATTTAGTGTACTTAAAACTTATACATAATTTTTTTATATAAGGTTATGTTATTAGTATTATAACGTTGTATGCTTATATATAAAAGTGTTTTATTAATAGCGTGATGTTAAATATATACGCTTAACTTTTTTATAACCATAGTTTTTTTAGTTTGGTAATTCTACATATTCATATAATGGAAAAGTATCTATTATGATGTGTAATAACCTTTCCTGCATAAATGTAGTTCACATACGCAATAATGATGCAAACTACGTAAAACAAACTATATTGTAACAGTAGCACACACGTTGTATATCATCGTATACGACATTAATAAAAAATTAGATACACCAATTTATACATGTCAATAGTATTACTATAACACTAAAAATGGTAGTACGTTACTACACACGACCACACAGTATTGTATGTACGTGGCTTTCCTGTAATACACAACCGGAATGTTAGCATTAAACAAAACCTAAAATACAAACGTAAAGAGTAAAGAAAGTACTAGTCATAATAACAATTATACATATACTAAAAAATAATGTAGATTATACATTTCATAAAATTGATATCGTAAACATTATATTAACATATAAATATACGGGTTGTTACGTTACATTACGTGAGTGTACACGTATACAAAGTAACAAACACTACTATTAAAAAATAAACACATAATAATTATACTACACCAGGCATGTAATATACTATGTACACAGAGTTTACGTAATGTACATGCTAAGAGTGTAATACGCAACACTTACAAATTATCAATGTTTTTTGTTTTGATTAGGAATACTTTATACATGCAAGCATACCTGGCATGGAAAGATTCTACACAAGGCGATATACTGCTACTATGCAGAAATCATTTATGCGTTTCCATTTTTGCCGGTTTTGTTTTAATTATACTCAGTAAAGCAATAAATACTACATACACTATGTTAATATAGTATTGTTTTGTTGTGTGTAGGTACAGTAATGTAGTATTGTTAACTTTGGAAAGGTACTCGTCAAAAAGTAATACAACAGTACTGTGATAACGTTAAAGTATGGTTAATAGTATTTCATGTAATAAGCACATAATAGTTGTAGGATACTCTTATAACAACGTGTACTATAAAGCTGTAAACAGTTGTTTATAAAAGTTTGCAACAACATTATTGTACATTATAATTTACTTTATGTATTCCCTTTTTTTTATATACATGCCTAAAATGTATGATTGCAAGTAAAAGATACGATGACTATAACTGGCATGGGATACATTAATAAAACACTGTACGTATGGTCTTACGTTTATAGGTAACATCTATAAATTACAGGATGTATTGCCTTGTGGGCATTCCTACAGACAATCGTTTAAATGAGGTAAATTAAGCAAAAGTAAAAAAACGACTCTTAGGACCTTACTTTGTATAAATTCTATTAACGATGTATTAATACAGCCGGTAAATCATACGCATACATAGTAACGTTTATAAAATTTTATAAAAATTATACATATCGTTCTATAAAACTTTATAATAACATGAATACAGGTTATAATTTACTGTATATAGTGACTTGTTTTTTATGTACAGTCATAAAACGTAGGTGAATACATACATGTTACAAATGCAACATGACGCGTAGTTAAAACACCTTACGTATAGACTTGTTTTTGCATGCATCTACGGAAATGTAATGATACGTAACATAAATTACAACTGGATTAAGCTTTTATAAACAGCAGGTGTAAATTATCGGTTGTATCAATCTGTTTTTGTTGATAACATACAAACAACCGTTTAAGTGCGGTAAATTAAACATTGTCAGAAAACGTGACTTTTAACGGCTTATTTTTTATAAATTTTAATAACGACGTGATGTTACAGTCGGTAAATCCTAACACTTTATAGTAATGTTCATAAAATTTTATAAAACGCCTAAAAAAATTTTATAAACATTTATAAAAAATTTTATAAACTTATAAAAAAAATTTTATAAACTTATAAAAAAAATTTTATAGAATTTTATAAAATTTACAAAAATCTCCAATTTTCGAAAAATGAGGTCGAACAGAAAATTTTTGGGAAATTTACAAAATTTATACAACTTTTATAAAAAGTTATAACACTGTATAAACTTTGTATAAATTTATAAAGTTAATGATTTACCGGCTGTAGCGACTTATAAATTTTATAAAATTTATATAAATTTATGATAAATTTTAGTAAAATTTACAAAATTTTCGTAAGGAATGAGAAAATTTTCGTAAGGAATGACTTTTTTGCAAAAAAGTGCAAAAATTTTCGTAAGGAATGAGCAAATTTTCGTAAGGAAACTCTTTCCTTACGTTTTTGGTAAAATTTCCGTAAAAACTGTGATTTACCGGCTGTAGCGACTTATAAATTTTATAAAAGTTGTTAAAATTTTTGTGAAAAAGTGCAAATTTCGGAAATTTCGGAAATTTGCGCGCGCACTTTTTTTTTCGGGGGGAAAAAAAGTGTAAAAAAGTGCTTTTTTCTCTGTTTCTCGGCCGGAAAATGA
>Ga0210012_1005188_pt1 | contig 10027 bp, 4 predicted proteins | sample CryGeymeta201504_FD_183974 | JGI IMG/M metagenome (GOLD analysis project Ga0210012, IMG submission 183974) | Groundwater microbial communities from Crystal Geyser aquifers in Utah, USA - Crystal Geyser metaG 2015-04 (SPAdes) (version 2) | ecosystem: Environmental > Aquatic > Deep subsurface >... | reverse complement strand
GGTTTTGCTTGTTTATAGTCCGATTACGCATTGGGTTTGGGGAGGTGGATTTTTGAGTAATAGTGGCGAGTTAGATTTTGCAGGTGGAACAGTTATTCATATCAATGCAGGTGTAGCAGGACTTGTATTGGCTCTTTTGTTAGGAAAACGAAAAGATTTTGGTAAAGCAACCGAAATGCCTATTTCGCTTACGCTTACTGTTGTCGGTTCGGCTCTTTTGTGGTTTGGTTGGTTTGGATTTAATGCAGGAAGTGCTTTGGGAGCAAATGGAACGGCTGCAAATGCTCTTTTAGTAACCAATGTAGCTGCCAGTATTGGAGGACTTTCTTGGATAGGAATTGAATGGTTTAATAAGAAAAAACCTAGTCTCTTGGGCGTTGCTTCTGGGGCTGTTTCGGGTTTAGTCGGAATTACGCCTGCCTGTGGGTATGTGGGTGTAGGTGGTGCGCTGGCGATTGGTCTTATTTCTGGTCTGATAGGTTATTATGGTGTTATCAAACTCAAACATTTATTAGATTATGATGATACTTTAGATGCTTTTGGAATACATGGTTTGGTCGGAATTTGGGGTTCATTAGCTGCTGGTATTTTTGCAAATCCTGCTATTAATACTGATGCTATTGGTGCTTTGTATGGAAATATTCAACAATTAGGTGTTCAATTATTGGCTATTTTGATGGTCATTGCTTATTCAGCTATTACCACTACTATCGTTTATTTTGTAAGTTCGTTTGTAACAAAAGGCGCACGAGTAGATGAAACAATGGAAGCAACAGGACTAGATGAAGCCTATCATGGAGAGAAAGGATTTAATATTCAGTAACTCTTAAATTGTGGGCGCATCTCAAAATGTCGTTTTTAGTAGGGAAAAGGCAAGCCATTTCCCTACGTAATACAAATTGACTAAGCGACACCCGAAGAGCAGCGTAGCTAATTTGTTATGCCCCCCTTTTGAGTTTTAGGGAATTTTTATTTCTCTAGTAATTCTTATTCACCAGCTCTCGCTCCCTCGTTTCAAATTCCTTGCCCCTACTTCGGATTTGTAGCCCAAACAGTTGCATCAGTAATAAAACCGACATCGTTCATAGAAAGAAGAGAAGAAATAGTATGAGCAATTTCGATTCCGTGCAGTTTACTTTTATTTTCTTTGTCTTGAGTAGCTCCCACTTTATCAAAAAATGGTGTTACTACTTCACTCGGATTGACTTGCATTACTCTGACATTGTATTTGCGAAGTTCTGCACGCCAACATTCTGTCATGGCAGCTAAGGCAAATTTGCTAGAACAATAAGCTGTTCCGTTTGCAAAACCTTTTTGAGAAGCCGTAGAAGCAATATTTATGATATTTCCATATTCTTCTTTTTGGAAATGTTTGGCTGCTTCTTTTCCTACCATAAAAGCACCTTTTACATTTACTTCCCACGTTTTTGTAAAATCTTCTACCGAAGTATCGACAAGAGAAGCAAAACTACCAATTCCGGCATTATTTATTACTACATTAACTCCTCCCATTTCTTGAAGAGCTTTTGCGAAGAGATTTTTGACATCGGCTTCGTTCGAAACATCGGCAGTTGTTCCTTTTATTCCCAATTCTGAAATAGCTTTTTGTACGTCTTTTGCGTGTCTGGCACAGATAAAAACATCTGCTCCTTGTTCTTTTAAAAGTTTGGCTGTTGCATAACCGATTCCTGTACTGCCACCTGTCAAGATTACTTTTGCGTCTTTGATTTGCATAAAAAATGAGTGTAATTGATTATTGATTTAAAAAATGAATTATAAAAATAAGTTCATTTCATTCAAAGAAATTAAATCCAATATTGTTTGAGTTTTATGATAAACTAACCTTAAAATAAATTAAGAATTTAGATTTTATAAGTTAGAATGGAAAGAATAAAGCTGATTATGAAAAAATAATTCTGAATTTCCCAATCTCTCGCTCCCAATTCCCATTCCCTCGCCCCTAATTCCTAATAAAATTCATACGTTTCCTTCCAAGTCTTGACAGGGTCTTTATTAGGAATAACTTCTCCTGTTTCTTCGTCTATCTCTATTTTTATTTTTTGTCCCGTCGTAATTTTTTTAATCTTAAACTTTGGCAACTCTTGGGTATAGTAAAAAGGCTGATTGGGTTTATAGACCTCTGTATCCATATTATAAAATGGAATAACTACATACCCATACAACTTAAATTCTTTAGGTAAATCTCTTTTATTTTCAGGATAAACATACAAGAAAAATTCATTTTCAAGGTTTCTAGGAGGTAATTTTGGATTGTAATACGTTAGTTTGGTCTTGTCTTCACTCAAGTAAACACCAAAAAACTCACTATCTATAATTCGGTTTCCATCTATATCTTTTACTTTGTAGGTATTTTTGGCTGCTTCTTCGGTACTTCTTCCATTCATAATCATATTATAAGTTGGTTTTTCGTCGATGCGCCAACTAAAATTATTAAGCTCTGAATTTTTCTTTGTGATAAGCTGAGGAGGAATTACTTGTCCTTCTGGTTGTTGTAAAAACAGTATTTCTTCTAGCTCATTATCTGCAATAAATTTCATAATAATATTACTACATTTTATATAATTCATTCCTTTTAAGAGTGTTTCTTTATCTTTTTGTTCATCTAAAATAAAATAAATACTCTCACCATTTCCATCTATATTTACCCGTTTTATATAACCACTATCAAAAACGGCTAACAAATTCCGACCTTTTATTTGATTAAATTGTCCAAAAATATCAGCTGAAATAACAAATGCTTTTTCTGTAATGGTAAGTGAATCAACGGTATTATCTCTTAGTTTGGCTTTAATTTTCGTTCCTGAAAGTTGGTTTGAAGTATTCCACAAAACAGGGTCATAATCAAAATAAATAATCGAATCTTCTAAGTCATAATTCAATGAATCACAAATTCCCTGCAAATCTTGCTTATAAATCTTTACATTTCTATATCCATAAAAACGCTGCTGTGCTGCCACACTATCATTCATCGCAATCAAGGTATCAGCCGAAATATAAAGTGTGTCATTTTTGAAAGGTTTTACCAAAAGAGCATCTCCATAAGCATCTAAACGGCTTGTTATTCCATCATAATAGGCTTCATCTCCAAAAATGGTAATTTTTTCTTTCTTATAATAAAGCTGTACATTTTCTTTAAAAACTCCTTTTTCAGTCAGATTATCATAATCAATAAAATTGGCTGAAATGATATACTCTCTGTTTTCGATGCGAGTAGCCACATTTGCACCTTCTGCCGTTTTCAGAATACCCGTTTGAGCATTGATTTGTGTTCCTTTTACGGCATTGATTGTTCCGTCTTTGTTGATTATTTTTCCTTCTGAATCAAAAAATATTGTTTTGGTAAGCGTATTGTAAGCTACTGAGTCAGCAAATAATTGTTGGTCTGGGCTAAGCGCCTGTACATTGCCACGAAAAGTAGCTATTCTTGAATTTGTGTTGTAATAACCTTTATCACTTGTCAGTCGTGAAGTTTTATCTGTAACAGTTCCTCCTTCAAAATAATAAGCTGTTTTGGTCTTGAGATTATAATTTAATTTTCGTGTTCGGACGGTTTTTTCTTGGTCTTGCATCACTACATTGCCTCTCACTTTTGCCACTTTTGTATAGCCGTCATAGTATAATGTATCGCCCACCAGCGTAAGGCTATCCTGCTCTACAAAGCGAATATTTCCAAACGCCTCAATTTGATTTCTATCAATATATTGAAAAACACTATCGGCATACATGACGGTGTTTTTCTGTTTGAACTGAACTTGTCCTCGTTCATCTTTTTTTAGAATACGTACTTTTTCGCCATTAGGAAGCACATCGCCTTCCAAAACACCAGCTTTCAAAAGTTCTACTCTTGATACAGCTTGGGTGGTATCTTCTATGGTTTCTAAAGTTGGTTTTTTTTCTATGGTTTTGTTGGTTGCTTTTTGAGCAAAAGAAGTTTGAGGAAATACACTTAAAAGAATGAAAACTAGAACAAATAAAAATCTCATAAATCTCTTTTTTTGAACGAATAAGGAATGACTTTGAATTAATTTACAAAGTTACTCTATTTTAATTCTATTTTAGGGTAAACGCACGAAAGATTTATGCAAAAACTAATTCTTCTAAGTAGTCTTTATTAAGGCTTGCCTTAAACTTTTTTTTCTTTAAACTTAGTTTTTCGTCGGAACGTTTTATTTTGTTTAAAGCTATTTTTCTCATACTGTTTAAATTTACTTGCGCATGTCCAGTTCTGCATCTATTTTTATCTTCCTCAAAAGTCATATCTAAGTGCCAATGGAGTTGATTTTCTATGCCCCAATGTCCCCTAATATTTAGATTGAAATAGTGCGCTGTTGCTTCTTTACTACTGATGTAATACCTTGTATTACAAGTCGTTATGTTATTTTCTACTCGTTTATATTCTATTCTAATACTCGTTTTAAGATTTGCCCATTTACTGCTAAAGTATTCTTCTAGTAAGTCCTCTGCTGGCAGCTTTTTACATACCCTAGTTTCTATTCTACCGTGTTGATTATCACAGGTGGTATCTATATCTTCGGCTACTACTTTAGACCAAATTAACTCGTCATCTACTTCTTCAAATAACGTTTTTTGGTTCTTTTTGAGAGCCAGTATATAATCGGCTTCTTTATCAATAATCTTTTTGGCTATATCTTTTTGTGTTTCAGATAACCCAATAGTTATAGTAGAACCTTTAATATCGATACTTTCTAGAAGTTTAGGAATAGCCGTTTTTTCATTACTTTTAGTGTTTACTTTCTGCTGACCCAAACACAATTTATGTTCATTAATCCAAGCCGTCACAACAAAAAGGCCTGTATTACCTTTACTTTTAGGGGAATATCCTTTTATTTTTTTTCCATCAAAGTTGATATGCAAACCTTCTAAATTACGGATAAATTCAGCCCCATCATTCTTTAACACTTCTAATAAAGCATCAGGCTCTAAAAGCTGAAAAACCCTATTAAAAGTATGGTGAGAGGGTGTTCCATTTGACAAAGAGATATACTTTAGTAGCCAATCACGGCGTTCTCTGGCGAAAGCCTCCATATCCTCAAAGTCTAAACCATTGGAAAGTAAGGTGCAAAGAGCTATAAAAAGAATATCAGAAAGTTTAAACCTTTCCAAGGCTGACGAGGGTCAGAAAGATGTGAAAATAAAACTTCTACAGATTTGGACATAATTGAAAAGTAGTAATGAGGATAATAAAGCTAAATATAAATATTTTTCGTGCGTTTACCCTAGATTTTATATAAAACGGAAGTAGATTAACAAAGTTTTTCCTACAAAACAAAAAAACGGCTATCCATACAAAAATGAATAGCCGTTTCTATTTTATAAAAAAATTGAAATTAACTGGTTACTATTTACTGGTAACTGAAATGCCTTTTTTCCAGTCTTTAAATTCAGAAGTATAATAGAGATAAGCTGAAGAAGCTGCGCCTTCATACTCTCCTGCCAAATCTGCCTTCAAATCAAGATGAATAACTTTTTTATCGCTTGGAGTCATCTGACGGTAATAAAAAACAATGCTATGCTCACGAATTTCATAAAAATCAACTTTGTTTTTTTCTATGAGTTCTTTGAGTTGCCAAGGCTGTGCCGAAAGTCCCCCTGGTAAACCCACAATGGCTATTGTCATTGGCAAACCTTCTTTAGTTGTGTTTTCTAAAGTAGTAGTCAAACGAACAGTTTCGCCTACTTTTACTTTGTTTTCTGCTAATGAAGTTTCTAATTTTACGCTGCATTTATCGCTACTTTTTGGCAAATCTGTAAACCACTCTGCTGAAAAAGTATAAGGTAAAGGTTCTTTTACGCCTACATACTTGATACGAACTGTATTTTTACCAGCCTTCAAATGCTTTCCTAGATTTTCTACTTCAATAGCGTTTTGCTCGCCTGCTTCGTAATGTGCTGTACTGACTTTTTTGCCATTTACATAAATTTCAATATCGCCACTTTCAGGCGTTTTTTGTGCATATTTTGCATACGTAGTCAAAGATTTGAGAGCCAAAACAGTACTTTGTGTATTTCCAAAACCACCATAAGGCGAACGAGAACCAACTAGATATTTTACACCATTTTGTAAAATAGTTATTCGTTTTTTATCCGATTTCATAATTGCTAATAAAGCTAAAGAAGTTGTTTCTGCTGTTAGTCCTTGTCCTGTTGAGCGAGTGATGGAATGTTTTGTTCCTTCCCAAGAGCCGTTTTCTTTTTGAAGAGAAATAAGGGTTTCTAATAAAGATTCAGCACGATTATCATTCAGATTTTGTAATGTATTTACTACCAAAGCAATCAAATAAGGGTCTTTTGACTCATTACTATTTTTGAGTGCATTTTGATAAGCTGCTTCTGCTTCGTCTTTAATATCCTTAAAACCTGCTTCTGAAAGCGAATAGGTAATGTAGGCATTTGTGATGTCATCATCTGCACCTCCAAACGCATCTAATGCCTGTGGGTTACGCTTAAAGCCACCTTTCCCGTCTTTTCGTTCCATCAGCCAGTTGGTTGTTCTAGTAAGCATTTGCTCATCGACTAAATTTCCTGTAACGGCTGCCATGTCTTTAAATTCCATCAAACCGTAAGCTGTCAGAGCTTCGTGAGCAGGATTTGCACCAAACCATTCGTAACCTTTGTCCTTAGATTCAAAAGAAATCAAACGTTTGTAGCCTTTTTCTGTCAAGGCTGTTGCTTTTTCTAAGGCTGCTTGTTGTTCTTTATTCAAATCTTTTTGGACAGAAAGATAATCTATTACCAAAAGATTTGGATAAGTAGAAGACGATGTTTGTTCGAAACAACCGTAAGGTTCTCTCAAAATAGATTCAATTCCTGCCAAAAGGTCGTCCAAAACAGAAGGAAAAGCTGTAAAAGTTGCTTTGCTAGTTCCCATTACAGGATTTGCAATTTCGAAAGAATAGGTTTTGTCTTGACTTTCTCCAGATAAGGCAATGGCAGCAGGAAAGCCTTTTGAAAAGACTTCCACTTCTTGCTCAAAACGGTCTTGAACTCCATTTTGTCCGACAAACTGAACAATAAATTTACCTTTTCCTGCTTCATTTTCAATCAAGAAATCCATATTGACAACCTTTGTTTCATTAGGTTGCAACGTCATTCTATTTTTCCATTTGCTTTCCGAAACAGGAATCCAAGAAGAAGGATAATCTGCCAAAACGCTACCACTCAATTCTGTTTCAGTATTGTTTTGTAACATCAAAGGAATAGAAATTTTATCTCCCATTGACATAAACAAAGGCAATTTTGTGTCTAAACTAAAAGGTAATTCTGTGTAAAAAACACTTTCAGTTCTTCCAATTCCTCCATCGCTTGCAATTCCTTCACAAACCACACGAAAAGCCGTAATTTCATCAGAAGCATAAAATTCTACTTGTGATTTTCCTTTTGCATCAACTTTGATATTTCCACTCCAAAAAATGGTACTTCTAAAATCAGTCCTTGATTTAGATTCGTTTTCTGTTTCATTTTCTTTTTTAGAATAATCTACCTTTGGAAAAACTCTAGCACGATGATAAGTTATGACTGGAATTATTGGTTTTTCTTCTCTATTATTTGCTACTTGTCCAAAATTCTCTTGTCTTCTGTCCATCACAACGACTTCATTTAACTCCTCTTCTACTTCAGCTATTTCGACAGCAGGTGCATCATCAACGATTTCAATGTTGTCTTCTAAAATCTCGTTTTTTAATAATTCATCTTTTTGCATCTCTGCCATTACAACTCCATCATCAAAAACAGCACCTTCAACATCTTGATTTCCACCAACTGCTTTCATTTCTTTCATTTGCATTGCTCTGACAGGTATAGCCATGTTTTTTTCTCGTCTTATTCTTCTTAAATCATAAAAAGTCAAAGAATAAGAAGAAGAATATGCTACAACACTTTGGGCAGCCGTTTGTGAGCTATCCGTAGCTACAAGGGTAATCGGTTCATAGAGTTTGTAATTTTGAAACTCAAAATAGCCTTTATCATCCGTTTTGGTAGAAATATTCTTTCCTTGAATTTCTACTTTTACATTTTTGGCAGGTTTTCCATTTTCTTTATTTACAGTTCCTGCAATGATACTTTTTTCTGCATTGTATTTCAAAGTGATAGAAGATTTCTGAATTTGCTCCCACGTAAATTTTCTCCAACCGTGTGTAAGCATGAGTAAATCTCTAGCTTGTGCAGCTTTGTCTTCGTCTTTATCAAAATCTTTGGTAAAGTAAGAGCGAGGTTCTTTTACTTCTCCTTTCAAATCAGCTTCTAATAAAAGATGCGAAAGAATATGGCTAGATTTATCATCAGCAAAAGAAAGCAGTTTGTCATCGACAACAGAAAGCGATAAATTGGCTGGCATCGGAATTCCTCTATGGTCTGTAACCTTAATATTTAAAGTAACTTTTTCACGAGGTTGGTAGTTATCTTTATTTGATTTTACAGAAATATTTAATTGTTTCTCTGTATTTAAGAAAACCAAACGCTCTGCTCTTTCTATTTTTTTAGCATCAAAAAGCGTAAAATTAGCTACCCCAATTGGCATTTCATCCGTTGGAATATTGAGTGTATTCTCTCCTTTTTTGACAGAAATTTTCTTTGAAAAAATAATTTCTCCACGTAATTTTCCTACCAAAAATACCTCTTCCATGACAGGCGAATAGATAGAAAACTTCAAATTAGAAGTGTCATAAACTTTTTTGTCGTCTTTTTTAGAAACAGGATAATTGATTTTTAGACCATAACCTACTTCTACTGTTTCGGGTAGTTTGTACGTAGTTTCTACTCCTTTTGGACTTGTAATTTTGGCAGTATAATTTTCGCCTTCTTTAGCTTCAAATTGAAAATTCCCCATTCCTTTATGAAGTGATGAAAAATGACCGACTTCTTTTCCTTTAGAATCTGTAATAATTCCTTGAACATCAGCAGGTTTTCCAAATTCATCTTTACACCAAAAAGCTACATTTGAAGCTGTACCAGCTAGAATATCGCCACCTTCTGGAAAAAATTGTAAATCAAAAACAGTATTTGCTAATGGAATAGAACGAGAAATAGATTCTGTTTGTCCGTTGTGAGAAAGCAAAATATTTAGAAGTCCGTCGGCTGTGTCTAACTTTTTAGGAAGTTCGAAGGAAATAATTGTTTTTCCTGCTGCGTCTGTTTTTGCTTTTGCTTTTGAAATAACTTGACCTTTTAGGCTTACCACAAAATCTACTTCTTTGTCTGCAATAGGTTCATTTGTTAGACTTTGTAAATCTAGATTTGCTTCTACTTTATCTCCTGCACCATAAGCATCTTTTTCAAAATCTAATTTCATTTTCAGACGAGGCAAGACTACTTTTTGAACTGTGATTTCTTTTTCAAAAATGAGTGGATTGCCGTTTTGGTCTTTTGCATTTTCTTCTATCACAAAATTTTCTTGCCATTTTGTGTAGGCTTTTATTTTATAAAGCCCTCCTGCTGCGTCTTCTGTCAGGTCAAATTCGCCTGATGCTGTTCCTTCTTCTAAAATTAATTGAATTTTTTTGGCTACGTTTCCTTTTGGGTCAATGAATTCGACGTGCAAAATATCACTTCTTTTTGAAGGTTCTAATGTTATTTCATCTTGAACATAGGCTTGAAACCAAATTGTTTCAGAAGGTTTGTAGAAAGGTTTGTCTAAGTGTAAATATACTCTTTCAGAGCCATACTTTTCTTGAAAAGAAGTGTTTATTTGAGTGATTTTTTTGAGCCATTCGTCGCCAGTTTTTGAACGAAAACCCCAAAGGGTAACTGCGCCTGCTGTAAGTGCTGCGCCTGCTAGTAAGTGCCACATACGAAAAAATTTGAGTTGCATAATTGATGTATTAATAATAGGTAAATTAGGTAATTTTTATGAATAATTTGTCATTGTTGGTGGTATTTTAGGGTAAACGCACGAAACTTTTTATACTGCTTTTAGTGTGTTTAAACAGACTTTAATTATCAGAGTAAATTCAATTTACAAAGTTAAAAACTAGCTTGATTTGCTTTAAAC
>Ga0210012_1005162_pt1 | contig 10055 bp, 9 predicted proteins | sample CryGeymeta201504_FD_183974 | JGI IMG/M metagenome (GOLD analysis project Ga0210012, IMG submission 183974) | Groundwater microbial communities from Crystal Geyser aquifers in Utah, USA - Crystal Geyser metaG 2015-04 (SPAdes) (version 2) | ecosystem: Environmental > Aquatic > Deep subsurface >... | reverse complement strand
AGAGAGCCATACATGCATATCAGAGAGGGAAGCAGTATCAAATGCATTGTGCCTGCCGGCGGATTGGTTACTGCATTAGACCCTGTGATGCGGGTCTGCGAAGGTGTGTGGATTGCGAACGGCAGTGGATATGCAGATCGCGATGTAGTGGACGGGAATGATAAGCTTCGAGTCCCGCCGGAAGACCCGGCATATACACTCAAAAGGGTATGGCTTACCAAGGAGGAAGAAAACGGCTACTATTATGGCTTTTCAAATGAGGGTCTATGGCCCCTCTGCCATATCACCCATACACGGCCTCTGTTTCATCTGGAAGACTGGATTCAGTATCAGAGAACAAATGAAAAATTTGCCGAGACCTTGTTCAAGGAAATTGAAAATGAAGAATCACCTCTGATTTTAATTCAGGATTATCACTTTGCTCTTCTTCCTATGCTGATTAAAAGTAAGCGCCCTGATGCGCGGGTGTCGCTATTCTGGCACATCCCATGGCCGAATCCCGAGTCCTATGGCATCTGTCCCTGGCGGGAAGAAATTCTTATAGGCATGCTTGGAGCCAACATCCTGAGTTTTCATATACAATTTCACTGCAATAATTTTCTGGATACTGTTGACAGATTTTTGGAATCCAAGGTTGATTGGGAGCAGTTCTCAATCACGCGCGGCGGCCACACAACCCTTGTTAAACCATTCCCTATAAGCGTTGATTTTAACGGCGGAACCTTAAGTAAAGCAGCCGCAACACAGGAAAGAGCCTCTATAAAGGAAAAACTGTTCAGAGAGATCGGCGCTCACGCAAAATATATGGGTGTCGGGGTTGATAGGATTGATTACACCAAAGGTATTCCTGAGCGATTCACGGCAATTGAAAGATTTTTAGAAAAATACCCTGAGTTTGGCGGTGAATTTACATTTGTTGAACTCGGTGCACCAAGCCGCACACACATAAAAAGATACCGTGACCTGACGACAGAGGTGGAAGAGATGGTGGATAGGATTAATTGGCGTTTCCACACAAAAACATGGGTGCCCATTGTATTCCTTAAAGGGCATCACAGCCATAAAGAGATCTATCCATTTTATAAAGTAGCCGATATATGCATGGTCACTTCCCTGCATGATGGTATGAACCTTGTTGCAAAGGAATTTGTCTCATCCCGTGATGATGAAGACGGTGTATTAATTCTCAGCCAGTTTACAGGTGCTTCACGAGAGCTAAAGGACGCTGTAATTGTGAATCCCTATGATATTGAAGGAATGGCAGATGCCATTTTTTTATCACTTAAGATGACGCCTGACGAAAGGTCAGAACGTATGAAACGGATGCGTGAGGTGGTTAAAGAACACAATATTTACCGCTGGGCAGGAGACCTAATTACAGCATTAGCACGACTGCGATTGACTGAGACAATAGAGCAGCAGAGTGAATAAATCTTATGCCGCCAGTATATTTATTCAAATGTAAAAATCTCTCTGACTTAATTAAGCCTGATCAAAAAATTGCTCTATTCTTAGATTTCGATGGAACACTGGTTCCCATCCAGAAAGACCCTGCACAGTGCTTTTTAATGCCTGAAATAAAAAAACAACTGCGATCACTGGCAAACTCTGAAGGCTGTTATGTATCTATCCTGAGCGGAAGAAAGTTATCTGATATCAGAAAAAGAATCGGTATTCCATGTATCTATTATGGAGGGAATCACGGGATAGACATTGCCGGCCCGGGTATGAGATACACCCACCCGAAAGCCTCATCAACAAGACCCACTATTCTCAAAATAAAACATCTGCTGGAAAAAGAGATTGTAGATATCAAAGGTACATGGCTTGAGGATAAAAAATTTACCCTCACCCTTCACTTTCGTGCTGTGAAAAAAGGAGATATCTCATCTGTGAAAAAAGCCTTCTATAAGACTGTTGCCAGATTCATAGAGGAGACAAACATATTACATAGCAACACAAAGGGCAGAAAAAATAATCCCCCCATCCCCCCTTTAGTAAAGGGGGGTAAGGGGGGATTTTCAAATAAAAAATTGTTAATCGTAATAAAAGGGAAAAAGGTTCTTGAGCTGGTACCTAATATATCGTGGGACAAAGGCAAGGCGGCCCTATTAATCCTGAAAGCAATAAAGGATAAATGTTTTCCAGTCTATGTAGGAGATGATCAGACTGATGAGAATGCTTTTAGCGTTCTTTCAGAAGAAGGGATAACCATTCGGGTTGGGAAATCGATGAAGACATTGGCGAAGTTTTATGTGAAGAGTTACCGCGAGGTTCCGCAAGCGCTGGATATGTTGACAATTACTGCGCAATCTGAAGGAATTTATGAAAAGAAAAGTTTTTGAAAGCTCTATGTTGAATTTGATGTAAGGACAAAGAGCATTACCGGCCTTATAGTCAAAGGAATAAAAAAAATCAGGAAGAGTAAAAAATAGACTTGCCATAAGGAAGAGATAATCTATGGATAGTATCATCCTCAGAAAAGAGATACATAAAAGGATTGATGAAATAAAGAAGGCTGATATCCTTGTCGGAATTCCGAGTTACAATAATGCCCGCACTATCGGGCATGTCGTAAAAGCCGTGCAGACTGGATTTGCAAAGTATTTTCCTGATAAAAAATGCGTGCTCGTAAATTCAGACGGCGGTTCAAGAGATGGTACTATGGAAGTTGTTAAAAATACCACGATCGAAGATTTTCAATCTGTACTTTTACATCACAGGGTAGAACCTATCTGGAAAATAGCGACCCCTTATCATGGGATTCCTGGTAAAGGAAGCGCCTTTAGAACAATTTTCGAGATAGCAGATGCCCTTAATGTGAAGGCATGTGCAGTAGTTGATTCTGATCTCCGGAGCATCACTCCCGAATGGATTGAACTTCTCATTAAACCCGTGCTCGAAGGCGGCTTTGATTACGTTTCGCCGCTCTACCACAGACATAAATATGATGGGACGATTACAAACAGTATTGTCTATCCGCTAACGAGGGCATTATATGGGAAGCATATAAGACAGCCAATAGGTGGAGATTTTGGTTTTTCAGGAAAACTTGCGAGTTTTTACCTGACAAAAAATCTCTGGGATACAGATGTTGCAAGATATGGGATAGATATATGGATGACAACAACTGCTATAGCAAATAAATTTAAAATTTGCCAGGCATTCCTTGGCGCAAAGATACATGATGCTAAAGACCCAGGTGCAGACCTGAGTTCAATGCTCTATCAGGTTGTTGGAGCAACCTTTGACCTCATGGAAACATACCAGGACGTCTGGAAAACAATAAAAGGCTCTGAGCCCGTTCCAACTTTTGGTTTTCGATATGATGTGGGATTAGAACCCATCTCTGTTAATCTTGAGAGAATGATTGAAAAGTTTAGACTCGGAGTTAAGGAATTAATGGAAATATGGAAGATATTTATTCCATCTGAAATCCTGGATTTTCTGTCTAAATCAGCAAAGTTTTCAAAGGAAGAATTTCATATACCTGATGAATTATGGGTTGATATCATTTATAGTTTTGCGATTGCGTCACGGAGAAAGATTATGAACAGGGAGCATCTACTTAAATCACTAACTCCACTTTATATAGGCAAGATTGCGTCATTTATAATTGAAGCATGGGATAGCAGCGCCTCAGAGGTTGAACAAAAGATTGAGAGATTGGGTATCACCTTTGAAAATAAGAAGGATTTATTAATAGAGAACTGGCAGCAACAAAAGGGGGTATGTCATGAATGATTTTTTAAAGAAAGTAATAATTGAACCATTAGATAGGTTTTGGGAGAGGGTTCTACAATTTCTACCAGATATCCTTACTTCCATACTCATTTTTATCTTGGGTATTGTACTTGGCTTGATTTTTAGAAAACTGTTTTTGAGGTTCTTCAATACAATAAAAGTAGATAAATTTTCCGAGAGGTATGGATTTGTTGAGATTCTTAAAAAAGGTGGTATAAAAGAACCTGTATCTTTTATTCTTTCAAGGTTGATCGGCTGGCTGACAATAATTATTTTTTTTATTGTAGCCCTTCGTTCCCTTAATGTGCCAGCTATCGAACAGATACTCGAAAGGTTTTTCCTCTATTTGCCGAATATTTTTGTTGCAGTAATAATTCTCTTTTTTTGGCTATCTCCTCAGCAACTTTCTTGGGAGGGCCGCACTGATTGCTGCTGTAAATGCAGGATGGAAAGTATCCGGCCTGGTAGGTAGACTTGTTAAGCTAACTGTATTTTTGCTTGCAGTTACAATGGCACTCGAACAGCTTGACATCGGCAGGGGGACAATAGTTATTGCCTTTGCTATAATCTTTGGCGGCATAGTCCTTGCCCTTGCAATAGCATTTGGTCTTGGCGGGAGAGATATAGCAAAGGAGTATCTGGAGAAGAAGATAAAGGGCGAAGAAGAGAAGAAGGATGAAATCAGTCATCTGTAAGATTGAAGCTCTCTAAATTAGAATATTCAGAAATTTTGTAGTATGATTATACTAACATTAATACAATCGGGGAGGAGGATAATTTAATGATAGCTATGTTAAAAAACCAATGAGACTGAAGCCTTTAGAATCTACGCATATTTACATTAAGGAATATGATAAGAGAGGCGGCCCAGGAGCTAATTTTATAGTTAAGTGGCAAGCAGAGAGAAAGATAAATCAGCCAATTATTGAAGGAGTCATGCTTGATGCACGTCAGGGGATATCATTTATCTGCACTGGTCAGATAATCACCGAGCATTCAGAGTAGATATACCCGCTGCCGGAATCCTTACTGTAATGGAATATGAATTCTTAAAATCATTGGTCATCGTCTTTGGTGTCTCTGCCTTAGTGGTATTTTTACTTTACAGGTTGAAGATACCATCTCTTGTAGGCTTTCTCATCGCTGGAGTTATTATCGGGCCCTTCGGAATAGGGATAGTAAGAAACACTCACTCCATCGAGGCACTCGCAGAAATCGGCGTCATACTACTCCTTTTTACTATCGGTATCGAGTTTTCTATGGCAAAGCTTGTCAGGATTAAAAAGGCTGTTATAGGAGGTGGTAGCGTACAGGTATTCCTTACTATCGTTTTATCGGCTGCTGCTGCCTATCTGGCTACTGGAAATGTCAACAAATCTATCTTCTTTGGTTTCCTTATCGCATTAAGCAGTACCGCTATCGTATTAAAGATGCTCACAGAGAAAGGCGAAATAGACTCACCTCACGGACACATCATGGTAGGAATACTCATTTTCCAGGACCTATGTGTTGTACCGCTTATGCTCCTTACCCCTGTTTTATCTGGTGATGGGATAAACATAATGGACATAGTAATAAAATTTGGCAAGGCAATATTGATAATAGCGGTTGTACTTCTGAGTGCAAGATGGATAGTTCCCTCCCTGCTTCATCAAGTTGTACATACAAGAAGTCGTGAACTTTTTATAATTACAATTATACTTCTCTGCCTTGGCATAGCGCTTTTAACTTCAAGGTTTGGTCTTTCCCTTGCACTTGGAGCTTTTTTAGCAGGCATAATAATTTCAGAATCAGAGTATGCGCATCAGGCAATCTCAGATATATTGCCGTTCAAAGACAGTTTCATGGGTCTGTTTTTTGTCTCCATAGGAATGTTAATGAATATCGAGTTCGTTCTAAACAATGCTCCTAAGATAGCCTCTATCGTTTTGTTTATTTTTGGACTTAAGATAATTACAGGAACAGCTTCCGCCCTGCTTGTTGGAACTTCACCGAGATCGTCTCTGCTTGCAGGCCTCGGGCTTGCACAGATCGGAGAGTTTTCCTTTGTGCTTGCGATTGCAGGAAAGACATCGGGAATTATAACAGATGATTTCTATCAGATTTTCCTTTCTTCTTCTGTTGTAACAATGATACTGACTCCGTTTACATTACAGTTTGCTCCATCTGTATCTGACTGGATAACATCGAGGCGTATATTCAAAAGTCTCAGCAGGCTGCAAAAGACATCGGAAGGCGAGGGATTCCCAAGAAGGAAACATGATCATGTCATTATTGTAGGTTTCGGTTTGAATGGAAGAAATCTTGCAAAGGTATTAAGAGAAGCTGAAATATCTTATGTTGTGCTTGAGATGAATAGCGATACTGTTAGAGATATGAAGAAAAAGGGAGAACCAATATATTACGGTGACGGCACGAGTAAAGAAATTCTGCATAAACTCGGTATCGAGAAGGCAAGGCTTCTCGTCATTGCGATATCTGATCCTTCGTCTTCGAGGAGGATCATTTCTATCGCAAGGCATGAAAACCCTGATATTTATATCATCGTAAGAACACGATATGTTGCTGAGGTGGATGACCTCAAAAAGCTTGGTGCGGATGAAGTAATACCAGAGGAGTTTGAGACATCGATTGAGATATTTGCGAGGGTATTGCATCAGTACAGCTTTCCAAGAAATATCATAATTGATATGGTCGAAAAGATAAGGAGTAATAGTTATACGACATTAAGGAATATCGATGTTCCAAAGAGGCATCTCTTCGAAGAATATGAATGGCTTCCAGAAATAGAGTTAGCTGGATTCATAATACCAGAGGGGTCATACTTAAGCGGAAAAACTATAAAAGACCTTCAGGTGAGGAAGAAAACAGGTGTTACTATTATAGCTGTGAGGAGAAATCAGAAAGTATATACCGTTACCGACCCTGATTTCCGTCTTAAAGATCGGGACTTTGTTCTTTTTATTGGCGATAGAAAGAACCTGCATGATGCACTGAAATACTTCAAAGGGGAACCTTGATGTTGCTCTGGATCGGCTTTATTATTTGTACTCTTATAATTGTATATTCAGGCACAAAGCTCTCGAAATATGGCGACATTATTGCTGAAAAGACAGGTCTTGGAAGGGCATGGATAGGTTTAGTTCTTATGGCCTCGGTAACTTCCCTTCCTGAACTTGTAACCGGAATAAGCTCTGTTACCTATGCTGGTGTTCCTGACATTGCTGTTGGCGATGTCCTTGGAAGTTGCGTATTTAATATGCTAATTATCGCCATTCTTGATGCTATATATCGTATAATGCCAATATCTGCAAAGGCTCATCAGGGACATATACTTTCTGCTGGTTTCGGAATAATTCTTTTGAGCATAGTTGGTATAAGTCTATTTTTAGGTAAGTCTATCTCTCCTCTGGGCTGGATAGGTCCATATAGTCTGTTATTTATGATTATTTATTTTATTGCAATTAAGCTGGTCTTCTCTTATGAAAAGAGACAGATTGCTGCTTATATGAAAGAAATGGCTGTTGAATTGAAATATAAAGACATTTTAACAAAGACCGCCATTGTCAACTATAGTATTAATGCATTAGTTGTCATTATTGCTGCTACTTTTTTGCCAAAGATTGGCGAAGGCATTGCAGAAACCACAGGTCTTGGCCAAACCTTTGTGGGAAATATATTTATCGCAATTTCTACATCCTTACCAGAAGTAGTGGTTTCTATATCAGCTGTAAAAATAGATGCAATAGACCTTGCAATAGGTAATCTCTTCGGCAGTAATATCTTCAATATATTTATCCTTGCCATTGATGATATCTTTTTTACCAAAGGACCTCTTCTTTCTTTTGTCAATCCAAATCATATAATATCTGCCCTGTCCGCTATTGCGATGACGACTGTTGCCATTATTGGTTTAACCTACAGGTCAGAAAAAAGGCTATTATTTTTAGCATGGGATTCTATTGGTATAGTGTTAGTATATGTGATTAACCTTATGCTGCTGTATATGCTGAGATAGTTCTTGACATAAGTTTCATATCCCAGATAATGTAGCAGTAAGTAAAGGGGAGTAACTGAATGAGTGGCTATCGTCAGCACGTCTACCAAAGGTAGGCCGGTACCACTCGTTAGGTTATTATCTATCAAGCGAGACCTTATTACAAAAAATTAAAAGGAGGTAGCATAATGGATGAGCAAGATGTCTACAGGGCAAAGGAGGCAATGAAGTCTGCAATGAAGAAAGGCCCTTTGAGGTTAGTACTAATTATTGTAGCAATTCTGGTCTTTTTTCTGTTTTTACATCCATGGGTTCAGATTGGGGCAGGCGAAAGAGGAATTGTCCTTAATTTTGGCGCTGTTCAGAAGGATGTGTTTGGAGAGGGGCTGCATTTCAGGATACCGATAATGCAGAAGATTGTCCGGGTGGATGTCAAGGTTCAGAAGGCAGTGACTGATGCCGTATCTGGCTCGGCTGATCTTCAGGATGTGACATCATCGGTTGCACTTAACTATCATATAATACCTGATAAAGCAAATGTTGTCTATCAAACCCTTGGGGTAGAATTCAAGGAGCGTATTATAGACCCTGCAATACAAGAAGTAATGAAAGCTGTATCAGCCAAGTATACAGCAGAAGAGCTTATAACAAAGAGAGCAGCGGTAAGCGAGGCCATGAGAGGAAACCTTGCTGAAAGACTCCTGGCATATAATATAGCAGTTGATGCGTTTTCTATCGTCTCATTCAGCTTCTCCAAAGTATTTGCAGAGGCTATTGAGGCAAAGCAGGCAGCAGAACAGCTTGCACTAAAGGCAAAAAGAGACCTCGATAGGATAAGGATAGAGGCAGAGCAGAAGATCACAGCAGCAAAGGCAGAGGCAGAGTCCCTGAGGCTACAAAGGGCAAATATTTCACCGGACCTTATAGAGCTTAGAAAGATAGAGGCCAATCTCAAGGCTATAGATAAATGGAATGGAATCCTCCCCCAGGTTACAGGCGGCGGCGCTGTGCCATTTATAGGCGTAGGTGAGATACAGAAGAGATAAACGAATAATCATAAAAAAGTAGAGAATCCCATTGCTTAGACTTAGATATGTTATTCTGCTTATTATTGCAGGTATTGTAGGCGGTATTATAGCTATAAGAAAAGGGCGCAGCCCGATATGGTGGTTTATACTATGCGCCCTTTTCCCTTTGCTTATTATTGTTATTGCATTGCTTCCACCTCTGGTATCTAAAGGATATACCAAAAAATGTCCCTACTGTGCAGAGATTATTAAAGAAGATGCAAATTTTTGCAAACACTGTGGCAGGGAGCAACCCATAGAGATGGTCAAGGTTCAAAACAAAATGTGATCAGGTTTTTACTCTTTTGATAAAAGGATGCATCAAAAAGCAAGCCCTAACCCTTTGGTTTTTTGATTGATGATATATGACTGTGTTCATACTTAAGACTATTAAGCAAGCAAAGAGACTGATAATAGCCGTAATTGGTTTTACAGTACTGCTTACAGGTATCGCTATGATTGCATTGCCAGGCCCTGCGATAGTGGTAATTCCAATCGGTCTGGCAATCCTTGCTACTGAATTTGTCTGGGCAAAAAAGATTCTCAAAAGAGTAAAAAGCAATGCCTCTAATATGAAAGAATGGATAAGAAAAAAGTGAAGATGCAGATGTAATACATGTTATGGTGTTTTAGGATAAGGCTGAGTCATTAGCTCAATGGCTCGATAATGTAATAACTCAATTTTTAAAAAGGTGGTTTGTGAACACACGGCACCTTGAGATAGCTTCACAGAGTTTACCTTGAGCAGAAAGGCAAGATTGCTTCGCTTCGCTCGCAATGAGAGGGGCGAAGGGCTCGAATGACAATTTGCAAAAGTATTTTGTCATTGTGAGGAGCGAATCAATCTCCTGTATTTTCACAATAATTTGTTGTATTTTAATTTATTAGCCCAATCTTATGATGGTAGAAAGAAGAGTAATATGCGCTGGCATCAAAAGAGTATAGAAAATATTGTTGACGAATTGCACTCTTCTCCTCATGGTCTCTCTGGGGATGAAGCAAGGAAACGGCTTGAGAAACATGGCTTAAATGTATTAAAGGAAAAAGAGAAGAAGACCCCTTTCATGATGTTCCTTGACCAGTTCAGGGACTTCATGATCCTTGTCCTCATTGCTGCAGCAATTGTATCAGGAATTGTCGGTGAGCTTACAGATACTATTGCTATCGTAGTGATTGTTGTACTCAATGCCATTATCGGATTTGTCCAGGAATACAGGGCAGAAAAGGCGATGGCAGCTCTTAAAAAG
>Ga0210012_1005159_pt1 | contig 10056 bp, 9 predicted proteins | sample CryGeymeta201504_FD_183974 | JGI IMG/M metagenome (GOLD analysis project Ga0210012, IMG submission 183974) | Groundwater microbial communities from Crystal Geyser aquifers in Utah, USA - Crystal Geyser metaG 2015-04 (SPAdes) (version 2) | ecosystem: Environmental > Aquatic > Deep subsurface >... | reverse complement strand
GGGCTCAGGGCTCAGGGCTCAGGGCTCAGGGCTCAGGGCTCAGGGCTCAGGGCTCAGGGCTCAGGGCAAAAATAAATTTTTCTCGAAGGTTAAAGGTGAGAATTAACGATTATTTCTGTGATTTCACGGTCTACCAAGATAGTCTGGAAGCCTAATTTTTTGGCCATCTCCACATTGTCGGCATTATCATCCATAAACAAGGTTTCTTCCGGGATGAGGCCAGTTCTTTCAACCACTTTTAGCCAAGCTTCGGGTTCCGGTTTTCTTGCTCCGATTTCATGCGAATAAAATACCAGATCGAAAATTTCGTGGAAGCTATAGATATCATGGTCGCGTTGGAGAATTTCATGGCAGGCATGTGCATGCATCGCATTAATATTACTCAAAGCATAGACCCGGTATTTGTCGCGTAACTCTTTGAGCATATGGATTCGTGGCTCTTTTACCTTTCCTAACATGGTGGTCCAGGCCGTATAAAAATCCGATTCATTGATCTTTAAACCTATCTCCTCATTTACGCCTGCGATAAATTCTTCGGTGCTGAGTTTACCTGTTTCATAAGCATTTAGCAGCGTCGCTTGATTGCTGGCAATGAACCAACGACTAGTATCCTCCATGCCCAATTCTTCAAAAGCAGCGCGGGTTTTATAGATATGCAGATCGATGATGACACCCCCAAGGTCGAAGAGCAGGTTTTTAATAGGCATAGCACGAATATACTTTCCATTTATGAATTATGATTTCTGATTTACCGTGTCCGCTGGCTGCGTGGGCTGAAGCTGACGTAGGAAGCGTAAGCTCAAGCCTTTTCGGCGAAGGTGTAAGTTAATTGGAACGAAGTGGAAATTAATGAAAGTGGATGAATGGTGAATTGATCCGATTGTCTTAATTTCGCAGCCTTGATGAAGGAATTCGTCGGGGCCTATAGCTCAGTTGGTTAGAGCATCTGACTCATAATCAGAGGGTCACAGGTTCAAGCCCTGTTGGGCCCACTTAGTAATGATAAAGCCTTGTGGTGTTTTAACACCGCGAGGCTTTTTTCATTTGCACAGGATTTGCACAATATTTTCAGTTTGATAGGCTAATGAGTTACCTATTGAAAATACTCAAGGAGCCATGATCTTGTCGATTACTAACTCAAAAGTTGTAGCAGGAACGAAAATCTATACCGACGAATACCCAGTGTATTGGAAATTACTCGGCTTTTATGAACATAAAATTGTCCAACACAGGGCTAATGAATATGTACATAAATAAGTTCACACTAATGGTATTGAGACCTTTTGGTGGTTATTCAAACGTGGACTCATGTGTGTATGCCATTATATGAGTGATAACACATGAACAAGTACTTCAATGAATTTGGCATCCAGTATAACAATCGAACAATGTCTAATGGATCTCACTTTTGCTAACATTAATGGTAAGCAACCGACTTACTGACAACTTAAGGAAGAAAAGAAATAACCCACTAACTTTGGCAAATGGCAGCAAAGAAAAAGAGTGCCCCAAAAACGTCTAAAACAGACGATAAAGCAGAAAAGAGTCAAAGAATCTTCAAGGAGACGTTGCAGGAAATCCTTGACAAAAAGACTAACTCAAAGGATTAATCCTTCCGCCATACTATGTTACATGATGAATTTAGGTTCGAGTTTTGTACCCCTGAAGAAATAGATTATAGGTTTGAAGCCGTAATAAAGCGTTGTAACGGCAAGAAGAATTACAAGGAAATAGAGAAGATTATCCGAACGATCTTAGGAAACACTATTCTACAAATAACTATTCTTGAGCCTGGGGATGAATTCAGCGTCTACCGAGTCACTAGAAAATATCCTGAATTCAAAGAGACTGATCCAGGCTCTTATTCTTTCCCTCCAAAAGAAAAAACACCACTCAATCGCGCAAATATTGCTGGGCACCCGGTCTTATATACCTCCTTTAATGTTGCCACGGCAATACGAGAATCCATACCCCGTATCGATTCGGATGATTGGTTTTTTATTTCTGAGTGGTCAGTAAAGATTACGGAAGAAACCTACCAATATACCTTATTGATAAACTCTGAAACCATAGAGGATAAATTTCTCACCACGCCTTTAGTTAAAACTCTTCTTGAAAAAATTCATACATTCTTTGAACAATCCCCAGATTATAATCAATTAGGTATTCGCAGGTTATTGATAAAGTATGGTGATTTGTTTTCCTTTCCCGGCCCAGAATTTTACCATATTTCTTCTGCAATAGCACATCATGCGCTCTATGCTGCTGAATTGGCCCCCGTTCAAGTCGGACAAGATTATAGATAGAAATCTATAACTTTAGACTACAATATGAAACGAACATTTAGTAATGAAGAGAAGCTCCAAGTCATTAAAGACGCGAGTGAAATGGGAGTAAAAGCAGCCTGTGAAAAGCACGGAGTTTTTCCAGCATCCTATTATTCATGGAAAAAGAAGCTACAAGAAATGGGTGCAGAAGGCCTAAAACATGGCATGACACCGGCCCATTTGAAGGAAATCAAGAGATTAGAAAAGGAAAACGCTTTATTGAAGAAGCTAGTAGCTGAAAAAGAATTGGAAGGACAACTCAAAGACGAGCTGATAAAAAAGAAGTATCCCTTGGCGAAAAGATAGAGTTGGTCAGGAACTATATGTCCAAGGGGTTAACGCGTGATCGAGTGTTGCTAATCAGTCGTTTAAGCAAACACCAACTATACTATAAGCCTAGAAAATCTGTTGCTATTCAAAGAGGTACTGGAGGCAATTTCCGATTGGAAGAAGATGCGAAGCAATGGCGAGAGGATGCTGAAATCACTGAACATATTAGGCAAATCAAACATGATCCAGACACCAACTACGGATATCGAAAGATGACTTATTGGCTTAGGCTACTTGGGTATTATATCAATCCTAAAAAAGTATATCGCTTGATGAAAGAATCGCACCTGCTCATGCCAAAGAACAAACGAGCCGCACGCAACTATGCTAAGTATAGAGTGGTTATTCCAGAAGGTCCATTGCAAGTGCTTGAGATGGATATTAAGATGATTTGGATTACCGAACAACGCTGCCATGCCTATGTCTTGACAGTAATTGACACTTTCACTCGCGTTGTCTTGCATTGGGTTTGTGCTCTCAATATGAAAAGCAATCAAGTTAAAAAGGCGTGGGATAGGGTCATTGAAGAACATCTCCAACCAGCAGATGTTCTCACCAAGGATTTACACGTCGAGGTGCGCAACGACAACGGGCCACAGTTTGCATCCAAGGCTACGCAAGAATATTTTAAGGAGAATAGCTTGACCCAAGTCTTTACGCATCCATACACGCCCCAGGAAAATGGCCACGTGGAAAGTTTTCATAACATACTTTCCACCTCAATCGGAAATCGAATCTATTGGTCATTGAAGGATTTACAAGAATCGTTAGTGCTGTTTTACGAGAATTACAACAACATGCGCCTACATGGATCCATAGCTTGCTTGTGGCCAATGTTGTTTTGGGAAATGTGGGAAGAGGGATTAATTAAACGAATAGTGAAGGAAAAAAGAAAAATTAAGTTCATCCCAACAATACCTTATCAAGAGATATCGGGGCTCAGAAACCTGAAAGGAGTTTCCTGCTTAAAACACTACCAGCTCGATGCTGGAAGGGTTTTAGATAATGAAGCGAACGGGCCCGAAACACTTCAAACGACATCGGTTCATCAATCACCATCAGTCGTTTCCTGCTACACAAATCAACAACAAAATACTTAACTTGCATACTCAATATCAATTTTGTCCGAAAACCTGGGGGCTAGACCATTCTTCCGTCTTGACGCGTATCAATACGTGAAAATAATTCGGCATCAAACACCATACAGGAGTATCCGCGATAGGGTTGATGTACTTGCGGTATTTGCGCAGAAAGAAATCGTAATTCCTGTCTTCGAAAAAGAGATCTTCAAAGCCATTCGCATGGTTGAAAACAGGGTAATAGGTATTGGCTTGAAGCATCATACTCCAAACTTAAAAAGTAATTAATAAGCAAGTCGTTTTTAAGCACTTATATCCATTTAGAATTATATAAAAACTAAATATCTGCAGTTAGTCGTAGCAAACTTTAGAAAGCAAAACCAATTTTACGGCAACAGCTTCAAACGTTCGAACGATGCACTTAACTTTAGAATGTCATCTACCAAGCCACGAAGATTCTAGAGATTAACAGCTAGAAGAATCTTCGATAGAAATTACCATGACTTTCGACCATCAGGCTATATATCCATAGTCTATTACAAAAAAACCTCAGAAGACATGCGCATGGCTTCAGAAAATTCGCTTGCATTGAGTCCGGGGGCTTCATTGTTTTCTAATAAGAATGACAATAAACTCTCGGTCGGCATATTTCCCGTAAGCGTATCAGTAGCCATCGGGCAGCCTCCGTAACCCTTTATTGCACCATCATAGCGAGTACAGCCTGATTCGTATGCTGCTTGGATCTTTTCTTTCCAGCTCTCTGGGCGGGTATGCAAGTGAGCTCCGATTTCAATTTTTGGATAAGACTTACTTAACTGCCTATAAATTGAACGGATATTATCAGGATTTGAAACGCCAATGGTATCACTCAATGAAATAATCTTCACTCCGCGTTGTACCATATGCTCCATCCATCGCTCAACAATTTCAGGGCTCCAAGCATCGCCATACGGGTTTCCAAAGCCCATACTCAGGTAAACAACCAAAGCCTTACTGTTTTTTTCACAGAGATTTTGAATATAATCTACCCGTTTAACTGCCTCCTCGATCGTCGAATTGGTATTGCGTACCTGAAAAGTCTCGCTCACTGAAAATGGAAAACCGAGGTAATCCACTTGATCAAATGCCATGGCGTTATCGGCACCTTTATTATTGGCAACAATGCAGAGCAATTTGGTGTCGGTTTCGCTTAAATCGAGTTGATTTAGTACTTCCGCCGTGTCTTTCATCTGCGGAATAGCTCTTGGAGAGACAAAACTGCCCACATCGAGTGTGTTGAAGCCAACTTTTAATAATTGTTGTATGTACCTGATTTTGGTCGAAGTAGGGATGAACTCATGAATACCTTGCATGGCATCACGGGGACATTCTATGATTTTAAAAGCCATTCCTGTGTGAATTTCCGATTATACGGGTCAAAAGTAACTAAATGCCCGTCGTTTTTTAATAACTTTGGGCCCTTGTTTTCAAGGAATCCAAGTGATGTTGAACGAAAATACAAAAGAAGAAACCAGTATTCCGAACGATGAGTCGGTAAACCAAGAGCCTAATGTGGCTCCACAGCCCGAGGCATTGAACGAACCTGAAGTAAGCGAAGAGCCGGAAGAAGTAGAGGAGTCCCCCTATAAAATGGAGGAAGAAGTGGAAGAAGAAACCGACCTCACTACGCTGAACAAAGAACAGTTAGTTGAATTGATTGAAAATGCATCCTCACAGGATGATCTTGCTGGCGCGGCGCGTATTGCCCGAGAAGTAAAATCATTGCTCGAAGGAATTTTCGCAGATGAAGAGCATGCCGCATTGGAAGCTTTTACTGAAGACGGAAATGAAAAGGATGATTTTGAAGCGAAACCCGATGAGTGGAAATCCCGCTATATCGACGCTTATAAAAAGATTCAAGGACGACGCAGCGAGCACCGCCAACGTATCGAAGAGGAAAAACAAAAAAACCTCCAGATTAAACGGCGGATTTTGGAAGACCTTAAGCTGCTTACTGAAACGGATGAAACAGCTGAATCCTTAGAGAAAGTCAAAGAACTTCAGAACGAATGGAAGAAAATCCGAGCGGTTCCGCATGAGAATGTGCAAGAACTTTGGGATTCATACCGCGTATTCTTGGATAAATTCTATGATAACCTCTCCATTAATTTTGAATTAAAGGAACTCGACCGCAAGAAGAATCTCGAAGCCAAGATTGACCTCTGTATGAAGGTAGATCAGCTGCAAGACGAAGCTTCTGTGAAAGTAGCCATGAATCTCTTGAACAAGTTTCACGATGAATGGAAACATACAGGTCCTGTACCTAAGGAATATGCAGAAGAGATTTGGACTCGTTTTAAAGCCGCTTCTGATAAAATATATGAGCAGAAAAAGGCCCAAATGGATGAGATGCGTGAAATGCGTCGCAAAAACTTGGAGCTTAAAACTGCCATCAATGAACGCCTAGAGCAGGTTGCTACTTTGCTGTACGACAAGCCAAAAGAGTGGATTGAGAAAACGGAAGTACTCAATGCCTTTTTTGAAGAGTGGAAGAAAATTGGTCCGGTACCTAAGGAGCAAAATGAAATTGTTTGGGGAAAATTCAAAGACCTCAGAAATCATTTCTACCGTCAAAAGAATAATTTCTTCAAACAGCTCAATAAAGACAAATCAGAAAATCTTAAAGTAAAAGAAGCACTCTGCGAAAAGGCGGAAGCTTTGAAAGACTCTGAAGATTGGCTAAAAACCACCAATGAATTAATTCGTTTGCAAGGCGAGTGGAAGAAAGTGGGGCCTGTTCCTGAAAAGGTGAGTGATGAGGTATGGAAACGTTTCCGAGCCGCCTGTTATAATTTCTTCAGTAAAAAAGAAGAACATTTCAAAGGACAAAAGGAGGAGCAAGAAAAAAATCTGGATGTTAAAAAAGCATTGCTAGAAGAGGTGAAGGCCTTGGAATCAATGACGGAAACACAAACAGACGAAGTCTTTAAAACCCTTCGTGACATCCAAAAAAGGTGGAACTCTGCCGGGTATGTGCCGATCAAGTTTAAGAATCAGGTTCAAAAAGAATTCAGTACGATCATCGACGGTTTATACAAAAAACATAAACGAAACGCCGAGGAAATGAAAGAAGGTCAACTTCAGGAACATTATGAAGAACTTTCTCAATCACCGGATGGCACAAAACGTTTGCAGTTTGAAGAACGTAGAGTGAAAGAGAAAATCCGCCATCTTAAAAACGATGTGGAAACCCTCGAAAATAATATTGGGTTCTTCTCTAATAGCAAAACTGCAGGTCCATTGATTAAAGGTATTACCGACAAAATTTCCAAAGCTAACGAGCAAATCGAACGCCTACAAAAAGAACTTAAGGCGATCAAAAAACTCTACTAGTGCTTGACATAGCCAGAAAATATGCTTGGTATTACTTGCATGCCAAAACCAAACATGGTGTGCATTCGCCCTTCGTCTACGATTTGGTTACTAAGGTGTTGGAAGACAAGACGGTATATGAAGAATATGCCCGTGTTGAGAAGCTTCGACAAACTTTATTAACCAATCGTATGGTGACTGAAGTAGAAGATTTCGGAGCCGGTGGGGCAGAAGGTAGCATCTACGAAAGAAAGATTTCTGATATTGCAGCTCGCGCGGCAAAACCAGCACGATGGGGAAAGCTTCTCTACCGAATTTGCCGCTATTTTGAAGTGAAAGACATGCTAGAATTTGGAAGCTCTCTTGGGATTTCAACGGCCTATCAAGCTTTTGGTGCAAGTCAGGCGAATGCCGATATTCACTTTGTAAGCATGGAAGGTAGCAAGAACCTAGTGGAGCTGGCTGGCATGAATCTGAACGATCTCGGACTTAAGTCTAAAGTAGAATTGGTGCAGGGGAACTTTGATATCACCTTAAACTCCGTTCTCCAGCGCTTCGATAAGCTTGACTATGTATTCTTAGATGGAAATCACCGCAAGGAACCAACTTTACGCTATTTCGAAGCGCTTCTTCCAAAATCGCATAATAATACGGTCTTTATTTTTGATGATATCCATTGGAGCAAAGATATGGAGGATGCTTGGGAGGAAATTAAAGCACATCCTGCAGTGACTGTCAGTATGGATTTGTTTTATATCGGACTGGTCTTCATTCGCCAAGAACAGGTGGAAGAACATTTTGTCATTCGCTTCTAGTCGCTATCGTTTTTTCTCGGCGTAATGGAGTTCTTGCTGCCCCATGTTTTGATAAAACTCACTGACGGTCACAAACTGGGCTCCGTCGCGCTTAAATTCACGGATTAATGCAAAAAAGGATGCTGCGGGAGTAGTATAGTTGGTAGAGCTATCATTTAGGGAATGAAAAAGCAATGCCAGGTTTTTTCCCTCGCTCACGTCTTCTAACATCATGAGCATATTATCATCCTCTGCAAAGCGAGAATTCAGTCCAATATCATAACACCAAAAACTATCTGCCTTCTCTGGGACGAGGTTAAAACTTCTTCTGCGTTTCCAATATTCAAAAAATCCATAGCTACCAGAGCGCACGATCGGAAAACGGCTTTGTAAGGAGTCTTTCCATTCTTTAGTCATATAATCTCCAGGAAATGCAAAAGCCTGAGGATTAAAACCTGCTTTTCGCATCAATTGAAATCCAGAATCAATTTCTGAGCGCAAATAGCTAGCAAGTTCAAAAGAAGGGTTATCATTTAAGTGTGGGTGATTTAAGGTGTGATAAGCAATTTCATGACCGGCTAATGAGAGTTGTTTGAGCTTCAAAACATGGACTGAATCCATTTGATGAAAATGACTCACAAAGAAGCTCACTGGAATCTCATATTTAGCAAAGGAGTCTTTGTATTGGTACCAGTTGTCTATATTGAAATCATCACAAAGCAAGAGTACTTTTCCTTGTTTTTGATAAGGCTGAGATTCACAAGATATCCAACCGAATGAAAGAGAAAATAGAACAATCAAAAAGGATTTAAACGAAAAACACATACGTGGTTAAAAATTTATACCTGAGCCATTAGGATAAAGACACGTCATTTTTGAAAACGGTGCACACAGAGGATAAACCGCTACTTGAGAGGTTTGGACCCATGAATTCAAAAAGATGCTAGGATTGAGCGTTGTTTGGTTTTCGCTTGTACCAAGAACGCAAAAGCTCAAGAAAAATTTCAGAGACGAACAAAGAATCATAAGATAGCCAACCTGTGCGCCGCAGTAATTAGCGAAGGCGGAAACCTCTCCCTCACGATTGTAATCGGAAAGTTATCGAAACTATTCCTTATCCTATGGCTCAATCTTAATTAGTGGATACGAGCTCACCTCTTCATTCACCGTAATTTCTAAGGTCAAACCCTTTTTGCTTCTAGGTAGATCCTGCAGTGTATATAAGAAGAATTGTCCCTTTTTTAACTCAAAGCTCATGTTGCGCACTTTTCTGCCTTTATGATCTCTCAGTATGATGGTCAGCGTTTGGTCTTTTGAGGAATAGAAATTAACTGGAATTGTTTCATCGTATTCAGATGGAATTTTATCCAGCCACTGGTCTCTGCCATAATCGAAATTCGGATCTCCGCCTAAAAGTCGATTGGCCACCATAAAATCGGGGATTCCATAACCAAAAGTATTGTCAGGATGACTATACCTGTCTGCACTTTGCATAATGGCTTGAATCACCTGCATATTGGTAGCTTGAGGATTGGCACTCCATAAAGAAGCAACCATACCACAAAGTACAGGCGAAGCAAAAGATGTTCCTTGACTTGGGTAGAATTTGCCTTTTGATGAAGCAACATAGGTAGCCGTAGCTTGTGCACAAACCGTTGGCTTAATTCGTCCATCGGCAGTTGGTCCGAATGAGCTGAAAGTAGAATGTTCTAGAAAGGCGTCTACACCACCAACAGTTAAGATACTATCAGCATCCGCAGGTACGCCAACATAATGCCAGTCGCCATTCCCTTCATTTCCGGCGGCATTGCACACAATCATACCTACACCAGCACAGCGTGTAGCTGCACGAGAAATCAACGACGTTCCATCCAGTGATTTATAGGTATAGCTGAGGTTTTTTGCGTCGTATTGGGTATAACCGAGTGAAGAGTTAATGACATCGGCGCCTACCGAGTCAGCGAATTCAGCACCTGCAATCCAGTTTGATTCTTCAATTGGGAACTCGGAGAAATTATCTTCGGTCCGAATCAGCCAATAGGAGGCAGATGGGGCCGTACCAATCATTTTTCCTGGAGTATTGGATGCCATGCATGAAAGGACATTCATTCCGTGCATATCATCTTCATACACCATGGTGTCTTTTTTTACCATATCGAAAGTGCCAAGCAAACG
>Ga0210012_1005152_pt1 | contig 10060 bp, 20 predicted proteins | sample CryGeymeta201504_FD_183974 | JGI IMG/M metagenome (GOLD analysis project Ga0210012, IMG submission 183974) | Groundwater microbial communities from Crystal Geyser aquifers in Utah, USA - Crystal Geyser metaG 2015-04 (SPAdes) (version 2) | ecosystem: Environmental > Aquatic > Deep subsurface >... | reverse complement strand
CAAACTTTTCTTAACAGCTTCCGCATACGATCATTTAGTTACTAGTTTGAAACTTATCTAACATGTCCACTCCTTTAATTCACCAAAACACCATCATCAAGCCGGTCGTCACCGAGAAAAGTTATTCACTTGCTCCTCAGGATAAGTATGTTTTTCAGGTTGACCCCGCCGCCAGTAAGTATCAAATCAAGAAGGCCGTTGAAGATCTTTTTAAGGTCAATGTTCTATCTATCAACACTGTTAAACACGCCGCCAGAACCATCCGTTCCGCCAAAACCGGCCGCCATATCTCCCTTCCCGTTGAAAAAAAGGCGATCGTCCGTATCAAAAAAGGCCAAAAGATCGAAATATTTAACGCTCTAAAGTCCTAAAACCCATGAATACTACACTCAAAAGATTAGTTTCCTTAAATCCCAAGTCCTCCGGACGCAATTCTTCTGGTAAAATAACAGTCCGACATCAAGGTGGTCGTCAGAAACGTTTTCTTCGTCACATTGATTGGAAAAGGTCTCTTACTCTTCCTGCCCGGGTTGACGCTATTCAGTACGATCCCAATCGTACTTCCGACATTGCCCTTTTAGTTTATGCCAATGGAGTCAAGGATTATATTCTTGCCCCCCAAAACCTTAAAATTGGAGACTCCGTCATTTCTTCGGAAACAGCTGAAATTAAGGTTGGCAACTGTCTGCCTCTAAAAAATATCCCTATCGGTATTGAAATTCATAACTTGGAAATCACTCCTGGCAAAGGTGCTCAAATGGTTCGTGGCGCCGGCAATACTGCCACCGTCCAAAGTAAAGAAGGTGATATTGTAGTTGTCAAACTTCCTTCTGGTGAAATACGCCAGTTCGATGGTAATTGTCGAGCCACAATTGGTAGTCTCAGTAACCCTCACCATAAAGAAGAAATTCTTGGTAAGGCCGGCCGCAAGCGACACATGGGAGTAAGGCCTACTGTGAGGGGTGTGGCTCAAGATCCCCGTTCTCATCCACATGGTGGGGGAGAGGGTCGTAGCGGTATTGGTATGAAGTCGCCCAAATCTCCTTGGGGTAAGAGGACCCTCGGAAAACGCACTCGTGATCGCAAAAAATATAGCAATAAACATATTATCAAACGTCGTAACACTAAATAATTTAAAATATCATGTCCAGAAGTTCAATCAAGGGACCATTTGTAGACGAAAAGCTCATTGCTAAAATTGAGCGTCTTAAGGTGGCCGGAAAAAAAGAACCCATCAAAACCTGGTCCCGTAGTAGCCAAATTCCACCTGAGTTTGTTGGCTTCACCTTTGCGGTTCATAATGGCAAGATCTTCAAAGAAGTTTTCATTACCGAAGACATGGTCGGACATCGTCTCGGTGAATTTTCTTTAACCAGGAACTTTCGAGGACATGGTCGTATTGTTAAGAGAGTCCTATCTAAAACTTAAAACTCTATGGCCAACAAAGTATCCAAACAACTCGTCATCGCCAAAGCCAGTCATGTTCTCTCCTCACCGAGAAAGACCAATCTTATTCTCAAGGCCATTGTTGGTCGTCCCGCTCTATTGGCCATCAAACAGCTAACTGTCAACACCAAGAGAGCCGGAAAGCCAATCATTCAGTTGATTCAGCAAGCAGTCGGTAATGCCGTTTCTCAATTTCAGGCTTCTCCAGATGTCTTAATTATCGATTCCGCCTTTGCTACCAAAGGTCGCACTCTTAAGCGTGCTCACATCGGCGGCCGTGGACGCACCAAACCCTACGAAAAAATCACTTCTCATTTGACTCTCTCTGTTCGTATCCCTACCGCTAAGGTACTTTCCTCTCCTAAGCCAGCCACCCCCGTCTCCCCTGTCAAGGGGAGAGACGGCAAAGCCGAGAAGGGTTTACCCCCCGTCATTGCGAGTCTCGTACCCGAGCCGAAGCAATCTCACTCCATCAAAAAAGTCATCAAACCTACCAACAAATCAAAATAATCATGGGAAAAAAAGTTAATCCAATTGCCTTCAGAACCGGTTATATCTTCCCGACTAAATCGGTTTGGTTTGCAAATTTTCATAGCTATGCCAAGTTTGTTTTGGAGGACAACAAAATTAGGCGTTTTTTGGAAGAAAAACTCAAACTTGCCGGTATAACGAGTATCGAGATCAAACGTTCCATTAACTCGATTGATATCTTCATGAATGTATCCCGCCCGGGTGTGGTCATTGGCCGTGGTGGGTCTTCACTTGAGATTCTCAAAAAAGATCTCGAAAAACTTCTTCATATCGAGCCTAAGGCCAAGAATGCTGTGAAGATCAATCTCCATCCACTTGAGATTAAAAATCCCGACATGAATTCATCCATAATTGCCGACCGCCTTATTGGTCAGCTCGAGCATCGTTATCCCTTCCGCCGCGCCGCTAATCAAGCTATTGAAAAGGTCATGGCTGCCGGAGCTAAAGGTGTCAAACTGGTTTTTGCCGGCCGTATCGATGGTGCTGAAATTGCCCGTACCGAAAAGTTCAAACAAGGACGTATTCCTACACAAACCTTGCGTGCCAACATAGATTACGTTGAGAAAAAAGCCCTCACTCGTTCTGGTTATGTTGGCATCAAGGTCTGGATTTATACCGGCGACATCATCAGTTAACAAACGTGACACTGTGTCACTGTGACACATATTCAAACAACAAAAATGTTACAACCAGCCAGACGCAAATACAGAAAAGAGTTTAGAGGTAGTATGGGTGGCGTGGCCACCCGCACCAACGAGCTTTCTTATGGAGACTTCGGTATCAAGACACTTGAAAGTGGTTGGCTATCCGCCAACGAGATTGAATCAGCCCGCCGAACCATTACTCACCACACCAAACGTGTTGGGAAGTTTTTCTTGAGAGTTTTTCCACACAAGCCCGTTGGTCACAAGACCCCAGGCGCTCGAATGGGTTCGGGAAAGTCTGACGTCAGTGGTTACGTAGCCGTCGCCAAACCCGGTCAAATCTTAATGGAGCTCTCCGGAGTTTCCAGAGCAGTCGCCGCGGAAGCTATCCGTCTTGCCGGTCACAAGCTCTCAGTTAAAACTAAATTTGTCGAAAAAGAAAATGCCTAAATCAAAATCCGAAAACACCATGTCTCTTGAAGAGCTAAAGATCAAGTTGTCCAATATCAAGCTAAATATTCGCTCCGGGCAGGAGAAAAATACCAACGCTCACAAGAAGACAAAAGTTCAAATAGCTCAACTATTAAGTAAGAACCAACAACCAACAACTAACAACTAACATGAAACACCTTCTAGGCATAGTCAAAAGCGACAAAAACCCTAAAACGGCCATCGTTGACCTTACCAATTTTAAAGTCCACCCTAAATATCTCAAGCGTATCAAGGTGAACAAATCTTTTGCTGTTCAAAACGACATGGATGCCAAAGTCGGTAACCGTGTGCGTATCGAAGAAACCAGGCCAATTAGTAAAACCAAACACTGGAAAATCACTAAAATTATATGATTCAACTAAGATCCGTTCTCAAGGTAGCCGACAACTCCGGAGCCAAACAAATCAAAGTCATTTTGGTTCATGGCGGTTCTCATCGTCGTTTTGGCCACATTGGTGATATTGTTACAGCCGCCGTCGAGGGCGCTGATCCCAACGGCACCGTCAAAAACAAACAAATAATCAAAGCTGTCGTTGTTCGTACTCGCAAAGAGACACGTCGGTCAGACGGAACCTATGTCCGTTTTGATGATAATGCCGCTGTTATTATTGATTCAATCGCCGGCAAACTCCCTTTGGGGACTCGTATTTTTGGACCCATTGCCCGTGAGGTCAAAGATGCCGGCTTTGCCAAGATCGCCTCTCTAGCCCCCGAAGTCGTTTAAATTATCAAAAGTGACACTGTGTCACTGTGACACTGCAAAAGAATATGTTCAAATTCAAAATCAACGACAACGTCCAAATTACTGCCGGAAAAGACAAAGGCCGTTCCGGTAAGATCATCAAAGTCTTACCTGCCGATCAAAAGGTTTTGGTTGAGGGGATCAACCTCTATAAAAAACATATCAAACCCAAAGGTAATGAGGCGGGTACGATTCTCACTTTGCCCCGAGCTATCTCGGTCGCTTCGGTTGCACTAATCTGTCCCAGCTGTGGCCAACCCACTCGAGTCGGTTTCGATGCCTCGCAAACCCCTAAGGTTAGAATCTGTCACAAATGCCGCCAGATTATCAGTTCTGAAACAAAAAAATGACACAAACCCTCAAAGAAACATATCTTAAAGAAATTCGTCCCTCTCTACAAAAGAAGTTAGGTATTACTTCTGTAGAAGCTGTTCCAAAGATTGTTAAGATCACAGTGAATACTGGTTCTAAAGATTTCAAGACCGATAAAGAACTTCTGACTAAGACCAAAGACTGGATGGGCAAAATTACCGGACAGGCTCCTTTGGAGACCAAATCTCGTTCCAGTATTGCCGCTTTCAATCTCCGTGAGGGAGAAGTCGTCGGGCTCAAAGTTACTCTTAGAGGCAACAGAATGTACGACTTTCTTAAAAAATTAATTTCCATAGTTCTCCCTCGTTTGAAAGACTTCCAAGGAATTTCTCGTAGCACCTTTGATAAAGGCGGTAATTACACCATCGGTTTCCCCGAACAAATAGTGTTTCCTGAGGTGGAATATGATAAAATCGGGAGGATTCAAGGGCTAGAAGTTACAATTTCCACCAGCGCGAAGGATCCCAAAACCTCTTTAATGCTCCTCCAGGCCTTAGGCATGCCTTTTACCAAAGAAGCCTAACAAAAATACGTGACACTGTGTCATTGTGACACTTAAATACAAAAATGGCTAAAAAAAGCAAAATCGCTAAATCAATTAAACTCGCCGGTCACTCTACTCGTGATCACCGCCGATGCCAGCTTTGTGGCAGGCCTCGGGGGGTCATCCGCATCTTTGGGCTATGTCGACTCTGCTTCAGAGAAATGGCTCACAGAGGTGAATTGCCAGGCGTTTTCAAAATGTCAAAATAATATGGATACTACCGCAGACTTTCTCACTATCATCAGAAATGGCTATCTCGCCAAAAAAGATTCTGTTATCACTGATTCCTCCAAAATTAGAGAACAGTTGGTCAAGATTTTAAAATCAGAAGCCTTTATCGAAGACTACTCCATTGAAGAAGCCAAGCCAACTAACAAAATTATTATTACTCTTAGATACTTCGAAAAAGGCATGTCAGCCGTTACTGGTATCAAAAAAATCAGTAAACCGAGTGTTAGGATCTATGCCGGTTTTGGTAAAATCCCTCAAGTTCTTTCCGGTGCTGGAACTACGATTATCTCAACATCATCCGGTTTAATGACCGGCAAAACCGCCAGAGAAAAACATCTAGGTGGCGAAGTTATTTGTCAAATTTGGTAACAAATACCAACTAAACTAACCGAGAACCATTAACTAATAACCAATAACTAACATGAGCCGTATAGGACGCAAACCACTATTTCTTCCTTCTACCGTCACCTTCGAAAAGACGGCTACTACCCTGAAGTTTACCGGCCCTAAGGGTACTTTGGAATCTGTTCTCCCGGAAGGTATCAAGCTGGAGGAACAAGATGGAGTCTTAAAATTCACTCGTGAGAGTGACATCCCCGCAGTCAGAGCTCTTCATGGTTTGGCTCAGCGTCTGGCACAAAACGCCATCCTTGGGGTCACTGAAGGTTTTTCCAAAGACCTTATGCTCGTGGGAACCGGTTATCGAGTCGCCCCTCACGCCGACGGTCTCACACTTTCTGTTGGTTACTCCCACCCCGTCATTTTTAAAAAGGTTCCGGGCGTTACTATCACTATTGAGGGTCAGGATAAAATCAAAGTCACCGGTATCGACAAACAGCTCGTTGGCCAAGTGTCCGCCGATATCCGCGCTGTCAGAAAGCCGGAGCCTTACAAGGGTAAAGGTATCCGTTATTCCGACGAAGTCGTTCTTAAGAAACAGGGTAAGACTGCTACCAAAACCGCCGCCTAAAAAACATATGAACAAACACTTAACTAGCCAACAAGTTAGAGCCGGTCGTATTCGAGCCAAACTTCTTTCGGTCACTACCCGGCCCCGTTTGACCGTCAATCGTTCCAACACACATATTTTTGCTCAGATCATTGATCAATCCGGTAAGGTTTTGGTTGCCTTTGGTTCAGAGTCATTACGCATCAGTCCGTCTCTGGTGGGAGAAGCGAAAGCGACGAAACAATCAAAAAAAATGACCAAAACAGAAATGGCTACCGAAGTCGGCAAGAAACTTGTGAAATGGCCAAAGAGAAAAAGGTGACTACTGTCGTCTTCGATCGTGGTTCATACCGTTTTCATGGCCGCGTCAAAGCTTTGGCGGAAGCCGTTCGTGCCTCCGGTCTCAAATTCTAATAACCAAATAACTAATAACGAATAACTAAAATGGCATACTCAGGCAACACAAACAATTCAAATCGGGGTGGTGGACGTCCGGTATCGGAAGGTTTCGAGCAGGTTCTCGAGATCCGTCGTGTCAGCAAAAAGACTCAAGGCGGTACCAACGTTTCCTTCTCTGCCTTGGTGGTTACCGGAGACAAAAAAGGCAAGGTTGGCCTTGGTTTAGCCAAAGCCCCCAACGTCGCCGATGCCATCAAAAAAGCCATTCGCTTGGGCACCCGCGATCTCGTTCAAGTTCCTTTGGTCGAAGGTACCATTCCTTATGAAACTATCTCCAAGTACGGTGCCGCCAAAGTTCTCTTCCGCCCGGCCCCCAAAGGTACAGGCCTCATTGCCGGCTCTTCTGTCCGCGCCGTGGTCGAAGCCGCCGGCATTACCGACATCGTCTGCAAAGTTATGGGTACCAACAACAAGACCAGTAACGCCCGGGCTACTTTCAAAGCCCTCAAACAAATCGAAACTCTAGCCAAGAAATATCAAATGCTCAAAGCCCTCCGCGCTTAACAAATCGTCATTGCGAGTTTCGTACTCGAACCGAAGCAATCTCACTCCATCAATCAAATAAACACAAAGAACATGTTACTTTCCAACCTTCCCAAACTTAGCAAAACTCCCAAGAAGCGCCTCGGTCGTGGCTTCGGCTCCGGCGTCGGAGGACACACCGTGGGACGTGGTCAAAAAGGTCAAAAGACTCGTGGCAAGATACCTCTCTGGTTCGAAGGCGGACAGCTTCCCCTTGTCCGACGTACCCCTTATATCAAAGGTAAGCACCGCTTTCAAGTTATCAAGCTTCAGCCTATTACTGTCAACATTGACCGTTTAGACAAGTTTGAGGCCAACTCAGTCATTGATCCCTTGTTTTTGGCTACTGCTCTAAAGGTGAGCGAAAAGGAAGCCAAGCGTGGCTTCAAGATTATCGCTACCGGTAAGCTCACCAAAGCCCTCCAGGTGGCCGTCCCAGCCTCTGCAGGTGCCATCCAAGCTATCGAAGCTGCCGGTGGCAAATACCTCTCGTCTAAATAATCCCCGTCATTGCGAGTCTCGTACCCGAGCCGAAGCAATCTCACTCCATTCTCTGTTTGCAATCCACCCTATATAATGGTATACTGTCGTCTATATTCTAATCACCTTGACAAGGAGTTTAAATGCGCAATCTATACTATCGTTTTCTGGCCTTTTTGCAAAATATCGGGGTGTTACGGATCGTAGTTCAAACAAGACCTCTCTCAAAGGCTGATGAGCTGATGAAGACCCAGCTTCTCTCTGCGGTTAGTCAGCTGATTCGCACCGACACCGAAGATCTTCATTTGGTAGTCGGAGATCAGACACTTGTTGCCTACGTTCGTGGGAGGGCACTCTATTTGCCCGGCCAGGAGATCAAGGACGGAAGGCGGACGTATTTTGCCGTCACCCCAGCCATATTGGGCAAGTTTTATTGGGCAGACAAGTTTTTCGAGTTCACTGGCCGAGTCCAGATAGTCGATCTTCAGTTCCTCTATAAGTTGGTCGAAGCCATCGATGAATGGCTCGAAGCTTTCTACGATGCTGAAGACACGGCCGATTTATATGACGGTCATCGTTCTGTCTCGTAACTCTTGTCCCCATTACCCGCCCCTCACCGGGTGGGTTTTGTTATATAATATCCCAGAACATTCAAATTCAATTGCCCAAGGAGGCAAAATGCCCTGTGTCTTTCTCAAGAATATGCCTACCAACTTTACAGGCCACACCAGTAATTGGTGTAGAACAGAAGACGTCTTTCAAGCTCAACAACTTTATGCCAAAATCGCCAAGGCAGCGGGTTGTCAGACAGACGATGTCGAGATTCATCTTTCAAACGAAAATTACAAACTTCTCTCCACGGCTGGTTATATCGTGGCCTGCCCCAATGTCCACGGTTTTGTCATCTGGTTTGGAAAAGAGAAGCGTGATGTTAAGGTCAAACAAAAGATCGCCGACGCCTTGCAATATTATTTGAATAAATTCGAAATTGGCAATGGTTTCGATCTGACCTTCGTTGATATGCCTGCCGGCTCCTTCTTCGTTGAAAAAGACGGACAAGCAGTACTTGTGCCTGGTGGGGAGATACTTCCTCCATTTTCAGTTATCAACGAAGCTGTCGGTGAAATCACCGGTTTCGGTCGAGATGAATAAATAATCACCACCCACCCCTCATCGGGTGGTTTTTTGTGGATAAGTGATACAGTTTCCTCGAACAAATTTACTCCGAATTTCTCCAGGCAACCTGCGTTCTCCCGTAAGATAACCGAAGGTTGATCCTGTAGACTTGATTAAACAAAAAGGAAACTCCAGAATGGAGTGTATCATCAACCCATTCATACAAAGTTTCCTTTTATGATTAATTCTACTGCCCAAAACCAATTAGAGAAACCATCAGTTTTTCTTCCCCTTGTCAGATCTCTGCAAAACATTCCCGACAATCGACGTGATCAAGGTAAGCGATTTGAGTTAGCCTACATTCTTAGCCTTGTTCTCCTGGGACTTGTTAAGGGTAAAACCAGTATCGAATCCTGTGTAGAGTTTGGTCTAGCCCGGAAGAAATGGTTCTCTCGTTGGTTTGATGTTTCCCATGGAGTACCCAATCCTACAACTGTCAGTCGTGCCTTGGCGATTACTCCACCGCAAGATGTAATTAGTATCGTCAGTAGTTTCTCCAGTAAGATGAACGGTTTTGTTAGTGAAACTGGTGTCAGTATTGATGGTAAAACCATTAAAGCCATCAGTGAACTGAAGAATGGTATCCACCACTTCATTTCCCTCTTCTCTCACACCACCTGTAAGATCCTGGATCAAGAAGGGGTTGTTTGTAAAGAAAACGAGATCGTAGCTACACCACGATTACTAACTAGACAATATCTCCCCGGAACAATGATAACAGGAGATGCTCTCCTCACCCAGAAGAAGATTACTAAAGCAGTAAGGAAAGGTATGGGTGATTACCTTCTGGTGGTTAAAAGTAATCACCCATATCTTCAGAACGTTTTTGAAGCGACTTTCGCTGATCGCTTCACTAAAACAAAGGAACAAATATTCCGCGAAACTAGGAAAACACGAAGTATCATGACAACAATCTCACTTACGAAGAGTCTTGATCTGGATGATCTCCAATCTCAAGGATGGTGTGACTTAGCTCTCGTGGGAAAGCTCCACCGTCAAGGTACCAGAACAACCAAAAGAGCCAAGACAAATATCGACGAAACAATTTACTTCATCACCAGTAGGGAAGGCCTTACTCCAGAACAAGCTTACTCTTTCTTGCGTAATCACTGGCATATTGAGAACAAACTTCACTGGCAGAAAGATATTACTTGGAAAGAAGATCGGCAAAGAGCTAGAGTCGGCCACACACCCAGTATCCTGAGTTACCTCAGAAGCTTCGCTCTCCAGTGCATCAGGACCAAACACTGTTCCGTAACCAGGGCCATTGAAAGTTTTACCGAGAAACCCAGAACTTACTTTGATCTACTCCGTCAGTTACAACTAGTTTAAGAAAGGAAGGGAAACAAAGAAACAATACCCTCAACTCTGTTTTGACAGAAACAGACCAAGGAAAACTACTGGAAAAACCAATTAAACCACAAACACAGACCGCGATCTCGAAAAAGGGAGGGGGAAGGCTGACTAAAAAC
>Ga0210012_1005147_pt1 | contig 10066 bp, 6 predicted proteins | sample CryGeymeta201504_FD_183974 | JGI IMG/M metagenome (GOLD analysis project Ga0210012, IMG submission 183974) | Groundwater microbial communities from Crystal Geyser aquifers in Utah, USA - Crystal Geyser metaG 2015-04 (SPAdes) (version 2) | ecosystem: Environmental > Aquatic > Deep subsurface >... | reverse complement strand
AAAATTGTTGCTCAGGCTTCTGCTGCCAAAGATCCAAAATGGTTTACCACTGCCCCTATTGATGCAATAAATAAAGTATTAACTAAAGCAAAATTAAAAACAGATGACATTGATTTGTTTGAAATTAACGAAGCATTTTCAGTTGTTTCGCTTGTTGTAAACAAAGAGTTAGGATTAAATCCAGCAAAAGTAAATGTTAATGGTGGTGCTGTTGCATTGGGTCATCCACTTGGTGCAAGCGGAGCAAGAATATTAACAACCTTGCTTCATCAAATGCAAAAACAAGAATCTAAATTTGGTTTGGCTTCACTTTGCATTGGTGGTGGCGAAGCTTCCGCACTTATTGTTGAGAAAGTTTAATTATTATCTTGTATCTAAAAATGCTGCTAAATTATTTTTCGCAGCATTTTTTTTCTCACCATAATTGATAAAACTAAATTGAAACAACATAAAACCCAATAGTTTTGCAAATATGTAAAGAACTAATGTATCCTCCTTTTCATAAATTTTATCATTTTTTAGTGTATATTTACCACTAAATATTTTTAGGTTATATTTTTCATGGAATCTTTAATAGTTTTAATTGTTGTACTAATCTTGGGTTATATAAGTACCCATTTTATTTTCAACAAAATTCAATCACGATATTATGTGCCTTCTGGAATTGAATATATTTTTTTAGGCATCATAATTAGCCCCGCATTTTCATTATGGTTTAAGGATTTTTTAGGTTATAGCTACCCCAACTTAATATCCAACGAAATGATTAGCCAGTTAGTTCCCGGAATTGCAGCAGCAATTGGATTTATTGGATTTTTTTATGGACTAAATTTCAATTTTAAAAATATTAGCTCTTCCGAACCTGAACATTGGCGGCTTGCGTTGTTCGAAATTTTCTTCTCATTTTTGATTATTGGAGGAATTTCATTTTTTTCGCTAAATTATTTTTGGGGTAATGAAAGCAACCAAAATGATATTATTGCTGCATCATTTGCTTTAAGTGTAATTGGAGCGCTTTCGTCTAATTTTATTATTACTTCACTTATAAAAACAAATAATGTTTCAGGAAATATTGGCATTTCTTTAAATAAATCGTCACTTATAAATTCTAACCTAAATATATTTTTATATGGCCTGCTTTTCTCAATTATTCATATTGGTGCAAATTCATCTATTGCAATTTCGGCAATTGAATGGATTGTTATAAGTATTGCATTAGCATTTCTTATTGGCTTTCTGTTTTTTATCTTTATAGGCAGAGAAACTGACGAAAACAAATTATTTGTTGCTGTTTTAGGAATAGTAATTTTTACAAGTGGAATTGCATATTTTCTTAACTTTTCACCTTTGTACATGAATTTTATTTTAGGAATGATGCTTTCAAATATTTCAAAAATTGCAACTAAAATTAAAGAATCTTTAGAAAAGCTGTTTCAACCAATGAGTATTTTAATTGTGGTGATGGCTGGATTTATTTGGGTTCCTCCAAGTTTAACAATATTTATTCTGGTCGTTCTAATTTTTATTTTATTACGTTTTATAACAAAATCAACTGCGGGTGCTGTTGCTTTTCATTCTGCTTATTCAAAAGACAAACTATCACCAAATATTGGCAAAGGATTAATGTCGCTTGATATAGTAGCTTGCGCAATGATAATTGACTACGTAAACGTATATAAAAACGAATTTACCCCAATGGTTGTGAGTGCTGCTTTAGCATCAATAATACTTTTTAATATTGCTGGATATTCAATGGCGAAAAATCTACTTGTGGATGTTGGTGAAATTACAGGAGAATCAAAATGATACCTGTTGTGCGCCGCTTTTTGATAATTAGTATTTTATTTGGAATTATATTATTTATCCAATCAATTCAAGTCGAAAGTATATCTGCATTTAATCCCAAAACCCTTGCTGTGTTGGGGTTTTTAATTTTAGCTTCCTTTACAACTGGCGAAATTTTATCATACATTAAATTGCCGCGAGTTATTGGATACCTTCTAATTGGTCTAGTTTTTGGACCTTACTCAACCGAAATTCTTCATCTTCCCTTATTAAAAGTATTTAGCCTTGATGTAATTAAGGATTTAAGCTTAATAAATACAGTTACTTTAAGTGTAATTGCTTTAACTGCTGGTTTAGAATTAAAGCTTGACCAAATAAAAAAATCGCTTAAGTCAATATTTTTAATATTAGGATTTAAGACTTTGTTAATGTTTATTCTTGTTCCCCTTTCAATTTTTGCTCTTTCTCCATTCATTCCATTTTTGGCTGATGCTGGTTGGAAGCCAGTTTTAGCTGCTGGCTTATTGATTTCTGTTATAGCAATGGGCACTTCAATTGAATTAACTCTTGTTGTTGCTGATGAAGCAAAAGCAAAAGGGAAATTTATTGATTTAATTTTAAGCACTGCTATTGTTAAAGATGTTATCGTAATTTTACTTCTCGCACTAAGTTTAACAATTTCAATTTTATTACTTAATCCAAGTTCAAAAATTGAATTAGGAATATTTACTGCTCTCGGATTTGAGCTGCTTCTTTCAGTAATTATGGGTGGAATTTTTGGTGCTTTATTAATTGTTTACTTAAAATATATTGGCAATGAGATTTTCCTTTTCCTTTTGGCATTTATTGTCTTGGCGAGTCAGCTCTCAATAATTATGCATCTTGAAACCCTAATTGTATTTGTTGCTGCCGGTTTTGTGGTGCAAAACTATTCCAAATTTGGCGAAAAATTTCATCATCCATTACAAAAACTTTCACTTCCAATATTTATTACGTTTTTTACTGTAGCTGGAGCTGCTATTGATATTACTTCGCTTAAGTCCTTAATACTTGTCGGTTTGGTAATAGTTCTTGTAAGAAGTATTGCTTTATATTTTTCAGTTCGCACAGCGGCTCAAATTGCTAAAGAAGATATTAATATTAAAGATTATGGCTGGATGGGATTTCTTTCAATTGGTGGTTTAATGCTTGGCATTGCAATTATTATTGAACAAAAACTACCTGGTTTTGGAACGCAATTAAAGCCATTAATTACTTCAATAGTAGCAATTAATATTTTTCTTGGGCCAATTTTGTTAAAATTTGCTTTATCTAAAGTTGCTCAAAAAATGGACAAAGAAATTGAGCCAATTAAAGCAGATTTATCAAAAACAGTTTCTGTTACTAAAGAAGAAAATCCTTATTCTGCAAAATTCAAAAAGCCCGCATTATCTGATAATGACTTGAACAAATCGCTTTTTCTAATTCTCATAAAACTTAACGATATTTTAAAAATATTCAATAATAAGTTTATCTACAGCCGAACTGAGGAATCTATTGAATTGGTTTTAACTGTTAGCGAAAAATATACCGATAATTTAATAGTAATGAATAATGCTTTAAATGAGGAAACCTTCGATTCTAAAAAAATGATAGAAATAATTACAAGACTAAAATCGGAGCTGTCGGAATATTATCTTATTATATGCGCTGAGCGAAAAACAAACGAGGATAATATTCTTAAACTTGACCCATTAATTAAAAATTTGTTTAATTCGCTTGTAGATTTAACCGATGGTTTAACCCGAGTTATTAGTGTTGATTTGGAAGATTGCTTTATATATTCATCTAAAACAGACAAAATAATTGACAAGTTGAACAAAAGCATTTCCCGAATACAACTTTTTGTGAGAAAAGTATTTAACAAGAAATTCAAATTAGTACGAAAAGTTGAATATAGAAATCTTGCAAAATATTTCTTGGTCGGAAAATCTTCTTCCGAAATTTTGGAAACGGTTAATCTTGTTGGAAACGAAAGATTAACAACATTAAAGAAAATTCATACTCTTTTCACAAATTACTTTGAATATTTAGATGTGCTGATTGAATTTCTTTCCGAAAACGAAGGAAAAGCAGACGCCAAAGCAATATTTTCGGGAAAACTAAATGAATTGCATTCAATATTTATTAGTGAAATTAATATATACAGAACAGAGATACACAATACAACTAACGAAATAAGCTCCCGATTAACATACGCTTTAGCAACTCCTTTTAATAATTTATTAGAAATATTAGAAATTGCTGGCACATATAAGTTTAATCAAAATAAATATAAATATTCAAATTTATTTAAGGAAAGCGAAACTCAAAAAGATCTCACTTCAGACGCAATAAGGCATTGGGTTAATTTTTATCATGGCTATATTGGAATTATTGAAAAAGAATCATACTTATATAAACTTAAATTTGATTTAACAAAAATTGTAAACGCCTCATTAATTAATATTTCAAAAGAAATTAATGGAAACCTTAGAAACGTTTGCAGCGAACTAAACGTTGAAATTGCAGAATTTAAAATGCTGCTAAACTCAAAGAACAGCAATGAAAATTTGCACGAATTAATTTTTAAATCAAAAAATATTTTTTTTATCTCAACCATAAAATCATATACCCAGCAGCTTGAAAACATAAAGAGAAGCAAAAAATTAAATCTTCTTTTGGAAAAATTAATGAGTGATTTTTCAGATGTTTCTGCCCACATTCCAGAAGAAATTTTGCTTCTTGAAGATTCTGATTTTGAATTTGTAGATAGAACTCCAAAATTTGTGAAACTAAAATCTGTTCAATTAAGAAAGATTACAAAAGTAATTCTTGAGCAGAAATTTTTAAGAGAAATGGGTGAGGTTAACGAACTTTTGTTAAACCATCTAAATTTAACAATTATTGAATTGAAAAATTTATACTCTATAGTTACTTACCATTTCAAATCTGCCGAAAACGAAATAAATAGCCCTAATACGAATAATTCGCATCTGGCCATGGAATTGCACTTATCGCTTAATAGTAAGCTCGAATTTCGTATTATGCAATTAAGCAATCAAATTGACCAGCTTGAGAAAAATATAAACACAAAAATATTAGAAAAAGTTGAGCTTACTATTAACGAATTAAGTAAATATATTTCGGAAAACTCACTTTTACGCGCAAATATTTATGTTACCAAAGAATCACACAAAAAAGAATTTCTTAGCATTTTTGAAATAAAATTACATCAGGTAAATCAATTTATTAGAAAATATTCATTAATTACAAAAAGAAATTATAAAAAATATTTTTATCCTACTATTAATAGATTGATGATTCATCTTAAGTTTCTTAAGCCAATTAGTTCTGCTTTAATGAGTGAAACTATTTTCCTAAATGAAGACCGCATCAAAAAACTTCCTTTTCTTTATAGAAAACTTTTTGATGGAACTACCATTGAATCGGATGACTTTTTTGTACAAAGTAATCAACTTGAAAAGAAAATTTCAACTTCAATTAATAATTTTAGCGAAGGTAAATTTTCATCTACTATTTTAATTGGCGAGCCTGGCAGTGGAAAAAACACACTTATTAATTCTGTTATTAATAAATATTTAATAAACCACACTCTTGTTAGATATGAGTTTAAGAAGACTTGCAGCTCTAGCGCAGAATTTGTGATTATTTTAGCTGAAATTTTAGGATATAGAAATAACCTAAAAATTGAAGAGCTAATTTTGAGCATGAACGATAGAAACAATAAAAAAGTTATAATTCTTGAAAACATCGGTCGCCTTTTCTTTAAGAAAATTAGTGGATTTGAAGCGCTTAAAACATTTTCGTACATTGTTTCTTCAACTTCAAAAAATATTTTGTGGATTTGTTCAATAGGTAAGCACCCTTGGACTTTTGTAAATAATAGTTTTGAACTTGATAGAATATTTTTCAGTAAAATTGATATTTCTGAACTTCACCGTAATGATATTAGAAATATTATTTTAAACCGACATAGTGTTACAGGCTATCATTTGTTTTTCAAAACTGACGAAATTAGCCAGTTGAAAAACAAATTTATTAAAGGTGCTACTGTTGAAGAAGAGCAGAAAAAAGCAAGCAATCAATTTTTTGGCAAATTAGAAGAGTTTAGCGAAGGTAATATCATTTCTGGAATGTATTATTGGCTTCAATCAATTAAAGAAGTAAAAGATAACACATTAATAATTGAGCCTACGCGAAAAATACAATTTGCACTTTTGGATAAACTTGAAGATATTTATTTGTTAACATTATCTGAAATTTTGGTGCACGAAACATTTACTGATATTGAACATTCTTTATTGTTTGACTTAAATGTTGAAGTTAGTCGCGAAATTCTTGGTTATCTTGCAGCTCTAAATATCTTGTATATTGACCAAATAGAGTTTATGTCAAATAGGTATTTTTTGAATAAATCAATCTATAAGTTGATTGAAAAAGAATTAATTAAACGAAATATGATTTAAAATGAAAAAAAACATTGTTTTAATTTTAATACTAAGTGGTTGTTTAATTATAGCCCAAGATTCAAGTATCGTTAATCAAAATAGTTTATTAATTAATGATAGTTTATTAAACATTTCAGAAAACGATTCAATAACACAAAAGCCCATTCCGGGAAAAGAAGTAAACAAAGACAGTATTGAAGCCAACAAAGTTCAAAAATCGACTTCAAAATCAGTAGCAAAACCCCAAAAAACAGACAATATTTTTGATTCTGACCAAATATTAAATCAATTAAAAATGCCCAAATTTAATGTTTTTAAGGAAATCAACTTTTTTACATTTTTGGAAATATTATTTTTAGTATTGATAAGTATTGGTCTAACAAAATTAATAGACTTTATAAGTAAACTTAAAAATTTAAAACAGCGATTTATATTTTTCAAATTTGCTTTTGGCACCCTAAAAGGAATTATTTGGTTTATTGTTTTTTATGCTTCATTTAGTTTAATTATGCCCAATAGCAACGAATTTGTTTTCATACTAATTCTAATTGCTTTTATTGTTTCTGCAATTTCTTTTATTCCACTTATAAAAAATTTTATTGGTGGATTTTATTTAACGGTTTCAATGCCTTTTAGTGTTGGCGATTATATAAAAATAAGCGAATATGAAGGCGAAGTTGAAAAAATAAATTGGAAAGACGTAATTCTTAATTCTGAAGGCTCAAATATTATAAATATTCCAAATAGTTTGTTTTTAAGCAGCCCAGTTTCAAATTTTAGACGACAACAAAAAGAACAGCTTGTTACTATAAATTTTGAACTTCCATTTCATCACGAACCAGAAAAAATAATTAAAATTATATACGAAGCGGCACTTTCTTCGCCTTATTTTTATTCCAAAATGAAACATAAAGTTTTGTTAATTAAAAATGATTTTATTGCGCAAAAAAGAGAATATCAACTTCATATTTATATAATTGATGTAAAGTTTACAGACAATCTAATTCACTCTTTAAATATGATTATTAATCGTGCAATTTCAGAAAGCAAATAGAAAAAATGGATTCTAATCAAGATAAGAACAAAATATTATTTATTGCGAAAATTTTAGTTATTATAGCAAGCATTTTGGGTTTAATAGCAATTATTTTAGAATATGGCTTTAATATTTCTGAACAAAATACCAATATTCTTCACATGGTTTCACTTAGTGTAATTATTATATTTTTCGTTTATCAAAGTGTTAACTTTTTCTATTCTTCCAATAAAAAGGATTACCTTAAAACCCATAAAGTTGAAGTGTTTTTATTTTCAACTATTCTTTTGGAAATTATTTTGTCTTTATTTAACTATAGTTTAATAGCTCAAATTGGCGATTTTCTTTCATTAAAAGATGTAGCATTTCTATATATTGTTTTTGCACAGCTTTTTATCGTTTTAGGTTTTATTCTTGGAGGATTGCGGTTTAACCAGAATATTCTACAATTAAAAATTCAACCTTCACGATTATTTATTTTAAGTTTTTTGGTAACTATACTTGTTGGTTCACTTTTGCTTATGCTACCTGCTGCAACTGTTTATGAAAATATTAGTTTTATTGACGCTTTCTTTACTTCAACAAGTGCTGTTTGTGTAACTGGTTTAATTACTCAAGACACTGCTACTTATTTTACTACATTCGGTCAAGTTGTTATTATGTTGCTTTTCCAAATTGGTGGTTTAGGGTTAATGACTTTTACCACATTCTTTGCCCTTTTTCTTTCTGGTGGTTTAGGAATTAAAGAAAGAATTTTGCTACACGATATATTGGATGAAGATAACATTGGTCAAATTACAAAAGTGCTTTCGTTTCTTACAATTTCTACTTTTTTGTTAGAAGCTATTGGTGCCGCAATTTTATTTTTAAGCATTCATACTCAAGTCCCAAATCTTTCAAATGCTATTTTTATATCTGTCTTTCATTCCATTTCTGCGTTTTGCAATGCCGGATTTTCGATCTTTTCACTCAATTTAATGGATGGCTTAGTAATTGGTAATCATGTTTTTACGCTTACAATTGCATTTTTAATAATTCTGGGTGGATTAGGTTTTCCAACTATTTTGGCTTTATGGACTCGGTTTTTTAGGAAAAGGACTAATTCTTTTAGAAAAAAAAGTTCCATTCAAACAAAAATGGTTATATTTTCAACTTTGGGTTTGCTTGTTTTTGGAACCATTTGGATGTATACCTTTGAGTTAAACAACACAATGAATAATTTAGGATTTTTCGAAAAATTAAGTGCTTCTTTTTTCCAATCAGTTACAACAAGAACTGCAGGCTTTAACACTCTTGATTTTGCTCAAATGGGAATTCCAACAATTCTTATGGTTTTATTTTTAATGTTTGTAGGTGCTTCACCTGGTGGAACCGGCGGTGGAATTAGAACAACAACTTTTGCAATAATGTATTTTGGTACTATTTCAATCCTTAAAAACCAAAAAGATGCTCATTTTGGCAATAGAACAATTCCAAAAGAAATTATTGTTAAAGCATTTATTAAAACTTTTTTCAGTATTGCAATTATTTCTGCTGGAATAATTATGCTTACAATAACTGAAGACAAAGATTTATTAGATATTATGTTCGAATCTTTTAGTGCATTTGGAACAGTAGGTTTATCAAGAGGAATTACTGGCGATTTAACAGTATTCGGGAAATTGATTATTTCACTATTAATGTTCATTGGGCGTGTTGGTCCTTTGGCTTTTATTTATAGTATTCTAAAACCTGTTGAACAACCAAATTATGATTTACCTTATGAAAATATTTCAATTTTATAAAAGGAAGTTAAAATGAGAAAGAAATTTGCAGTTATTGGGCTTGGAGATTTTGGTTGGAGCGTTGCAATTTCACTTGCCGAAAGAAATGCAGAAGTTGTTGCTATTGACCAAGATATTGAAATAATTGATGAAATTAAAGATAAAGTAACTTATGCTGTTAGATTAAATTCTACTGATGAAAAGGCTTTAAGATCTCTTGGATTGGAAAGTATTGATGCTGTTATTGTATCTATTGGAACTAATTTTGAAAACACAATTTTAACATCCGTTCTTTTAATGAATCTTGGAGTTAAAATGGTAATTGCTCGTGCCGCTTCCAAAATTCAAGAGACTATTCTAAAAAAACTTGGCGTTCATCAAGTTATAAATCCCGAACTCGAAATTGCGGCTAAAGTTTCAACTAGTTTAATCAACGAAGATGTTTTAGATTATCTCGATTTAGGCGATGGACATGCAATTTTCCAAATTAAAACACCAAAAGAATTTGTGGGTAAATCTCTTAATGAAATTGAATTACGTATTAGATTTAATGTAAATTTAATTACTATTAAAAGACAGCACAAAATTGAAAATGAAGAAACATCTAAAACTGAATTTCATGAGAGGATTTATGGAGTTCCAACAGCAAGCACAATTATTGATGAAAATGATAAACTTGTGCTTTTTGGAAGAGAAAAAGATATTAAAAAGATTCTGGATTTGAAGTAGAAGAACTGGAATGTTGGAATTAAAGCGGAATGAAGTGCAAAAGGGAATGATGGAAGAAAGGAATGTTGGAAAGGTGGGATGAAGTACAAAAGGGAAAGATGGAAGAAAGGAATGTTGGAAAGATGGAATGAAGTGCAAAAGGGAATGATGGAAGAAAGGAATATTGGAAAGATGTATTTTGATTTTCTTTTGGGTCATTGAATGAGAAACTAAGTAAATTAAATTATTTAATAATTGTTATTAGGAAGAAAACAAATAGCTGT
>Ga0210012_1005138_pt1 | contig 10078 bp, 9 predicted proteins | sample CryGeymeta201504_FD_183974 | JGI IMG/M metagenome (GOLD analysis project Ga0210012, IMG submission 183974) | Groundwater microbial communities from Crystal Geyser aquifers in Utah, USA - Crystal Geyser metaG 2015-04 (SPAdes) (version 2) | ecosystem: Environmental > Aquatic > Deep subsurface >... | reverse complement strand
GCGAGGAACATGCCGCCGACCCAGACCAGAACCGCCAGCAGATGGATGAGTTTGAAGTAGATCACGTCGGTTCTCCTGAATGATTGGCCGCGAATTGTCGCACCGGTTTGAAAGTTTTGCGATGCACCACCGACACGCCGTGTTCGCGCAAGGCGGCGAGATGGGCGGCAGTGGGATAACCCTTGTGCGCGTCGAAGCCGTATTGCGGATAGCGCCCGTGCAGTTGCAGCATGAGTTCATCGCGCGCGGTCTTGGCCAGGATCGAGGCGGCGGAGATGGCCGCCACCTTGCTATCGCCCTTGACGATGGCCTGGCTGGGGATGCCGGTCTGCGGACAATACAGGCCATCGACCAGCACCTGCTGCGGCCGGATGGACAGCGCTTCCACGGCGCGCTTCATCGCCAGCAAGGTGGCTTGCAGGATGTTGAGGCGATCGATCTCTTCCACTTCCGCATAGGCGACGGCCCAGGCCAGCGCGCGCGCGCGGATGAGGGGCGCCAGCCGGTCACGCTGTTTTTCGGAGAGTTTCTTGGAATCCGCCAGGCCTTCAATCGGCCGCGCGGGGTCAAGAATGACGGCGGCCGCGCTCACCGGTCCGGCCAGCGGACCGCGCCCCGCCTCATCCACGCCGCAGATCAATACGAGTTCACTCATGCAAGAAAAGGCAGGATGGCCTGCGCGGCCTTGTACGCCGTATCCTGGCGCAGACTGCGCTGCATCTCGCCAAAGGTCTGCTCCAGCGCCGCCACCGCACGCTTGTTATTGACCGTATTCAGCAGCGCCTGCGCCAGGTTCTCCGGCGTGGCATCGTCCTGCAAAATCTCCGGCACCACGAAACGCCCGGCCAGGATATTGGGCAGCCCCACATAAGGCTGGTATCTCATGGCACGCATCAAACGATAGGTCAGCCACGGCATCTTGTAGGCGATCACCATCGGGCGTTTGAGCAGTGCCACCTCCAGCGTCGCCGTGCCGGAAGCAACCAGCACGCCGTCGGCCGCGATCATGGCATCGTGCGCATGGCCGAACAGCAGCGTAAAGGGGAGCTGCTGCGCCTCCTGCTGCCACAATTCATGCTCGAAGAGTTTGCGTGTTTCGCGTGTGACCAGCGGCACCAGGAACTGCGCTTGCGGACATTGTTGCAGAATGCATTTGGCCGTTTCGATGAAGGTGGCGGCCAGTTGTCGCACTTCGCTCTGGCGGCTGCCGGGCATTAGAGCGAACACACGGGCATCCTGGCGAATGCGCATCTGCTCGCGCATCGCGGCGCGGTCGGTTTGTTCCGGCAACAAATCGGCCAGCGGATGCCCGACATAAGTGACCGGGACCCCCGCCTGTTCGTACAGCGGCGCCTCGAACGGGAACAGCGCGAGAATATGCGAGACCGCCCGTTTGATTTTATGGATGCGTTCGCCGCGCCACGCCCAGATGGAGGGACTGACATAGTGCACCGTGGGAATACCGTGTGTTTTGAGCGCGAGTTCAAGGTCAAGATTGAAATCCGGCGCATCCACGCCGATGAAAAGATCGGGCGGGTGCGCCAAAAAACGCGCGCGCAGAGCACGGCGGATAGCGGCGATCTCGCGGTAATGGCGCAGCACTTCGACGTAGCCGCGGACGGCGAGTTTTTCCAGCGGGAACAGCACTTCCATGCCGGCGGCCTGCATTTTCGGACCGCCGATGCCGATGAAATGCACGCCGGGTCTGGCCTGGCGGATAGCCGTCATCAGCATGCTGCCAAGCAGATCACCCGATGCTTCGCCCGCCACGATGGCGATGGTCTTTGCAGTCTGGTTCATGGCTGTTTAACGCACGATGCCGCGGCTGGCGTGGCGGAGAAAGTTCAGCATGTTGTCGATATCCGCATCGGCGTCCGCCACCTGACCGCGCATAGCGGCGATCTCCTGTTGCGCCGCTTCGAAGCTGCTGCCGGCGCGATACAGGGTGCGGTACATCTTTTTGATCATGTCGAGGCGCGGGGCGGAATAACCGGCGCGGCGCGGGCCTTCCTGATGCGGGCCTTTGGCCTCGGCCGGATTGCCGACCGCCGTCACGAAGGGCGGCAGGTCTTGGGTCAGGCGGGTCTGGAAACCGAGCATGGCAAAGTCGCCGATGCGCACGAACTGGTGGATGCCGCTCATGCCGCCGATCAGGGTATGGTCGCCGACCGTCACATGCCCGGCGAACTGCACCGCGTTGGCGATCACATTGTGGTTGCCAACATGGCAGTCATGCGCCAGATGCACATAGGCCATGATCCAGTTGTCGCTGCCGATGGAAGTGACCCCGCCATCCTGCACCGTGCCCAGATTGAAGGTGCAGCTTTCGCGAATCGTGTTGTTGTCGCCGATGATCAGTTGCGTCGGTTCGCCCTTGTATTTCTTGTCCTGCGGGATCTCACCGATGGAACTGAACTGGAAGATGCGGTTGCCTTGGCCGATGCGGGTATGGCCGTCGATGACGACATGCGGCCCGACCACCGAGCCCGCGCCGATCTCGACGTGTTCGCCAATGAGGGAATAGGCACCGACCGCGACATCGTCCGCCAGTTTCGCGTTCGGATGGATGAGCGCGGTCGGGTGGCGCACGTTATCCATTATTTGGTCCGCAGGGTGCAGATCAGCTCGGCTTCGGCGGCGACCTGCCCGTCCACTTCGGCGCGGCCGATAAACTTCCACATGCCGCGCTTGTTCATTGCGATCGACACTTTTAGCAGCAACTGATCACCGGGACTGACCGGGCGTTTGAAACGCGCGCCTTCAATGCCCACGAAGTAATACACCGAATCATCGCTGGGCAGGGTGCCCATCGTCTTGAACGACAGGATGGCCGCCGCCTGCGCCATCGCCTCGATCACCAACACGCCCGGCATCACCGGATGATGCGGATAATGGCCGGGGAAGAATGGCTCGTTCATGCTCACGTTCTTCAGTGCCACGATCCGCTCGTTCGGCACGACCTCCAGCACGCGGTCGATCAACAGAAACGGGTAACGGTGCGGCAAATACTGCAACACTTGATGAATGTCCATTACGGTGCTCATATTTTCTCTCCCTTTAATAATTCAATCTCTTTTTCCATGGCCCTGACCCGTTTCACCAGCTCGCCCAGATGGCGCAGGTGGACGGCATTGTTGCGCCACTCGTCGTTCTTGCTGAACGGATAGACCCCGGCATAACTGCCCGCTTCGGTGATCGATTTACCAATCAGGGTGAAGGACGCGATCTCGACGTTGTCCGCGATCTGCAAATGGCCGAGGATGCCGGCACTGCCGCCGATACGGCAGTATTTGCCGATGGTTGCGCTGCCAGCGATGCCGACGCAGCCGGCGATGGCGGTATGCGCGCCGATGCGCACGTTGTGCGCGACCTGAATCTGGTTGTCCAGTTTCACGCCCTCTTCGATCACCGTGTCGTCCAGCGCGCCGCGATCGACCGTGGTGTTGGCGCCGATCTCGACCTGATCGCCGATGACCACGCGACCGATCTGCGGAATCTTCAGCCAGCGCCCTTCATCCATGGCGATGCCGAAGCCATCCGCACCGATCACGACACCGGCATGCAAGATCACCTGATGACCGATGACACAGTCGTGATAGATCGTCACGTTGGGATAGAGCAGGCATTGCGTGCCCACGCTCGTGCGCTCGCCGATGACGCAACCCGCCATCACCACGGTGCCCGCCCCGATGCACGCGGCCGCACCGATGCTGACGTGCGCGCCGATGTGCGCATCCGGCGCGATCACGGCCCCCGCATCAATCACCGCCGTCGGATGAATCCCTGGCGGCATGGCCGGCAAGGGGTTGAGCAAGGCGGATAATTTGGCGAAATAGGAATAGGGATTGGGCGCCACGATACGCGGCAATCCGGTGAGCCCGGCATCGCTTTCGGCAACAATCACGGCGGAAGCGCGACTGTCGGCCAGTTGCTTGCGATATTTGGCATTGGCCAGAAATGCAATATTGCCGGGCGCGGCTTTTTCCAGAGTCGCCACCTGGAAAATTTCGGTCTCGGAATCACCCAGTACTTTGCCGCCCAGGCGGGCGACGATTTCTGACAAACGAAAACTCGGATTTTTCATGGAATAAAACCGTGCAATCCAGCCCGTAGCGCCCTCACCAAACGGGTGAGCGTAAAATTGCGACTAAAGTTGTTTAGAACCAAAACGCTATAACTCATGGCAAGCGGTCAACTGAGGTTTTAAGGTTTATTTACCCGTCGGCTCAACTTGTTCGCCAGAGAGGTATTTCAGCACCTTGTCGGTGATATCCACTTTCGGACTGCGATAAACGGCTTCCTGCAGGATGACGTCATATTGCTCGCTCTCGGCAATCCGTTTGATCGCCTGGTCGGCCTTGGCCAGTATCTGCGCCAGCTCTTCGTTCTGGCGCAAAGACATATCCTCGCGGAACTCGCGTTGCCGGGTTTGCAGCATCAGATTCAAATTGGCGATCTCGCGCTCCTGGATGCGCCGAGCCGCATCCGACAGGGTTGTCCCGGCTGCTTCGAGAGCCGCTTTGGCATCCTGAAACTGTTTGGCCAAGGCCTTGACTTCCTGCTCGCGCACGGCAAATTCCTTGTCGATTTTTTTTTGCGCCACCAGCGCCGGTTCAGATTCGCGCAGAATGCGCTCGGTATCGACGAAGCCGATACGGGTAGATTCCGCCATGGCACCGGCGGCGAAAGCGAACAGCAAGATGCCCGTCACTATTCCGTATTTCATATTGACTCCTTTTCGCTACGACTATCTGGTGTCGTGTTTGGCGTTGGGTTTCGATCCAACATGTCGGACTAAAGTCCGACCCACATCAGAAGAAGCCGCCGAGCGTGAACTGAAAACTCTGCACTTTGTCCTGCGGCTGCTGGTTCAACGGCTTGGCCCAACTGAACTGCATCGGGCCTGCCGGTGAGAACCAGTTTATACCCACGCCGAGAGCATAACGCATTCCCTCCGAGGCTAGGTACGGGGTCTTCTCGCCGTACACCGCGCCGCCATCGAGAAAAGCGCTCAAGCGCACGGATTTGCTCTTCTCCATGCCGGGGAACGGGAACAGCAACTCGACATTGCCGATCACGCGCTTGTCTCCGCCCAGCGCATAACCGCTGTCGTCACGCGGGCCGAGTGAATTGGAGTCATAGCCGCGCACCGAGCCGGTGCCGCCCGCATACAAGTTCTTGAAGAACGGCAACACCATCCCATCGTAGCCGCCGGCAATACCCAAGTCTCCATTCAGGCGCAGCGTCAGATGCTGGTTCAGTGGCTGGAACCACTGCTGACTGTAAGTAAATTTATAGAAACGCTGGCCGGAGACCGGCAATGACGCCTCCAGCAAAGCGCGTTGGGTGGATCCCTCAGTGGCGTATATCCCGCTGTCGCGGGTATCGCGCGTCCAGCCGATGGTGCCCAGCACGTTCTGGTTGTGATTGCCAAAAGTGTTGATGTAATCGGTGAAGCGTGGCGGGCTGCTTGTGGTCAGCGCCAGTGTGGTGTCTTCCAGCGACAGGCCGTACTGGAAAGTCTCATCTTCGTTGATCGGCACCCCAAAGCGCACACCGCCACCATAGGTTTCGGAAGTGTATTGACTGATTGAAGTCGTGGTCGCATCGGTTCTGCGTTTGTACACGTCGAAGCCGCGACTGATGCCGTCGTCCGTGTAATACGGGTTGGTATACGAGATCGACAACGTCTGGTTGACCTTGCTGGTATTGATCTGGGTGGATAACGCATTGCCGGTGCCAAACAGATTGGATTGGGTCACGCCGCCCATCAGGGTAAGACCCTCCCCATTGCTGAACCCCGCGCCGATCTGGAAGTTTCCGGTCGGTTTCTCTTCCACATGCAGGTTCAGATCCAGCTGGTCGTTGCTGCCGGTCACTGGCTGCGTCTCGACGTTGATCTCGCCAAAGAATCCCAGTTTGTCGATACGCTGTTTCGATTTCTTGATCTTGGAGGTCGAGAACCAGCCGCCCTCCATCTGGCGGAATTCGCGCCGGACCACCTCGTCCTTGGTCTTGTCGTTGCCCGCCACATTGATCCGGCGCACATAAGCGCGCTGCATCGGATCAACCATGAAAGTAAAGGCCACCTGATGCTTATCCTTGTCGATATCGGGAATGGCGCTGATGTTGGCGAAGGCGTAGCCCCTGTCCCCCATCTCTTCCCGAATTTTGTCGGAGGCTGCGGTCAATGCCTCGCGTGAAAAGATTTGCCCGGGTTGAATGGCGATCATGGCGCGCAACGCCTCATGCGAGAACACCCCCTTTGCCCCGGCTACTTTGACATCGGACACGGTGTATTGTTCCCCTTCGGTGAGATTCAGCGTGATGTAGATATCTTTCTTGTCGGTCGAAATCGAGACCTGGGTCGCATCGATAGCAAAGTCCATGTAGCCCGAATTGAGATACAGGCTGCGGATTGCCTCCATATCGGCAGCCAGCTTGGGCTTGGAATACTGGTCATTATTGGAAAGCCAGGTGAACCAGCCGGGTGTGGTCAACTTCATCTCGTCCAGCAAGTCGCTTTCCGTGTAATGCGCGTTACCAACGATGTTGATCTGGCGAATTTTTGAAGGGTTGCCTTCAATCACATCCAGCTTGACGGCCACCCGGTTGCGCTCAAGCTCGGTCACTGTGGTGGTCACCACCACCGCATATTTGCCGCGCGCGATGTACTGGCGCTTCAGCTCCTGCTCGGACTTTTCCAGCATCGCCTTGTCAAAGATGCGCCCCTCGGCCAGCCCCACAACCTTAAGGTTATCCAGCAGCTGCGGCTTGGGGAAATCCTTGATCCCGTTCAGCTCGACACTGGCGATAGTCGGTCGCTCCTGCACCCGGACCACCAGCACGCCATGGTCGGCCAACAACTGCACATCCTTGAAGAATCCGGTGGCAAACAGGGCACGCAGTGCCGCCGTGGCCCGCTCATCGTTCACGGTATCACCGACCTTCAACGGCAGATAGCTGAACACCGTACCGGCTTCGGTACGCTGGATTCCTTCGACCCGGATGTCCGTCACCACGAACGGTTCACCCGCCCAGACGGTTGCGCCATACAGGAGCGCCAACACGCCCGCCAGTTTTCTTAAATCCATTGTTATTAACCCAAGATCAGGCGACTGATGTCGTTGTACAAGGCAAAGCTCATCAGGGTAAGCAGAAGAGCGATGCCAACCCGTTGTCCCACTTCCCACAGCGCGTCCGGCACCGGACTACCTTTGAAAAATTCGACGGCATAATACAGCAAATGCCCCCCATCCAATATCGGGATGGGCAACAGATTCAGGATGCCGAGGCTGATGCTGATCAGCGCCAGAAAACCGAGATAGGCGCCCAATCCCATATGCGCCGACTGTCCGGCATAGTCGGCGATGGTGATTGGACCGGACAAATTTTTCAACGATACCTCGCCCACCACCATCTTCGCCATCATCTTCAAACTGATCACAGAAGTTTCCCAAGTCTTGCGCAACGCCTGCTCCATTGCGCGCAACGGCGGGTAGCTCACCTCGGTCAGCATGGCATTGAAAGCGGCGCGATCAATCAGCGGCGCGGCACCGATGCGTCCGATCACCACCCCGTTTTCCTCCAGCCGGTCGGGGGTGATCGTCAACTGCAGTATTGCCGCGTCACGCTCGATTTCGGCTTGCAAAGGCTGTTGCGGATGTGTGCGCACCACCTCGACCCAATCGCGCCAATACTGCATCGCTGTGCCATCCACTCGCAGGATGCGATCCCCCTCGCGCAATCCGGCGCGCTGCCCCGCCCCATCTGCAACCAGTTTGCCGATGACGGGATAGACCGGCGGCTGATAAGGCTGCAGACCCAATTTGGCCATGAAATCTCCATCCAGATCAGTTGCACTCAAATCGGCCAGACGCAGCGTGCGCAGTGCAGTGCTGCCCTGCGCCGACTGCACCTCGAGCTGAGCTGGTTTGCCTTGCAACACCAGGTCGAGCAATATCCAGCGCGCATCCTGCCAGCTTGGAACCTCTACCCCGTCGATCGCGACGATGGTGTCTTGCTCGTGCAGCATCGCCATCGCCGCCGGCGTATCCGGCTTGATCTCACCCAATACCGGCTTGACCCCCGGTACACCGTAAATGAACAAGGCCCAATACAACAGCACGGCAAGCAACAGATTAGCGACGGGTCCGGCCACCACAATCGCCATGCGCTGCAACACCGGCTTGCGGTTAAACGCGTGCGGCAATTCCGCTGCGGACACCTCGCCCTCCCGCTCATCCAGCATTTTGACGTAGCCACCGAGCGGAATCGCGGAGATCACCCATTCCGTTTCGCCGTTGCCGAAGCGTTTGGCATACAACACCCGGCCGAAACCCACCGAAAAGCGCAGCACCTTGACCCCGCACCGGCGAGCGACAGCGTAATGGCCCCACTCGTGGAACACCACCAGCACGACGATTGCGAAGATAAACGCGAGTAGTGTTGTCATATTCAAAAACATCCAAACTTCAAGCCACAGAGTACACAGAGACCACAGAGAGATTCGCCAAATTCTCTGTGAGCTCTGTGTTCTCTGTGGCCAATTGTTTTGAATTTCATTGTGCGATCCACTCCTGCGCCGCGCGGCGCGCCGCTGCATCGGCATCCAGCACGTCATGCAAAGTATGCACTTCGCTGCGCGGAATGCTGCCCAGCACCGTTTCGATCAGGCGCGGGATATCGAGGAAGGCAATGCGCCGTTCGAGGAACGCGGCCACCGCAACTTCATTCGCGGCATTCAACAGCGCCGGCACGGTGCCTCCCGCGCGCAACGCCAGATAGGCCAGGCCCAGGCAGGGGAAACGGGTAAAGTCGGGTGCAGAGAAGTCAAGGCGGGCAATCTGAAACAGATCGAGCGGTGCAACCCCTGATTCAATGCGTTCCGGCCATGCCAGTGCGTAAGCGATGGGGGTGCGCATGTCGGGATTACCCAATTGTGCCAGCACCGAACCATCGACGTATTGCACCATGGAGTGGATGACGCTTTGTGGATGTACCACCACCTGAATCGCATCAGCGGGCGCATTGAACAGCCAGTGCGCCTCGATGACCTCCAGCCCCTTGTTCATCATGCTCGCGGAATCGACCGATATCTTGCGGCCCATGCTCCAGTTCGGATGCGCACAGGCTTGCTTCGGCGTGACCCGCTCCAATTCCGCCAGCGGCGTGTTGCGGAACGGTCCGCCGGACGCGGTGAGCAAAATCTTGCACACGCCGCTGGCCTGCATATCACCCGCATAAGCGCGCGGCAACGACTGGAAGATGGCGTTGTGTTCACTGTCGATCGGCAGCAGGATGGAACCGCTGCGATGCACCGCTTCCATAAACAGGTGCCCGGCCAGGACCAGCGTTTCCTTGTTCGCCAGCAAGATCTTCTTCCCGGCATGCGCCGCGGCCAGCGTGGGCGGCATACCGGCCGCACCGACGATGGCCGCCATCACGGCATCGACTTCGGGCAACGTTGCCACACGCACCAGCGCGCACGCACCGCACAGCACCTCGGTCGCCAGACCGGCAGCGGCAAGGCGTGAGCGCAAACGCTCGGCGGCGACTTCATCCAGCAATACGGCATAGCGCGGCTGAAAATGCTGACACTGTTCGAACAGCAACTCGTCCTGCTGTTGCGCGGTCAGGGCGATGATCTGATATTTATCCGGATGGCGCGCGATGACATTCAGTGTGCTTTTGCCGATGCTGCCGGTGGAGCCGAGTATCGTGATGTTCTGCACTAATTGATTCCCTGAAACAGCAGCGCCAGCGCCGCCAGCGGCAGAGTCGAAGTCAGCGCATCGATGCGGTCGAGCAGGCCGCCGTGTCCCGGCAACAGCGCGCCGCTGTCCTTGACGCCTGCCTGGCGTTTGATCGCCGACTCGAACAGATCGCCGATCACTGCCAGCACCACCCACCACCATGCAGTCAGCATCAGCGCGGGCAACACTTGCAGGCGCGAGAATTCCGCGCTAAAGGTCCAGACCAGCGCCACATAAATTGACACGCCGAAGATCGCACCGGCCACCCCTTCCCAGGTCTTGCCCGGGCTGATGCTGGGGGCCAGTTTGGTCTTGCCGAAGCG
>Ga0210012_1005120_pt1 | contig 10108 bp, 4 predicted proteins | sample CryGeymeta201504_FD_183974 | JGI IMG/M metagenome (GOLD analysis project Ga0210012, IMG submission 183974) | Groundwater microbial communities from Crystal Geyser aquifers in Utah, USA - Crystal Geyser metaG 2015-04 (SPAdes) (version 2) | ecosystem: Environmental > Aquatic > Deep subsurface >... | reverse complement strand
AATTTTGGTTTGAGGCAAGAAAGGATTCTTTTGTCCGGTGACTCGGCACGACAAACCCAGAATAAGCTACTATTTTAGTAGTGGCTGGTTTTCGTGCCGAATCACTGGACCTGAGATTCTTTTCTCGCCTGAATTTGGTTTTCCCGGTTTCTTCCGCCGCGGCGGAAGATACGTCACGTCTGACGAAGGGTCACGAAAACCCACGAAACAACTAGTATTTAACTAGTTGCAGGTATTCGTAACCCATCGCTAGACGAGACAAATCCATCGCGAAGGCGCGAGATACCCTGAAATCTTTCGCTGAATCGCATAAAATCAGCGAAAATGAATAAATCAGCGAAATAAAAATCAACTCTTGTGACACGACACGCAAACCCACAAATAAGCTAGTATTTTACTGGCGAATGGTTTTCGTAACGTAACATTGGATTCGATTATTATTTCGCTAATATATTCATCTTCCACGCCGACGGGATATCCTGTGACATTAAATCTGCGAGCATTTTTAAGCGTGCTTTTTACTGGCAGACGCTGCAAGAATTATCAACACCGGAAGTCCTTTCGGTTGCGCACGACATATCATCTTCCACGCCGACGGGATATCCCTTTCGACATTCGAGTGTCATTAATTGTTCGAGCAATTTTAAGCATACATTTTACCAGCGAGTGCTACAACAATTATCAACACAAGACAACCCATTGGTGAATCGGATAATTGATATTATGATTGAATATACGCAAAAAGAGAAGCTATTGGCTTTTCGAAACTACCGTCGTCATTTGTACAACAACTATGCTACAGGAATTGTACTAGCAGCGGAACTGTACACAGTCATTCTTGGAACATTTCCTCAACGTGGACAAAGATTTACGAGACCAGCGCTTTTGAAAGTGAGAGAGTCAATGTGTGCATGTGCGCAATTAGACGAATTCCTTGAAGAAGGCAAGTTACGGACAATGTTGAAGTACTTCCAAAACTATATAGCAGATGTGCGGTCACTATTGCTCCATGCTTCAGACAAGCTCGATGTCTTCATTGCCTCGGCGAAATCGTTGGAAAGTTTCCTCAGTCGGAATAAATTGGAAAGTCGAATTGAAATTAGGTCATTCCTGTCCGAGAGCAATGAAGGTAACACAACACCGAAGAAAAGGAAGTCATCTGCAATTGCAGTTCAATTGAAGAAGAAAAAAAGAAAACCAGCCTCTTTAGGTATTCGGGAAAAAGAAGCCATACATGTCTGTCATAATAAGGACAAAACTGTTGGAGCAGAATTTCTCAAGTTACCACCAGGTATTGAAGCACTTCCACGAAATGTCATTCCTGACCGCACGAAAAGTTTTGGGAGCATAGAATTACTCAGCAAAGAAGAAATTATGACTGCGATTGTAGTCCAGAAACCACAACACATGACGAATCCCTGCAAAGTACCCTTCTTCGAAGAGACTTCTGCTGAATCATCTCTATGCAACAACATTTACGTAATCGAAAACTCACCCTGTCAGTTGCTTATTTACCACAATCTTGACAAATGTCTTCACTACGGAACAAAATCATACGATGACACCATTGAAGAGGCTTTCCAATTTTCGAAGAAGAAGAGAGTCGGTCTTAATCTTTTGTTCAGAGATAAAAATTACACGAACAATGAAGAAAATTGGAACAAGGAAATAACAGCTTTGAATCATGGAACGGCTGAATACAATATATCCAACTTTCCATCAATGAATTTCGATGCAGAGGGGATAGTTAGACTACTCATTTTTGTTCTGGATGACGAACGTAATACAGAGTTGATGAAAATAAATGAGGAGCGTAAGGTAGCTCAGTTCAACTTTGGATATGCTGCCAGTCATTGCCCTGACGTCCACCGATGTGATCCATCTGATACAGTTCTTTTGCCACCAAAAATTCTGGGAATGCATGCGAAATTGACAAAAGTGGAAGAAGAAGCATCGAAAGAAATTCATGAAAATGTTGGTGAGCTCTGTGATTGCATGCAGGACAGTATTCATTCAAACCTAAGTTCAAACAATGGAAAGCCAATGAACGATCCTGACCGGAACAATATGTTTGCAGCAGAAATAAACAAAAAAACAGGAGCTCGTATAAGTTGTGGAGAAGCATATTCCCTAAATTTTCAGTATTTGGGTGAATTAAATGAAAACGCAAGTAACAATGAAAAAACCAACATGCAACGCCACAAAAGAATTACCGGAGGAAAATTGGATCCACATCTTGACAGACACAATTGTTCAGAACCAGGTTACAATATTGTTTGTACATTCAAGTGCTTCCTGGTTGTGGATGGGGGGAAATACTGCCTGACACTCATTATGTACACAAGAGCATCTTGCGCCGAAATGCTCAGGAAAGAACGGTCGTTTGCGGAACCAAGTTATCAAATTGTAAAGGAATATGAAAGAACTGTATTGAAGGGAGCTGTTTATTCAGAAATGAATTTGTCAAAAATGTTCGAGGGAACACAAGTCCACCAAGCTGGGAAACTAACAACAGTTGAATTGCTTGGTACAAAAAACAAAAAAGCAATCTATCCCATGTCGTTCCAGGAATTGTGTACATGTCCCCAAGAATTGAGCGGAATAAAGAAAAATGTATTTTGCTTATATGTGATCCCTTCCATGATCACACCCCGTGGTTGGCTATCATCTTTGATAAATTCATATCGAATTCTTTGGGAAAAATGCCAAATAGAAAGAAGACAAGCCTTGGCATTCCTGTACATATTTTGTTCTTGCGATTCACAGATAAAGGTGCACTTTGTCTTGAACACACTCTGGCAAATAGAAAAAGACAAAATACAGAAAATGGATGGGGAGGATTTACTTCAGAAATACGAAAAAGATTGCATCAGCAATGGATTTCACCCAACACAAGGAGGATATAGACCAAGACTGCAACCATTACCTTGGGCACTTACCGATCGAAAATTATGTACAGGTGTCCTTGACATTTTCGATAGATATTTAAAGAGAGCAGAAATTTGGTCAGAAAAGGAGTGCTCGACTTTGTCCATTGTTCAGGAGATGATTCAAGAAAACCAATCAGGGACTGTTAGCTTCGGACTTGGACCGGTGGTATTGGTAAATTTCTTTAATATAGCAGCCTTTCTGGGACTACTGTCAACAACATTCGGATTGGATAGAGCCACAAAAGGATGGATAAACGACAAGACGACCTATGGCCACACAATAAAAAATTTGGGATGTGACAAACCAAAAGAAAAAGTGAAACTTCTGAAGCACCTTGCGCACAAGTTGGGTTATCCAGGAGACATGAAAGTGGCAGAGCATGCACTGTGCAAGAGTATGAGAAAACAGACTGCATACGATGTCTTCTTCCATGGTCAATCACTTTTCGACATCCGAAAGGGAAAGCACGGAGTTACAATGTGGGAGCAAAAATGGAAAAGTAATGCGTGGGTGGAGATGCAAATTCAAAAACCAAAAGAAAAAGAAACAGAAGATGATATCTTCGAGTACAGTATGGAGGAGAATTCAACATTTGACTTGGACGAGAAAGAAATTAACGCATCTTTTGAGTTTGATGAGAAAGACATTGATGATTATATGGAAACTAGTAGCTACTGAAATGTATCTAACACAAAATTAAGAATTGCTATCAATTGTACTTGCCTGACTGCTATCCTCCTCTACATCCACTTCCACCTCGGATTCCGTCGGATATTCCACTTCTTCATCATCAAATATCTCACTTCCATCCAAATCTCTTCCTTGTAGCTCAGATTCAGGAATGCCTTCATACGGCGTTCGCAACCAATTGGAAAATTCAACGTCCCAGTCACACCTGGGACGCAAGTGCAAATAGCAGTTTGGTGGTCCCCCAATGTCAGCCACCACAACAGCAGGATCCACAAATGCTTCTACATCGGCAAGATACAGCTTCAAACCAACCACATGAGAATTTCTAACTCTTCTGACCTCGGTGTGAATCCTCCTGAAAATGTCATAACGACCATGGGACCGTGAACCAGATAAACCAGTATGCTCCACGATGGCGTAAACAGCAGGAATGATAGGAGAATAACCTCCATGGTTGACGTCGTTAACTTCCGGGAGAAACGTTAAATCAACAAAGCCCCATATTCTACATGGACACTTGTAGTCACCCCAGTCAATTATAACCCAGTCTCTCCAAACTCCACCACGATAGGAAGGAGATGATCTGAAAATACAACCATTTCTGTGATGGGAAGTTTTCACAACCAAGGCATCGCACCATTCCTTAACTTTGTTCTGTAAATTTGCGACAAAGTTAACGAAATCTTGTTCCACGTAAATAACAGTATTTCTCTTGCAAGCAGAGAACAATGACATCACATACTTGTTCAAACGGTCCGAGAATTCAACAGTATATTGGGCTCCAGCAATGTAAGGATCTTCAGCCGCATCAACTGCATTGTTTGAATGCTGATACCCAGAACGATACTTCCAGAGAGGACGACCAAGCTTCTCTTCCATAGCCAAATCCAAAAGATGGGTTTCCAACAAACGTTGACTAGTTTGTTCATCGAATGTATCCTCATTTTTCTGAGTTGCCTTGGCAGCCCTCTTGGTTGGCTTGTGACCAGCCTCCATGGGACCGGTATCGAAATTGCTAGGGACTCCGAACTTCAGTATGTCGTCTGTCATGTGCACGATACCATGAAACTTAATGATCTTCCAGCCATTCCCTTCCTGCCGGTTTCCTATACTCTTAATCAAATACATAAGATAACGGAGCTTCTGCTTTGATCGTAAAACATCACTTCGCAGCAACTCCCTGCTCTTCAACCAGGATTCCCACTGCAACAACTTGTTCAACAACATTATCCATTTGGAATACCTTTGCGAATTAGGAAATTTATCATCCTTGCTTTTACTTTGAGACTTCGGGACCAAACAGTTCCTCCCCTCGGAGGAATACATGGCAGCCAAAAGAACCAACATAATACCGGAGAATTCCTTTCCCTGAAGCTTCCCCCTTTGAATGCCTTTGCTGAATTTGGTTTTGGGTAAATCTCTATCACTCTGACGAGATAACAATTGTCCATACTGAGTGCACAGAGAATTCATTTTCGAGCCCAAACTAGAGTACTCACTCGAGCCAGTTTGCTCAAAGAAACAATCACGGACATACATGAATATACCCAGTAAAATAGCATGGAGCATCTCCATAGGTGTTGCCCCATGGACACCAGAATTGTCGTGAAGGCCAAAACGAAGTAGGTGGGTAGCGTTGTTAACCAGATTGTGTTGAGAAATACGCTTCAACTCCAGCATATTCCCCTCGGAAATCAAATCATTTACCATCTTATATGTCTTGGGAATATAACTCAAATAAGGGGAATCAGACTGGCTTCGTGGGCACAGACAGTAGCGACAAATCTGCTTACCACCACTTATATAAGACCCGCAAAGTCGATTGGCCTCTTCTGTATCACAGCAAATAAAAGGTACAAATGGAACAAACTCTACACCATCATACAATCGCCCTTTGTAATAGAAATTCCAACAAAATCCATTGGTCTGCAAGGGGATCATACTCTCTAATATAACAGCAAGTATTGCATGAAAATCTTGCATGTTCTTCAATCCTGAAGAAACCTTCTTCCTTCCTTCGTTTGAATGTGTGCTCAAACGACAACATTCAGCATCCATGTGATTCGAATCAACAAAAATTCGTTTGCCACGAGATTTAAAAGATTTCGATACATCAGGAACATACCCAAGCGTTCGCCATAAATAAGGTTTGTCTCTAGCTTCACGCTTAAAAATACCAAATGTAAATTTCACTGCTGTAATCTTCAAATCAACAAACTGACCAGTTGCTGAACCATCAATGTAGAAAATTACTGGAAGCAACACTTGCTTCGTACCTGGGGATTTCGAAATCAACCTCTGATACGTTGATCTATAAACGTCACCCGTATTGATGTCAGATAAATTAGACATACGAGATACCGGTGGTGGAGGAGAAAAGGGATTGTCGTCAAAAAAAAGATAGTCGTCATCTCTGATACGTGGATCAGTTAACAAAGATTGAAACATGGTAGCGGCATCATTGATGTATACATTTGCCCTTGACAGAGAACCGGGTAATAATATATCCTTGCGGATATTATACTTATTTGGAAGGACATTGTACCGTAGATTCAAAGACTTGTAGAGATTCGCACGGCTGAAGTAATCAGGTGATTCGCCTAATTTTTGATGAGGATAGATCTTCCCTGTATGCAATAAATACCAACGCATTATTTCCTCATACAAACAAAGCGGAGCATTCGTCTTGCGAATTATAAACAACAAATCGATAGAGACCATCTGGGAAGGTTCCAGGGTCCAACCAATAGTAGTTCCAAATTTATTCAGAAATGACTCGTAATTGCAATTGAGATCATCAATGACAGCAAAGGAATGCTCGTAATCATCTTCCACGCCATTCCACTCATCATCGCTGCTGAGATTATCATCCAATGCAAAGTCCACATCATCTTCATCATTACCACGGAAACCGTTGTGATAACTATCCATGTACTCATCTAGACTTAACGGAAAGCCATTCACGCCCAAAATATTGGATCTATCCCTCTGTCGGACTCCTTCTCTAACATACTTGTATCGAGAATGCTGCCTGGATACAGCCGAAAATTGAAGAAAATCATTGCCAGAACCCTGATCGTGTTCATGAAGCCTATCCATATGACCTTCCATTGCTGCTCGACACTCATCGTTCTTGCTAAGATGCTGTGACAATGCACGGCGAGATTTGAAATTATCCCGCTTACAGTAAGCACACTGGATATTGCAACTCATTGATATAATAGTTAACAACTAAATAACCTAATTCAGGCAGAAGTTGGCCTATGCACCCGAGTACAGAGAATAACAGTTAATAATGTATAACACAGATATGTTTACTGATGCCAAATATAGCATTGGTTATTGTGCTATTTTTCTGATACGGTGAGGTGACAAGAAATTGTCCTTATTTCTAAATAATAACCCTAGAAACAAAGAAGCATTGGGATGAAAATAGCAAATAATAGCATTGACAACGGAAATACAGTACCAACATCCAAACTTAAGATTGGTTAATCGTGAATTAACAAAAAACAAGGTCAAACTTAAGAATAGTGTTGTCGAATATACTGAACCTCCTTTTTAGACGCGGGTGCATGTAATTCAATTTAAATAAGTAAGTAACTCCTCAAGATTTACTACACATTAGTACTAAACTAGCTTGGCGGCTAGCTAAGAGAGGCAGGCAGATCCTATCATCCTTGTTGGAGGGTGTAGTCTGGTTGTGATCAACTCGTCTGTCACCCTTTGCTTGTTGGGGTGCCTAATAGTTGCCCTTGGGTAACCTTGGCACCTTATCCTCCTTGGAGGCGGGTGTGGTCTGGTTGTGATCAACTCTGCCACCCTTTTTGGTACTACCAATTGCAATGGTTGCCCTTGGGTGACCTTGGCACCCTGCGGGCACCATACTAGCTAGTTGTGGTCCCCGTTAAATTAGACGTTCCAGTTTTTTTTAGTCAACAGTACCAGGAGAGTTTCTCTGTATTTAGGAGATTTTTAGGAGATTTATGGGAAAAAATAGGAGACTTTTAGAAGTCTCCTTGCTAGCTAATTAGGAGATTTTCAATTGAAGCTCCTTACTACGTGTTCTTCCTAGTCTAGTCTACTCAATGCTAAAAAAAATTCAATTAATTTTCGCCGCATTTCCGCTTGTGACTAAAAAATACAGTCATGCGCTACGTGTGGTACGAGTATTATTTATTTTGATCTTGGAGGACTGTCCTGGACCGCACAAAATATGAGGTACTACTCTAGTATTACCACTCTGTAGAAGTGCTAGAGGTACTAGTACAGTACGGTACTAGGTCTACTACTACTCAATTAAATACCAGGATACTACTAGAGACTACTACTAGTAGCTCTCTAGCTAGTACTGCCTGTAGTAGATACTACAGTTGGTGACAACAGCAAATCAGAAAATCAAGATAATTTTTATTTCACAACTCTCTTTTCTCACAAAACTTGGTATTTCTCAACGCTACAACAAAATGCTATCATCATCTGCAAGGATTCTGCGACTAGCAGGTAGAGCCTCCTTTGGCGGGTATGATATCAGCTGTCGCACGTTTCCAGCTGCCGGTGCTACTACTACTACTACAACAACAACTACTGATTATTTTACTGTTAATACTGCAATAACTCCACTTGCGAAAGCAGCATTTTCAACGGCAGTCATTCCGGTCTCAGCAGCTACAAAAGAGAACTTCACAATTCTGAAGCTGAACAGTATTCGGGACAATCCTGGGGCCAACAAGAAGGTTTGCATTTTATACTATCGCAGTTGCATCTCGTGCTTGGTTTGATCTTTCTGTCTGGTTAACCCTTCATATTTATTTCTCATCCTCCACAATATAATGATGCATTTGTCTCACTCGCTCCCTTACCATAATCCTTGTTAAGAGACGTCGTGTTGGACGAGGAATCGGGTCTTCCAAAGGCAAGACTTGTGGCAAAGGACACAAAGGTCAACGAGCACGTAACCGTAGCAGCATCCCCACAGGTTTTGAGGGAGGACAAACAAAATTCTACAAGCTACTGCCGAAGAAAGGATTCAAAAATAAACGGCACCGTCAAAAGCACAGAGCGGGTATGGTTGGATTGAATTTGGGCGTGATTCAAGATTTTATTGAAATGGGCCGCTTTGCAAAATTGTGTTCTGCTGGCGGTGCAGCTACTACTAGTAGGGAACCCACCACCCTGGGCATTGTTGATTTCATCCAAGCAGGCATCTTTAAAAAGACACCCAGTTTGGCCGGAGTCAAGCTCTTGGCTGGAGGAAAGGAACGCTTCCAAGGTCCCGTGCATTTGGAAGTCAATTGGGCTAGCGAAGAAGCCATTGCCGCTGCCGAACAAGCTGGAGGTCAAGTGACCTCTATTCATTTGAATCGATTGGCCGTACGAGCGTTGGTTTGTCCTGACAAATTTGCCAAGATCGCCATCAATAAGGATGATGAGAATGATAATACTGATGGCGAACGTTATGTCTTGCCGAGGCAGGCACGACCACCACCAAAGCTGCAGCCCTACTATACCAGTTGGAAAAATCGAGGGTATTTGTGTCCTCAAGTACAAATGAGAGAATACTTAGTTGATAGTCCTGGTTTAGAAGACGCTTTTAAAAAGTCCCTTAAGATTTCGGAAGAAAAATCCAAGTAAGCAATTGCTGCGGAAGGCAACCCTCGTGTGTAGCTGTTGGCATTTTGTTTTACAATAAATTTAGAGTGCGTACTACCAAAATAATCTGGTGCAGTACTAATAGTTGATAATTTTATTTACTCCTGAGTAGACTAACGACTGAGAGTAGATTCAATTTGGTTCTAAAACTGAGGCCCTGTCCCCATTATGCGCATTAACTGTCCATATTCGTATTCTTGACTGAGCCATCTGTTTGAATTACATACTGAATAATTTATTCTCCTCGGGCCAAATATATTATCAACTATTTAGTGGTGCATTTGGGTCACCGGTGATAGGCCAGATAACCGCCACTCATTACCTGGCTACTTGACTTGCCCTTCATGCAGCATCCATCAAATACTTTCCAAAATTTCCAAAGATTTATGGACAGGACAATCCATGTGTCCTCGTTTTAAACTTTAAACTAATCTAAAACTTTCAATGAAACTGAACCTTGAGAGCTACTAAAGTTAGTTGAATAATGCAGCAGTTGTACCTAATTGGGGCTGAAATCTTTGTAGCATTACCTTGCTATCAACTTGACTGCATTCGGACCTTAACATCCTCCATGAGGGGACGCAAGACCCAAAGAAGAGAAATCAGTGCTTCTGGAGGCCTTCATTAGCTACTATTCATTTTCTTGAGTTGATCTACCGTTCGTTGGAGACGGTGCTGCATTCCATTGCATAGGTCGAAGTTCGCCTTTCCCACCTGCTGGTACGGCATGCTGAGGACCGTCTTAATATCCTGAAGAGCAAAACGGTAGCGCTCGACTCCTTCGAAGGCCTGGGCACGACGAATAAGCGCCTTGACATTTTCTGGATCGATCTCC
>Ga0210012_1005118_pt1 | contig 10109 bp, 5 predicted proteins | sample CryGeymeta201504_FD_183974 | JGI IMG/M metagenome (GOLD analysis project Ga0210012, IMG submission 183974) | Groundwater microbial communities from Crystal Geyser aquifers in Utah, USA - Crystal Geyser metaG 2015-04 (SPAdes) (version 2) | ecosystem: Environmental > Aquatic > Deep subsurface >... | reverse complement strand
CGTACCTCACCGATCGGTCGCGTAGTAGTAGTAGTAGTAGTAGTAGTAGTAGTAGTAGTAGTAGTAGTAGTAGTAGTAGTAGTAGTAGTAGTAGTAGTAGTAGGTAGTAGTAGATTAAATAGTAGTAGTTACAGGAAGAAGTACATCTCAAAGTAGTCCTTTAGTCTTCTTCGTCTTTCATCCTTAGCTGCTCCCATTGGAATGGACACGTTCAAGGGATCCATATCCTGATACGGTGCTCGTTCTGGATCATCAATGTCACTGAAGTCATCAAAGTCAATCCATTCATCAACCTCTTCCTCTGCAAAGCTTACCAATATGTTGTGGAGTACAATGGTTGCATCAATGAGATCCAGTATTTCCTTTAAGGACTTCTTCTTTTCATTGATGACAAGACGAATTTGCCTCAACCAAGGGAAGCGTCCCTTGATCATACCAATACAGTGCTCTGACACAACCCTCAACGTTGACATCTTCTCATTGAAGAGCTGCTCCTTCCTCTCAAGGTCTTTGCCTGGCAATTTCTTGTATGCAGAGACCATGAACCACTGATTTTCGAAAGCTGAGTCTCCCAACAAGTACTCCGTGGGTTCAAAGTACTCCCCAGATTTCCTTGCAAGCAAAGTGTCCTTGAATATTCTATTGTCGTGTGCTTGTCCCGGATAGCCTGCCAGGTAATGCCTAACTCGTCTCTTGTGGTCGCAAATTATCATCGTGGATAGTGAGTAGCCATACTTCCTGCCAGAGTAATCTGGTGCGTCTATTGTCTCTGGTTCAAAGCCAAGTGGAAAGAGGGTACCATCAGCAATTCCAACACAATGGGGGAAGTTAAAGAGACGGTTAATCTCCCTTCCTATTTGATCTCGCTCATCTTTGTCTGGCCAATACACATACTCTTTGGAGAAGGACCGAATGGCAATGGTCACTCGCTTCCTGTAATTTGTTGCAGACCCATAGCTGATACCAAAGGTCTGTCGTTGATTAGAATTAGATGCTCCATTTCCCTCAGTACCAATGTACTTTAAGAAAACCATCAATTGATGAAGCACTGGAGCTTGTTTCTTCTTGCCTTTGGATAAGAAGACCGGATGGTCCTTGATAAGATCATGTACTCTGTAGAAACTATCTCTGGACATGCGATATTTAGAAAGGAATTCATCATCTGTTAACCAAGGCAACCTGGAGGCCTCCTCGTCACATTTTTGTGCATCGTCCGCCTCCTCCTCCTCCTCTTCTAAATCATCTGTAAAGCGTTCTTTCCGGCCTTTCCTGTATCTTGACTTCCGGAATAAATATCTTTGGCTTGAAGCTTTGTTCAAAGTATTGGCTACAAGCAAGTCCAAAGCATCTTCGATCTCATTGTCGTCATCGTCTTCCGACAAAACCCTGATTGCTCTGTTTGACAATCTTCTCTTGAAGAGCTGGTTAAGTTTCTGCAAGTACTTGTGTCGTCTCGAAAATCTAGGCATGATGATGATAGACAAAGTAGTACTTGCTTTTTGTTATACTTCCATGATATTGGTGCGAAGATAAGGGTGTTGGATGCAGCATTGGTTTGGAACTTTTAACTTGTTTGATAATCCTTTTTAACATTTTATTCATAATCCTGGGGTAGTCAATACTTAATTTTTCGGATGATTCTGATTGGCTGAAATTTTGTCGCAGAAGACTTGGACTTACATAGGAGTTTTACAATCATAATCATAATCATTCTACTTTTGACAACCCCTAATATTCGAATATTCGACTAGTCTAATCTGTACCAGGGTAGCAAGTAGTCTAGTAGGGTCTAGCTCCTCCTCATATCCTACGTTGTTTGGCAGACGTGACGGAATAAACAAACATCTTCAAAATGACAATTCAAAACGCTGACGATAAAGCAACAAAATATTATATATATTCCATTTTTAGTGTGGTTTTCTGTCATTCCGATCGTTGTTCTGGACATTCAGTTTTACACAGATAATGTTGTTTGTTCACAGGATGGTGGTAAATGACAAAACATGTTGCGACAGACGGGACAGTTGCACCCCGGAAGTTTGGCTAGCCATTCAACAATGCAGTGCTGATGAAATACATGACAACAACAGCGTGCTGTGGTGTTGTCCTTGGCATCATTGTTGTCGTTGTGATTGTCGCCGTCGTGTAGATGGTTGGTCGACCAAGTCACTCGGTCGTTTGGTTGGTATTGTTTCAAGCAAATGACGCATAAAGCTGACACTTGCCGATAGGGGCTGTTTGCTGAAACGACTGTAGGTATTTGCAAGATAAGCTCATCCTCTTCCTCATCGCCGTCAACTTTTTCACTTTTATTGCCAGCATTAGTATCCAAACCATGTACCGATTGCATGTCAACTTGTGGTGTCTCGCATAAATGCTGTACTTCATTGTGATGATCCATGTCGAATTCACTTGCCCTTAAAGATTCCGTTTGATCATCCAAGTCATTGCTCCTGGAATCCGTATACTCCTGATTATTACTGCGGGTTGTACTGTCATCTGTGTAGGGATCGCTATTACCAGACTCGTTCGCACAGTGATCATAGTTGCCGAACTGCCCGTTGCGTGTTCCTGTTTCGACATCCCTAGACGAATGACCAGAACCCTCTGAATGATTCCAAAACAAATCAGTCTCCCGTACAACTATTGTCGTTTGTTCCAAAATTTGGTGCAGTTCCAGTGCCCGATATTTTTGCGCTTCGGGAGAATAATGCTCTAATCGCTCCTGCCGCTGTCTACGTAAGCGTTGTCGCTTTCGTTGTTTTTCTGTAACAATGTAGTAAATTGTCACAATAATTACCAAAGACCACATGATGACTACGGAAACTTCCAAAATAGGATTGGCACTCTGGTAGTGCTGCTTTGGAGACAGGTGCGGTTGGAATCTGTCATTGTCATTGGTCGGTGGCATTGGATTTGGGAGGTATTGTTGGTCATCATTTCGTAGTATCAAGTTGCTGCTCTTGCCTGTTGTACCGTGAGATGAATGTTGCATCTGCTCGGATTCTTGTCGCTGGTGATGCCTGACAGCAAATAGTATCACTTGATCATCGCCTCCCTGAAGTATTCTTTTGCGCATCCTGCACTTTCTCTGGGTATAGTTAGCTACGATCGCACGGATAATAATGACATTGGAGGTACACGGCACTCCAGGTAAATTATCGTAATACCAGAGAGTAGAAAAGTAAAGTAGAATTGCCTCGAATAAATGGATATCTCTGGTCGGAAATTAAGAAGCCTAAAAGCTACTGTATGAGAGTTTAGGAAGGTACCAGTAGGAAGAATGCTGATGAGATTGTTGATGTCATCATCACAGAATAATCACAGCGGCAACCGAATCGTCGAAACAAACCAAAAGGCAAATTGATTCATTGCTACTGGCAAATACAAAAAGAGAATAGTGTCTACAGTAGAGTCAGAGTTCCCTTTTTTACTACCAGGTACTGAGTACTACTAGGTAGTATTTTCTAGCAGCGCTAGTAGAGTACCTGGTATCTCAAACGGGGGCGACGTCTAAAAAGTACCCTCTAGCTAGATCTAGTCGAGGTAACAGTAGACTACTAGTAGTAGTTCAATGGTTTGGGGGGTAGAATGCCATGTACCAGCTACTACTAGTAGTAGCTAGCTATTAGCAGAGCAAATAATAGTGTTTGAATATGCGTCTTAACTATAACAATAAAGAGTCTGTGCTTCGAGAAAGTGTCATTATTTCCCACCTGATGCAAATTCGTAAAATGATGTTCTTCTTCGCAATCCGGAAGAGCAAGTGCAGTTGCAACCACACAGCCCATTACTGCAATCAAACTGCAGATCTAGTTGTGAGTATCCGCACAATTCCACTGGGATAGTTCCTGTCAATAATGCATTGCCTGATACATTGAAATATGTAAGATTGGACCACCGTCCCATCTCGTTTGGCAGAGTACCTGAAAAGTTATTATTAGCAATGTTCCACACCCCAACAATACCTGCATGGTTCATAGTCCCAATGTCACTAGGAATAGACCCAACAAAAGCATTGTCATTGAGCAATACTTCCAACGCCTGGTCTTTGCTTATATGATTTTGCAACATATTGCGACCAATATTGGCCAGCTCTGATGGCAAACTCCCAGAAAACGAGTTCATTGACAGCCTTAGCAATTCCAAATTGGACAACAAGCCAATTGTGGAAGGCAATGAACCCGACATCATTGTCCTTTCCAGTGAAAGTTCTATTAAATCTGACATTTCCCCGAGTGCAGCTTCAGGAATAGTTCCAATTAAAGGATTGTCGCTCAAATCCAAGAAATAGACACGATTCATATGCCACAGCTCCATGGGGATGCTGGATGAGAACGAGTTGTTTGCCAAGCGCAATTCTCCCAATGATTCCATCCTTCCAATCTCAGAAGGTAAGTTTCCTGTGAGCTCGGAATTTTCAAGTAGGAACCATCTCAAATTGACAAGATTGCCAAGTTCCGTGGGAACAGTACCGGAGAAGTGGGATTCCGATAAATAACTGTAAGCGAGAGATGTAAGCCTTCCCAGCTCTGTTGGCAGCGTTCCTGTCATATTGGTGCCTTTGATGTCCAGTGAAATGAGCTGCTTAAGATCGCCAAGCTCTGACGGGATGGTTCCATCCAATGGATTGTTGGATAGGCTTAGAACAGTGAGTTGCGTCATCAGTCCAAGCTCTGTTGGAACTGTTCCTCTGAACATATTGCCAGCCACTCCGACGACGAACATCGTCAAATTAACGAGCAATGCCAATTCAGAAGGCAACGTCCCACTGATCTGATTGTAATAAACTGATACTCTTTGCAAGTTAGACCATGATTTGGCGAGGATGGTTGGTGTTGATGGAAACAGCGTACCAATCAGACTATTTCTTGACAAATGGATGCTTTCTAAATTGGTCAGCCAATAAATTTCATCTGGTAGGGTGCCAACCAAATTGTTGTCTCCGAGCCACAATAGTCGGTATGTCCAACTGTCATCATCATTGGTGGGGTGAAATGATTGCCACTCGGGTCCCCCCAAGCGCTGACAAGGGTTGGTCTCAGGATGGAGATAAGTTAGGATCGTCTGAAAGGAAGACATGTACCACTCGCATTCATGGTGGTCATAAGAAAGCCAACGTTCGTCGTTCAACCAGAGCGAACCATTGGTTGAGTAATATAAGGAGGCTAGCGCAAATCGCTGCTCCACGCGGCCTCTGCTGTACTGATACAAATTAGGGTCCTTTGAAAGCCATTGAAAGGCCTTCGACTGCGGCGAATTCGCTACTGTCAGATCCTTCTGCAAGTGATTGCCCGGGAAGCTCTCCTCGAGCCCATCTAATAGTATATTTTGCAAGTAAATTTCTGGAACGGCGGTGCCATTAATAGTACCGGTATACGTATACGTAGTGCTGTTAGTAGCATTGTTGGTGCCAACATCATTGCCAATTGTAACGATGGCATGCCATGCAACGAAGATGCAAGTCGTCACCAGAGCACCAACAAGAAAAAACATAATACACAGTTTTTGTTCACGGTGACTTTTCGCAGCTTCCGATTCTGCAGCAGCCTCATCTAGGACGGCAATCGGATAATGTGCTTCGCCCTCGCCAGTGACCTGCCGGGCCTCAATGAGCTCTTCGATAATGGTATCCTCACTCGGGAACTGAGCGGATGCAATGGATGATGATGGGCCAGAACTACGGGTATCGCAGATGCGTTTTTGAGAGTGATAGGATGACAAGAGGATTGAGGCGGGAGGACTTTGCAGCCGACAATCTTCGGGGCGACCACCCCCAGATAAATAGGCACCAGGTGAACTAGTGTTATTCGTATGAGTACTTGATGGCAAAGGGGCCATAGAGAAATCTTCGGGGACTAATCCTACTGCTACAAGTCCATTTTGATCATATTGTTGATGTTGCTGGTCTTCTGGCTCTCGCTGCAGCATTTGTAATTGTTGTTGCCTCAGCATCTCCTCCTCCTCCTGCTGCAGCAGCTGCAGCTGCAGCTGCTGGATTTCCCGCAGTTGCTGTTTTCCCCGCAGCTGGTGCTGGTACGGCAGTTGCCGCAGCTCCTTTGAACCATACAGGCTCTCCTTTCGGTTCGGCTGCATGAATATTATACTATTATATTACTTTCGATTCTGTTGAAGAAGCACAGTTGCTAGCTGTTTGTGCAGTGTTTGGTTGTAAGGTACTACGGTAGCTAGCTAGTAGTACCTGCTGATTTTTTGGTTCTGCAATACCTGGTAGCTAGCTAGAGTACCTACCAGGTACCTGGTACTGCTCGTATTTATTTATGATTTAGGTACTACTAGTAATACTACTGGTGCTGCTCTACTACCTGGTACTAGCTACTAGTAGTAGTACTACTCAAGCCTACTACTACTTTAGAGCTAGCTAGCTACAGTAGGTCTAGTAGAAAGTGGTAGACGTGCTGTACCAGTAGTATCACGGAAGCTGGTGCATCGCGACAAAAACGAACTTAGTTTTGACTGCAGGCTTCTTTAATTTGCTGTTGTGCGACATCCATTTTTTATTTCTTTACCTGGTACCAGGTACTAGAGTACCACGTAGCAGAAAAATGGGTCATTCCGCTTGCGACAGTATGAGTACCTGGCACCGTACAGTACTACTACGTACCTGGTAGTAGTAGTCTAACTGGTGTACATGGTACCTGTAGTACCCACTTTCAATTGACTTCCTCTTGATTACCAGGGTACCTGGTACGGCACCGGTACATGGTACTAGTCTACTGTACCTGGTAGTCTACTCGGAGTACCAACAATACTACTACGTAGCTACTGTAGTACTAGTACTTCTTATCTACTGGGCCGCCTACTAGGTACCAGGTACAGTACTACCTACCGGTAGTAGTAGTAGTACTTCTTAGGTACTTATCACTATTCGAATATTCTTAATTCACTGTGAAATCACGCTAGTAGCGTTACCAGGTAAAACAAGCTTCCGCTGGCCGTGAGAGTGGAAACTACTGTACCTGGTATTACTCGAGTATATTTTTTATTATTTAATAGATTCAAAGTGGGTGACTTACGTTATATGGACCAGTAGAGTACTACCTGGTAGTAGTTATTACGGTTACCATATGAATTGATTTGAAAGATACAAATACCAGGTACTACAGTACCGGTAATGCACGTGTGAGATTTGACGGTAATTCTGTGGCAAAGAAAGGACTTCAGCTGCCCGCGTCTTTTTGATTAACCGTCTTTCAATAATAATAATATATCATCTCACGTCAACAACAACAGTAGAAAATTTTACTCTAAAACAGAAGACCCCCTACTATTAGGCTACTACGATTCCGTGCTAATAACATCGCAATGTTGCTGCCCTCTGTTCTTGTCTTTTGCCAATCTTTCTTTGAACACTTGCTTGAAACTTTGCGCCCATCACCTTCAGCACTCCCCCATAGTTACCAAAAATTTAAAAGCACAAATAAGACGTGTTACTTTAGTCAAATTTTGTCCAGTGGTCAAACTGCGTCTAGTTTTTTTTTACCCAGACCCAAAAAAATAAATTAAAAAATGATACCGAAGTGTGATTATTCCATTCTTTTGCAATCTGTCTGTTCCACTGCTTGACTAGATGATAGTATCTCTACTAGTAGTAGAGTACCAGTAGCTAGGCTAGTACTACTACTAGTGTATATCTACTACTACTAGCTAGTAGTACTACGTTCACTGTTTTTTTTTCGCAGTCGTCCTAATTCGCTCCGTAGCAAAGATTCGATCTACTACTTCGATGAAATAGTGTGCGACCCTTGACGATTGAAATGCTAATCCTGCTCGCGTAAACAAGAAGATCAAGATCTTCGCTCAGGCCAGGCCAGGCCAACTTCGATGAATCATCTTTCAAAAACAAAAAAACGACCAACAAGACAAAAAATTACATAATAATATTATCAATCCTCAAACAACAACAAGCAAAAGAAATACAAAAGTCGACAATCATGGGCAACAACCAAAAATTTCCATCACCCTGCGTTATGGGAGAAGAGAGCATCATGTCCAAAAAGGCGCACGGAACTTCCTCTGTGTAAGTATACGATAAGGCAATCAGAAGGGGTCCGTCGAAGGTCGAAGCACTTATTTCGCGGTGTTCTTTTCACATGCCATAGCTTATACCCCTACCTTTCTCGCCATTTGTCCCTTTCCAATTCCAGTCCTGTCCAGGATAATTTGCGATGGGGCTGTGATAAAGATACCGCCGATCGAATTTGCAATTTCAATAGACACTACGCCGAACACAGTGGATATTTTGAAAAGACCAAGTTCATCGAGGACGCCAACGCTGCCTCCGGCGAAATAAATTTTTACGATTCGAATACTGGGAAGCTGTTGTTCACTGCCCCCAAAGGACGTTCCATGAAAGACTTTCTCATTGAGGTAGGTTTAATTTTGGACGCGAAATCTCATCGAGATCGACTATCGCGCTGTGTCCTAATTTTCTTTTATCATTTTCTTCTTTTACAATCAGAGCCGAGCCCATGGATGGCCCAGCTTTCGCGACCAAGAAGTCAACTGGGAGCTCGTTCGTTGTCTTCCTGATGGCGAAACTGTGAGCGTTGACGGAACACGTACGTTCGTTCTCTGAAAAAAATTTCGCTTTGTTCTTTCTGCTCTTGTTTTTTGTTAAGATTGTTCTGAACGAATCTCAAAAACGTTGACATGAAACGCAAATTATAGACTTGGGGCACAATCTACCAGATAAGAGTGGAAGTAGATATTGCATCAATTTGGTGAGCGTTGCTGGAAATCCCAAATAAAAAAGGAAACCGTTTTGAAAAGCGCAGAAGGGATGTCAATATCACAACCAAAACAAAGGAAATTGAAAGGCGGTTACCTGTGCAACTATAAAAGGTATGTCAGTGTGAGGAGTAAGTATGAACGACCGCAATATAAATCTAGAGTAGTTGAGTTATAGAGTGGACTCGTACCGAGTACAAGAAGTTATCGTCAGAAATGAATAAATGTCTTGTTTTTCAAAGTTATTGATATTTCGTGCCGCAGGCGTCCGTAGCATAACTCGATCAGGGCTTGGGCACCCAATTTGCAACGCATCCAAAAAGCAAGCGTAACGTCGGAGCCATAAAGCATCTCGACATTATGAAGCTCGACCTTCTCAGATTTTAAAGTCCAACTTGAATTTCCTTGTTTTTCTTTCCCTTTCGACTCTGTCGGCTTTACTCGGGTCTCCAATTTTCTCCTTATGGGTTAAAATCAAGAAGAAATGCGTATCTTCCTTTTTCTGTTTATTTTGGGCAGTTCCAAAGTCTAACAGCGGAAGCCATGAGTTATGTTTAGTGAACGGTACATGACTCTCATCATTGATGAATGTATGATTGTAGTTGCCTGAAACAAGTGGATGCACCGTATCAAGCAGCCACATTGGAAATCCTGGCGTGGATGCATCAATTTGAAGACGAAAACTCACATTGTTTCGATACTTCCCTGGTCCATCTACAGGAAACTACATCATGAGTCGTTCACGAATCATTAATGAATTCGTTCGCATAGAAACTGCTTTATAAACAAATTGTATTTGTGTATTTGTATTTGTACTCGACTATTATACATTATACACCTATCCTTTTTCTTTAAAAGACCGCAGTATTCACAGCTCCTAGCGCTTCTAGAGGCGCAATATATGGCTCGGGCTGATCTTCGACTTTTTTGAGTGCGATCTTTTCTGCAAACATAAGTGATTTGGTATGGTTCAGCAAATGCTCATGGCCCAGCTTCTTTCTCACTTCCTCTGCATTTCCGTGTTCCGCCAATGCCTTCGCCTTTGCAAAAAATTTCTTGGACCTTTCTTCGTCTTCGAACTGGAATTCGTAATCGATATCACCAAAGGAAAATCTCAGTAGCGCCACAGCGCTATTTTGACTTGCCGTCATGTTCACGAGACTAACAGCATACAAAGGTGATTGTTGTGGATTGTTCGTTATTGAATAAATACAAAGCAAAAGGGTCCTTTCAGGAGAATAAACTTAAAATTTGCTCATTTCCTCCAAAGACGCAGCCACCACAGCCTGCACTGGCACCACCTCCCATGTTTGACTTTTTGCAGAAGCTTCAAACAAAGCCGCCCCTTTGTGTTCCTC
>Ga0210012_1005111_pt1 | contig 10114 bp, 11 predicted proteins | sample CryGeymeta201504_FD_183974 | JGI IMG/M metagenome (GOLD analysis project Ga0210012, IMG submission 183974) | Groundwater microbial communities from Crystal Geyser aquifers in Utah, USA - Crystal Geyser metaG 2015-04 (SPAdes) (version 2) | ecosystem: Environmental > Aquatic > Deep subsurface >... | reverse complement strand
CAAAGGGCTTGAAAAGCTTGCGCATCATCAAGAAATTGTAGAATGGATGGAAAAAGAAAATATTACTCAACAACAAATTGATGAATTTATGAAACAAATAAAAGGAGAAAGTCCGTAGTTGTCAGTTTTTAATAAAAAGAGAAATTTATATAATTTCATAAATAACCCAAGAGTTTGTAAATTGAGAATTGAAAGCTATCAAAAATTTGTTTGGCTTATCTTATTCAACTTATTTACTCACTAATTTTTTATAATTATGAATATCAGAAATTTGAAACTTTGTGCTTTTATGATTGTCTTTGCAAGTCTTTTTTCGTGTAGTTCTGGTCAGACAAAAGAAGTGGAATCTACTCAACTAACAGAAGAAGTCATTGAAGAAATGACAGAAGTAACAGAAACCAAAGAGGAAATTGCAGAAGAAAAAACACAAGAAACCAATGAACTTATCATTTATGAAAAATCTTTTTTAGGTCTTTCTTCCGATATGAAAATATCAGACTATCAAGGAACGCTAGAAAAAGGGTTGTTACAAACAGGAGAAGGCGATTTTGACATTTTTAATGTAAAGGATAAAGAAGGAAATATTGTTGCTTATTTTGTTCCTTTTGGTGAAAAAGAGGATAAAGTAGGAACGATTACCGTTACTTCAGAGCTTGCCAAAACAGAAGATGGAATCAAAATAGGAGATACTTTTGGAACATTACTAGAAAAATATCCAAACTTAGAAGTTTTTGGTTCGGAAATAGAAGGCTATACGCAAGCTATTGTAAATGAAGAATTAGGTTATAGACTTGATGAGCAACATTACAACTATGAACTTACAACAAGTGAAGTCAATCAAGGTGCTAAAATAATTGAAATTACGATTAGGTAATATCAAATAATGGCTCAAGTATTCATTAGGCTTGAGCCAATTATTTCCCTAGCACCTCTTCAACTCTTTTTTGTAAATCTGTCGTTCCTGTTGCAATAAACTTGAAGGGAATTCTATCAATAGACTTACAAAATGCTTTTAAATAATTTTCCATTACATCAGCTCCTGCAATATTCATCGAATGAATAAAAATGACAGGATTTTTAGTTTGATAATTTTCTCTTTCTTCAAACCATTGTTTTGTAATATGACTTCCTGTTTTGTGTCCTACCAAATCGTGGTCAAAAAAGACAATATCATATTTTTTTCTTTCAAGAGTTCAGTTGCTTTTTCAGCATTATTAGAACAGTCTATTGAAGTAAAACTCAAGTTTTCTAATTTAGATTTGATTAATGCTTGTCTAAAATCTATATCTTCTATTATTAAAATATTCATGTTTTAAAAGAATTTATTCTGAAACGGATAAAATAATTTTCCCTTTATTTTGATTTTTTTTCATGTGTTTGTGCGCCAGTTCTGCCAAAGACCAATCAAAAATAGAATCAATGACAGGTTTTAATTTTTTATTTGGATTATCTGAATCAAATAATGGCAAAGCAAATTCTGAAAACTGTTTTGTAAGCTCTCTTTGATACTCTAAAGAACGAGAACGCAGCGTCGAACCAGTAATCTGAATTCTTTTTATCAGAATTTTCGAAAGATTTGCATTTTCTAATTTTGCGCCACTCATGGCTGCTAAAATCGCCATTTTTCCATCAACAGCAATACAATCAATATTTTGTTTCCAATAGTTCTGTCCTATAAAATCGATAATATAATTTACTCCTTTCTCGTTGGTTTTTTCTGAAATTACTTTTGCAAAATCTTCACTTTCATAATCAATAACTACATCTGCACCGAGATTTTTACAAAAATCATGTTTTGATTTTGAAGCCGTTACAAAAACTTTCATTCTCAAAATCTTACAAATCTGAATCGCTGCCGAACTGACACCACTAGCACCAGCATGAATCAAAATTGACTTTTGAGTTTTATTATTTTCATTCCTTATATCTTCATTCCTAACACCTCGTCCCTCATCTTTCGCTACTGCATTTGTATTTTCCTTCTCATTCCCTGTATTTTCCCTATTTCCTAATTCCCAATCCCCAATTCCTGTATTTCCATTCCCCAATTTCTCGCCCCTCGTCGTCCCCAATAACGTCCAAAAAATCGTCTGAAAAGCTGTCAAAAATACTTCTGGAATTGCTGCTGCCTCTTCAAAAGAAAAAGATTTTGGCTTTGAAATTGCCATTTGTGCATCTATTATAGCATATTCTGCATAACCTCCCCCTCCAATAAGTCCGAAAACTTCATCTCCTATTTTATAATTAGTTACATTTTTACCAATTTCTACTACTTCTCCTGCTATTTCTAAACCCAAGATTTTTGATGCTCTTTTTGGTGGTGGATATTTTCCTGCTCGTTGTAAAAGGTCTGCTCTATTCAAGGCTGTTGCTTTTACTTTTACCAAAACCTCATTTTCTGCTGGGGTTGGTTTTTCTGTTTCTCCTATGTATAAAGGTTCGTTTGAATTTTCAGAATTATATAAAATGGCTTTCACAATTAGTTTTTATTTTGGGTTAGAAAATCTTGGACATTTCGAAAGCTAAAGTATTCGGTACAGCTTTGCACACTAAAGTGTACGCTACATTTTGCTACAAAAAAACCTATTTATTTTTGTATAAATAGGTTTTTTAGGGATTTTAGAAAGCCTTGTTTTAGCTTTCTGGAGTCGGTGGAGGTGTTGAAGTATCATCTGTACTAGGAGAAGCATTTTGAGCTAATCCCAATTTTGCCTTCAACTCTAAAAGAGAGGCTGATGAAGAAGCTGTCGAACCTGCACCAAGTGCTTTTTCCACATCATCATCCACAGAGGTATTCATTGACGCAATTTCGCCATACGATTCTGCTAATGCTTCTTCTTGTGATACTTTTTCTTTCATGCGCTCAAGCATAGAAACTGTACCACTAGAGTCGATTTGCGACATTTGCTTATTGATTTTCTTAGTTGCAGAACTCACTTTCGAACGTGCTTTCAAAGTACGAAGTTCATTTTCATAACTACTTACTTTTGATTTAAGCGTCTGAATATTTTGATTCATTTTCGAAACATGCTGCTCATGTGTTACCATTTCTTTTCCTGTACGGTCAGCTTGTTGTTGTGCTTCTTCTTTTTTACGAAGCATTTCAGAAGCCAAACGATCAGCCTCGGCAGGATCTAGCTCGCCAGTTTGTGCTTTTTGAAGTAACAAAACTGCTTTCTGCTCGTAATTTTTAGACTGAGAAAGAAATTGTTGATGATCACGTTTTGCACGAATAGCTAGTGCTTTTAGTTCTGCTAATCCTTGAAGACTTTCGTTGAGGTTTCCTTTTAAATCACGAATTCCTTGTTCGGTCATCTTGATTGGATCTTCTAGTTTATCTATTGCGCTATGAGCTTCTGCTTTGCCCATGCTAAAAAGACGTTTGAATATAGACATATTTATAGTTGCTTTAAGGTTCTGTTTGATTTTTTAAATTCTTTTTATTTATATCACTAAATTGAAAGTGTACAAATAAATTGGTAATTATACAATGCTAAATATTTTATAACAATTTAGCTAGATGAAACTATAATTTCTTGTTTTACCAAAAAGTTAAAGATTTTATATCAATTATTAAATTAATACATTTCTTTTATTGCGTTTACATCTGCTTTTGCGAACTCTAAAAGATGTTCTGAATATTCTGCCATCAATAATTTGAGTGAATTAATAGAACCTTCAAGTTCGTTTAGGTCTAAGTTTTCGATTTGAAGTGTATCTCTAAAGAGTAATTTTTTTCCTGTTTCGTCTAGTGAGAAAGCACCGTGTACGATTTCTCTATTTTTTTGAAGCAAACGAGTAAGCGTTTTTTCGTCGACGTGTTTGAGTTCAAGAATATACTGCTCAATAATTAGAATTGGATCTTCACAATCGACTACTAAATTACGAATGCCTTCTTCTTCATCGTTAATAATAAAAAGTTGTTCTTCAGCGTCTTCTGCTGTGATGTCGTAACTGAGTTCGAGCAAGTAATCTTTTACAATCTGAAAGTGGTCTTTCATACAAGTTGATAGTTAAATTTGATTGAATGTTAAGTCTAATAATGACTTTGATATAAGTCTTATGAAATAATCCTTTAAAATAAGATTTTTTTATCGAAAAAGCAGAATTAAAATGAATTTTTTCTAAAATTTATCGTTTCTAGCTATTTTCCCTTCACTTAATTCTGTTTTTCTATCTAAAAATAAAATTCTCTATTTCTGTATATACGAAGAAAAACGGTTTATGTTTGTATTTTTTTGATGTAAATAGCACTTTAATTCGTAATTGACTCTTCCACTTCTTCCCAAACTACATTCAACCAATCATTTAGAGGTTGTCCTGCGATAGCTATTTCGGCTAATTTTTGAGCAATATCGTCAGATAAAAGTTCTTTGTCCGTAATTGGTTTTTCTACAATAAAATGTTTTAATCTAAGCAATTCTATATTTTCATGGTCTTTTGGGTAGCCACGAGGTGCAGTCTTCAAAACTCCATTTTCCATTTCTGCAAAACCATCAAAGTGTTTTTTGACTTCTTTTTTGTCAAAAATAGCTTTTAGTTCGTCAGCATTGTAATCAATCTCTTCTCTAATTTTTTTGATATACTCTTTATTAGGTTGATAAACTCCAACAGCTAAAAACGAATTGTTATTTGGAACAATATGCAAATAAAAAAGAGGTTTTTCTGTCTTTCGTCCGTCTGGATGCAAAACGGCACTAAAATAGGTTTTGTAAGGTGTTTTGTCTTTGCTAAAACGAATATCTCTATTCAATCTGAAAATACAATCTTTTGCCGTAATACTTGAAAAAGCAGGACTAATTTTGTGTGTAAAATGTTCTAAAAGAGCCGTAACCAAGACAGCAAACTCTTCTTTTGCAGCTTCGTATTCTTTTTTGTGTTCTTTAAACCATTCTCTATCATTGTTTTGATGTAATTGTTTGAGGAATTTTAGAGTTAAGGTAAGTTTCATTTTTGGGAATTATTTTTTTTATATTTTAACTGGGAATTGAAAGTCAGTAGAGTCAAATGGGGTTGTCTTTTCCTTTTTATAGATTTTCTGTTTTGATATGATTACTATAATAACATGAGTGACATTTTTCAAATTTTGTAAATTGACCAATTTTTGACAAAATAATAGTTTGCTTTTTTCCATAAAGTAGGGTTTGCAAACCCTACTTTATGGAAAAAAGACATTTGCACAGAATAAAATTTGGTGAGGATTTGCCTTTTTTAAAATGTCACTCATGTTGCTATAACCTTTGTGTTATATTTTGGTTTGAAAATTAGTTTGTAGCAGATGAGTTTAGGTTAAATTTCGCAAATGCTTTTATACATAAAGCACATTTCGAAGAACAGCGAAGCTAATTTTACTAGACTACCCAAAATACATGAATAACTTATAGAATTCTTACAAAAGCAAAAGTTCTGATATACGTATAATTAGTTTTTTATTCTGAAAAAATATAGTAACTCAGTATTTTATTCTGTTAAAACTAATTTTTTTTGTGTTTAGATTAACAAAGTGTTAATTTTCTCTTACATCAGACTATTTACAGGTTAGACGTAGAGTCATTTTTTAGAACGATTTTTGCTATACATTTATCGAAACTTATTTACTAAAAAATACATACTAACTTTCTATTTTATTGACTAAATTTGAAGATAAATTGAAACAAAACACTTTCTAGTGCGTTCTACTCTAGCGTGTTAAAACGGACTTGTACAAAAATCCTTTCAAGATTTGTAAAAATATAGAAAAAAGTTATAGACAACTATTATCCAGCTTTTACTACACAAACTCCATAAAAACTTATTTATATAAAAAATATTGCCCACCTTTTATTACTAGGAAACCACAATAGATGAGACAACTAAAAATTAGCAAACAGATAACCAACAGAGAAAGTCAATCATTAGATAAATACCTCCAAGAAATTGGAAAAGTGGATTTGCTTACTCCTGATGAAGAGGTAGATTTAGCAAAACGTATTCGTGATGGCGATCAAATTGCATTAGAAAGATTGACAAAAGCCAATTTGCGTTTTGTGGTTTCGGTAGCTAAACAATATCAAAATCAAGGTCTTTCTTTAGGTGACCTTATCAATGAAGGAAATCTAGGTCTTATCAAAGCTGCACAACGTTTTGATGAAACTCGTGGTTTTAAGTTTATTTCGTATGCTGTTTGGTGGATTCGTCAATCAATTTTACAAGCATTAGCAGAGCAATCTCGTATCGTTCGTCTTCCTCTAAACCGTGTTGGTTCACTCAACAAAATTTCAAAAACGTTTTCTGAACTAGAACAACGTTATGAGCGTGAGCCTTCTCCAGAAGAATTAGCTGACGAGTTAGAAATTACACCTGCTGAAGTAATTGATACACTCAAAATTTCGGGTCGTCATGTATCTATGGATGCGCCATTTGTACAGGGAGAAGATAATACACTTCTTGATGTTTTGGAAAATGACACTGAAGACAAACCCGATTCGGAGCTTATGAATGATTCACTTCGTCGTGAAGTTCAGAGAGCTTTATCAACACTTACTCCTCGTGAGGCTGACGTAATTACGTATTATTTCGGTCTTAACGGAGAACACCCAATGACTTTAGAAGAAATTGGAGAAAAATTCAATCTTACTCGTGAGCGTGTACGTCAGATTAAAGAAAAAGCAATCCGTCGTCTTCGCCATACAACACGTAGTAAGGCTTTGAAACCTTATTTAGGTTAAAAAGTAGCCGATAGTTTAACTTCGTTGAGGGTTAAAGCCGTTCCAACTGTCGTGAAAATATAAAGCATAAAAAAACCGAAATTCAATAGATTTGAATTTCGGTTTTTTTGGTTTATTAAATCTAACAGACTACTCAAAACTTATAACCTAAACCAATTCTAAGAGAAAGACCTGTCGATTTATTGTTAGTATATTCTATTATTTCTTGTCCATCTTTTTGATATTTTGTTTCGTATTCTACGAATTTGGGTACGAAAGGATAATATAAAAAAGAGCCTGTCAATCTGAATTTTTTAAATTAATTCCTGTATCTAGCCCAAGGTGTGGTACTATGTAAGAATTTTTTATAATGGAAATATCATAAGAAACTCTTTCAGGAATAAGAGCAAATCCTGTTATTATTTCATTAATGGAATTATAGCTAAATCCTGCTGTATATCCTAAAAAGAAAGCATTATCTAATTCCTTACCTATCAATCGCCCACTAGCTTCTACAGGAAAATGGTAAGAAATGACAGATTCGAATTGTTTATGTAAGATAAACTCCTGCTTTGAAACTGAATGGTTTTTCTTCCAAAAATCGTTCATAAAACAAACCAACTATACTACTAGAAGAGTTCAGGGTGCATAACAAATTAGCTACGCTGCTCTTTGGGTGTCGCTTAGTCAATTTGTGTTACGTAGGGAAAAGGCTTGCCTTTTCCCTACAAAAAACGACAATTTGTCATATACCCTTTTTTATAATACGCAACTTGAGTTAGTTAATAAAAATTTTTTGTGGCTGGATAGTCAAAATAATCTTCCAGATATTATGATAAAAAGAGGAGATGCTATCGAAGTCAAGAAAACACAAAGTGCAAATAGCGATTTGGCTTTAAATAGTTCTTATCCAAAATCAAATATTAGTTCATCTAGCCCAATGATTACACAAAGTTGTAAAAACTGTGAAGAATGGACTGAAAAAGATTTAATTTATTGTCTTGGACATACGACAGATACTACTTTAAAATCCCTTTGGATGGTTTATGGAACTGTTTATGCAGCAAATCATGAAACTTATCAAAGAATAAAAAAACCATTTCAACAGGAATAGATACAATTCCAAATGTAGAATTTGCTGAAACAAAAGAATTAGGAAGAGTAAATAAAGTTGATGCTTTAGGAATTACAAATTTAAGAATAAGGGGAATGTGGCAAATTCAAAATCCTAGAAAAGTGTTTAGTTATTTACATACTCCAACAGAAAAAGAGTTTGAATTAGTTTGTATCATTCCAGCAAGTAACTATAGTTCCTTTGATGAATCCAGTAGAGCAAAAATTGAATCAATAAATAAGGCAGAATTTAGTATTCAAGATGAGAAAGTAAAAGACCCAAATAATCCTGCAAAGCTGATTGATTGTAAATTGATAAAGTAAGTAAATGGACACCTGCCAAAGCAGCGAAGCTAATTTAAAATGGATAATTGATAATTGCATAAAGCATTGATTATCAAGTTTTTACATTAAAAAATAAGATGCATTAATTTTGTACGATTACTTATATACTTTAAAAACACATCAAAAACCAACTAAAAACCACCCAAAAAGCTGATAAACTTCATTTTTTAAGCCCTTTTTTAAAGGTAATTTTGTAGAGTAAATTCAAAACTACCTTTTTTGTTTATCAATACGATTATGGCGACGCTAATAGAAAATCAACCAAAAGAAAATTTATATCAAAATACACAAGAAAACAAAAAAGCTCAAAAAGTAGCTTGTTATCATTGTGGCGATGATTGTCCTTCAAATTCAATTGAATTTGATGAACACAATTTTTGCTGTACAGGTTGCCAAACGGTCTATGATATTCTTACAAAAAATGGTTTAGAAAATTATTACAATCTTGAAAAAACAGGTATTTCGCCTATTTTAGAGAATCCAGAACAGTTTGCTTATTTGGATAATGAAGAATTGATGCGTCAGCTTGTCGATTTTACAGATGGAAATTTTACACGTATTACCTTCAAATTACCTCAAATTCATTGTGCTTCTTGTGTTTGGCTTTTGGAAAAACTACCTCATTTGTTTGAAGGTGTGCAAGATTCAAAAATCAATTATTTGCGTAGGGAGGCGAATGTTAGTTTTTATAGTCAGACCATTTCTCTTCGAACTTTAGTAGAAAATCTGACCAAATTAGGCTACTCGCCAGACCTAAAACTAGAATCCAAAAACAAGAAAAAAACAGATAATTTACCTCCTAATTTTTTGCTTCGTTTGGGAGTAGCAGGTTTTTGTTTTGGAAATTTAATGTTGCTTAGTTTTCCCGAATATTTGGGTTTGCCGATTGCAGAAGATGATTTTCCTCGTTTTTTTGGCTATCTGAATATTTTATTGTCGCTTCCTGTTGTATTTTTTAGTGGTGCAAATTACTTCAAAGATGCTTTTTATGCCCTCAAACACAAAACTCTCAATTTTGACATTCCGATTGCGCTAGGAATAACGGCTCTTTTTGGTAGAAGTATTTTTGAGATTTTGAGCCAAACGGGAGCGGGATATTTGGATTCTTTGGCTGCCTTAATTTTTCTTCTTTTGGTCGGACAATGGTTTCAACGTCGTACTTTTGATAGCATTTCTTTTGAAAGAGATTATCAATCTTATTTTCCTTTGGCTGCACTTTTGGAAGTGAATAATGATACAAATAATTTAGAAAATAATTCTTTAAAAAATGATATTTCTAAAACTACTCAAAATGATAAAATTACAAAATCAATTTCATTGTCTGATTTGAAAATAAATGATATTGTAATTGTAAAAAATGGACAACTTATTCCTGCCGATGGCGAGCTTTTGGAGGGAAAAGCACAAATCGATTATAGTTTTGTAAGTGGCGAATCCGAACCCATAAAATGCGAAAAAGGACAGCGTTTGTATGCAGGAGGAAGACAATGGGGCGAACCCTTGCGTATAAAATTACTCAAAACGGTTTCTCAAAGTTATTTGATGCAACTTTGGAATAGTGATACGTTTGATAAAGATAATTCCAAATTACTCAAAAATCTAACACAGCGTTGGGGTAGAAATTTTACTGTTTTTGTGCTTTTGGTGGCTTTTGGTAGTGCTTCCTATTGGTTGTATGCTCAAAATTGGCAAATTGCTATTACTGTTTTTACTTCGGTTTTGATTGTCGCCTGTCCGTGTGCGTTATCTTTGAATGCACCTTTTGCCTTCGGAAATGCAAGACAGATTCTAGCAAAACATTTATTTTTCTTAAAAAATACAGACTCTATCGAAATGTTAGCTTCTCAAAAAGCACATCTAATTTTTGATAAAACAGGAACGCTAACGACTTCTACACCAAGTGCAATTTGGAAAAACAATGATTTATCAAATCAAGAAAATAAAGAATTAACCATCGAAGACCAACAAGC
>Ga0210012_1005104_pt1 | contig 10123 bp, 9 predicted proteins | sample CryGeymeta201504_FD_183974 | JGI IMG/M metagenome (GOLD analysis project Ga0210012, IMG submission 183974) | Groundwater microbial communities from Crystal Geyser aquifers in Utah, USA - Crystal Geyser metaG 2015-04 (SPAdes) (version 2) | ecosystem: Environmental > Aquatic > Deep subsurface >... | reverse complement strand
CCATTAAATCAGCTTGTAAAGCAATAGAATTTCTATCTCTTCCTGTTACTTGACAAATAGGCTCAATTCCTCTTTGTAATAATAAATAACAAGCCGCAATGGATGACATTCTCAATACAGCTCTACTACCATCGGTAATATTGACACCATGTACTCGATTTTTTAACAACTCGGCTACTTCTAACATTCGTTGAGGATTTCCTCCTTTTGGAGGTGTTACTTCCGCAGTGATTAAAAATTCTTTATTGACGATGGCATTTTGAAATTTATTGATCATATTTTAGGCTTTTTTACTGATTACTAAGAAGTTATGATTAAATATCCCAAGGCATCTTTAACCCGTTTTAAGGTTATATTTGCGACACTTTCCGCTTTTTCTTTTCCTTCTTTTAATACCGAATCTAAATAATTTTTATCTGTCATAATCTCGTTATATTTAGTCTGAATAGGAGTTAAAGCGTTAATAATTGCATCTGTCAAAAGGGGTTTAAATTTACCCCAACCCATGTCGCTACATTCTAAAATGACTTCTTCTTTCGTTTTTTCTGTTAAGATACCGTATAATCCTAATAAATTATTACATTCTGGGCGATCATTAGCAAAATTTAAGCCCATAATAGTATCAGTTTTACATTTTTTGATTTTTTTCTGAATATCATCAGAGGAGTCTAATAAGCTAATTCTACTTAATGGTGAAGGATCAGACTTAGACATTTTTTTTGTACCATCAGCAAGACTCATTATTCTAGCACCTTCTTGACGAATAAGAGGTTCAGGAATTTTGAAAATAGGATTTTTTTCCCCTCCAAATTTATCATTAAAGCGCATAGCAATATCTCTAGTTAACTCTAAATGTTGTTTTTGATCTTCACCTACAGGTACTTGATCAGCATCATACAACAAAATATCCGCTGCCATCAAAATAGGATAATCTAATAAGCCAACGCTGACATTTTCTCCTTGTTTAATGGCTTTTTCCTTAAATTGGATCATTCGTTCTAACCAATTAAGAGGCGTAACGCAGTTTAATAACCATGCTAACTCGCTATGGGCGCTAACGTGAGATTGAACAAAAATCGTCGAATAATTTAAGTCGATACCACAAGCTAAATATAAAGCGGCAATGGTGTAAGTATCTTGTGCTAAAGTCGCAGGATTATGAGGTACAGTGATGGCGTGTAAATCCACTACACAGAAGAAATTATCATAGTTAGGCTGTAATTCTACCCAGTTACGAATCGCCCCTAAATAATTTCCGATATGTAAATTTCCTGTGGGTTGTACTCCTGATAAAACACGCTTTTTAGTCATTATAATTGCTCAATTAGATACTCTACCGATTTCAAAGGGTGATTATATCATTTATGAGGGGGAGATTTTTAGATTTTTCTTTCTTCATAAGACTTAATATCTGAACACTTATTCATTTTTTTTTCTGCTACTTTGGGGTTTATTTGGGCTTAATTTTCGTCTAAGTACCGTTACAATGATTAAAAATCAAGCACAAAGTCAATCATTTTGTTCTTCGGAGTCGTATTTATATTAAGGCACTCCAATAAGCTATGACAGAGTGACACTTGCTTAAGACTGGGTGACTGCGTAACGTCAGTTAATAACTTTAGAAGTACCATTTTTAATGAACCATTGATCACCTTCTTTAACTAATTCATAGGTAACTAATAAGTTATCTTGATAAGACAAACTAGGGATTAACTCACCATTACGGTAATACTGAGATTTTTCGGTAATTTTAGCGATGATGATTCCTTGAGTGAGATCTTGAGGATTGATTTGTGCTGATTGTATAATTACTTTATGTTCATAACGCTTATAAGCATTTTTATTTCTTAAATCACGACTAACTCTTATCCAGAAAGATAGTTGCGGTTCTTTTAGAATTTTATTTAATTCATTTATATTATAGTTTGGTCCTGTGGCTTCTCCTTTAGCGTTTAACCATTGATTGATAATTTCTAAAGCCATAGTTTTATCTAATGTACTCATCAAACTATCATTAACAGTTTCTTGATCATCAGGTAATAATTCAATAACAGGTTCAGAAATTGAAATTTCTAATCTATTTCCTTGCTCTTTTGAAAGTAATCGTGAACCAATAAACCCAATAAAGATTAAAAAAGATAAACCCAAAATTGATAAAATAATCAATAAACTTTTATCTTCAGAATTAGTTTTGACTTTAGAAGAGGGGTTTTTAGTAATAACCACAGGAGAAGAATTATCCGAACTATTTTGAGGTACTTCCATATTTGTGGACATAAAATCATCAAAACCGATTAAATCTTCATTTTCTTCCTCTTCAACAAATAAAGACATTTTCTCATTTTCTTCCTCAATAATCTCTGTTTCTTGTTCTAAAACTAGATTAGAAGTTTGTGCGGAAATATCGTTAAATACTTGATCTTCATAATCAGTTTGATCTTTTAAGGCATTAAATTGAGAAAAAGAATAGGATTGATGAGATTCTATAGCCTTGTGATAAGGTAACTCTAACTCAGGAGAAGACAATAACTCATCTTCTTGTGAAACAGAGGATAGCGGTTTAGTAATAGTTTCTAAATAACTTTGTACTTTATCATCAGCAAAATATTCTTGAAGAGATGGATTTTCACCACTTAAATTTTTAAATTGAGGAAATACCTCCGTTTGTAACCATTTTTCCGTATAAACACATAATCCGGGCAAAAGATCGGGCGATCCTTGTGACATTTCTTGAATATAACCAATTACTTTTTTTTCTCGACTTTGGCTTAAAGAAAATTCAGCTTCGGCGGTTTGTCCTAATAATAAAGCACAAATAGATTGCTCCAAATAAACATCTTGATGAATCGTCAGGGAAATAAGGCTATTTTTTGCCCTAATAATAAATTCTGGCCGTCTTTGGGTAAAACCCCTAGCAATACCAGCATAAGCCGCTAAATATCCAGCAGCAGGGGAAGGACGTTGCGCTTCTTCTTCAAATAGTAACTGTTGTTCTTCGGCGGTTAAATAAACCCTAATTTGTTGAATAAACCGTAAAAAACCATCAATATCTAAGCCAGATTCATCTATTTTTTGACTTTCAATACCGCCTCTGGCATTAAACATATTTTTAAGTAATGTAACTGCTTTTTGCCTCACAGAAACATGACTATTTTCTCTGGTAACTAACTCTAAAATTTGATAAGGTTGTAATTTTCCTAAATCTTGTTTAATCTCTTTTCTTAAACTGGGGAATAAATCTTCTTCAAATAATAAATTATATGACTGTATCAGAGCATCAGAAGCTGATTCATACTCTTGTTCTTGCCATCTCTCCCTTGCTAATTCTAAATAAGCTAAAACTACCGTTAAAACTAAATCTTGACTAATAAGAGTTAATTCTTCTTCTTTTTCCATTAAATCATTGAGATTACTTTTATCTTTAAGATAAGGTTCGGTTAAAGTCAAAATTAACTCATATTCTCCTAAATCTAAGAGAATAATTAGCGCACCAATAAATAAATTCGGTTCAATTTCAATATTAATGATAGTATTTTGAACTACCTCATTATCATCAAGATATTCTAAATCTGAGGTTTCCTCTAAGGGTGATAAATCTTCGATAACTTCTTCCGTTTCAGTTTTAATAGAAGATGAGAAGAAAGATGATTCATAGTCTAAACGAGATTGATCATTGATCAAAACACCATAGGCTTGATTCAGTAAATTATTTCGAGAGGTGATAGCATAATCACTATAACCTTTATGAGGTAACTGAAGAATGCGATCTTGATAGGCTTGTTCAATCAAGTTTGATTCAGCTTGAATGGGTATGCCGAGAATGCGGTAGTAATCTAAAGAAATTTGCACGACTTATTTTTATTAAGATTGCGGGAAGATAGTTTTACTAATTTGAGATCTTAGCATTGACTCACAAATAGACAAGAAAATTTTAACTTATAATTCTAAGTAATGGAGAATTAACATTTTTCCCGTTCTCATTTATATTCAGAGATAAAACCAAAAAGAGTAGCAGTCAACTACTCCTTATGATTGATATAAAACTAAAGAAATTTTAACATGGCACAAACAATCGAAGTTAGCTTAATTGATGTACTCAATAAGATTGAGGCAAAAATAGATCATCTTGATAAAAATATCGATCTCAAAATCGAAAAGTTAGAATCAAAAATAGACAAATTAGATAGCAAAATAGACACATTAGAAGAAAAGCTAGAGACTAAAATTGATGCTTTAGAAGATAAAGTCGATACCAAAATTGAAAAGCTAGAAACTACCATTAATAACCGTTTTAATACTTTAACTTTAGGATTTTTGGGAATTTTTGGAGTTTTAACAGGTGGCTTGTTAACTTTTCTTGGCAAAATCGTATTTTTCCCTAATCTTTAAATAACAATAAATTTATTGTCTGTGATCATGGAAATTTTAATAGTAGAAGATGAAAAAGAAATTGCTCAACTCATCAATAATTGTTTAACCAGAGAAGGATTTGAGTGTCATATTGCCTATGATGGCTTATCAGCCCTTGAAAAAGCTAAAATCATACAACCAGACTTAATTATTTTAGATCTCATGTTACCCAAACTCGACGGGTTAGAAGTATGTAGTCAAGTTAGAAATTTAGGGATGACAAAAGATCCTTACATATTGATGTTAACAGCAAAAGGAGAAGAAATTGACCGAGTAATTGGTTTATCTACAGGAGCGGATGATTACCTTGTCAAGCCTTTTAGCCCAAGGGAATTAGTTGCTAGAGTTAGGGCATTATTACGCCGTAGTATGCGTCATGGTGGACAGGCACAAATCAACGAAACTCGACACTTTACCTTAAATTTAGATGAACATACTGCTATTCGTCAATTAGATAATGGTGAAGAAGAAAAATTAGATTTGACAGCTTTAGAATTCAATTTATTAGTAGCTTTTGTTAATTACCCTAATAAAGTATGGACTCGCACTCAATTAATTGATAAACTTTGGGGTGCAGATTTTTTCGGAGATGAAAGAGTCGTTGATACTCATATTCGCCGTTTACGCAAAAAAATTGAACCAAATCCAGCACAACCTTCTTTTATTAAAACTGTTGTTGGCGTTGGTTATAAATTTGAAGATAATTAGATAAAGGGCAAAGGGCAAAGGATTAAAATTGACTCAAACTATATTAATTTTTATAATCTTCTTATTACTATCAGCAAAATATTATTTAGTCTCTTTTTCTAGGGGAATAAAAGGGCAATTATTGAAAGAAGAAATTAAACGCATTTTTGCTTTATAAACATCAAAATTAGGATCAAATTTAGTGAAATTATCATAACAAGCGTTCGTAAAATTAGCATTTGTTAAATCCGCTTTTTCTAAATTAACTCCTCTTAAATCGGTATTAGTTAAATTAGTATTAGTTAGTTTTGCTTGATAAAAATTACTTTTATGTAAATTAGCTTGACTAAGATTCGCTTTACTTAAATCTGCACCGATAAAGTTAGCAGAAGTTAAATCTAATTTGTCTAATTTTGCCTCTATTAAATTAGCATTTTTTAATAAAGGAATTGTTGCTTGTCCATTAAAATTTAATAAATTAGCATCTTGTAAAAACATGATAATATAGCGTTTTCTTTCTGAGTCAATTTCATCTAAAACTGTTTGAGTATTTGCTCTTAATAGATAAGGATTTTGTTGTAATTTCCACAGTGGATAATCTAAAGTTAATTGTGTTGTATAACTCAAATATTCTGTTAAAATTGTTTGATGATAACGCTCTAATTCTAAAGTATAATTAGCATTATTATCCTGAATTTGTAACGGACGATACAGAAATTGCTCACTAAAAATGTTAGAAATTGTTAAGAATCCAATAATTAAAGTAGTAGTAGCACTAATTAAAGCCCCAACAATAGGCCCAATAGCAACTTGAGGAATATGAACCGATGAGGTTATAGCTTCAGCAATGGCATTAAGAAAAGAAGATAAGGTTTTTTGAAAACGTTTAACAATTTTGATGAAAAAAGATTCAGGTTGATGTTTTTCCACGAGGAATATTATTTAGGCAAAACACATATTAATTTAATGAAGTTTAGCTATTTTTCCTCATTTTTCTAACTATAAAAGCTAAATTGAGAAAATTGCCTAACCTCAGACATATTATTATAAACCTAATTTTAATAACGAATTTGCAAAGTAACCGATGCTGAAACTGTCTGCTCTCCAGCTACAACTGGTGTACTACTAGGGGAGCTAGAAGCCAGTTTATCTGCCATTATTTCTCTAGGAATAGGAATAGGATTAGGTACATTTGCACCATTAACGTTAATAGTAATAATTTCTTTAGCCGTTAAATTCAAAGCATTTAAAACAACTTCCCCTTGTTGTTGCGCATCAAGACTAGCTTTGATTAATGCTTGTTTTTGAGCTGTAGTAATAGCGGTTTCCGTTGCCGTTAAATTAACATTATCGATGCGAGTTGCTCCTATTTTTACAGTATCATCTAATAAACGACCTACTTTTTCAATGGGTGACTCAAAACTAACGATATTCGTCGCAACATAACCTATTAATTGTCTTTGATTATTCTCATAACTGTAGTTAGGACGTAATTGAATACCGCTAGTTTGTAGTTTTTGTACATTACTAGATTTAAGTAATTCTATTAAAAATGTGCTACGTTTAGCTACTTCTTCCTGAATTTGAGGGGCATTTTTTCCTTCAATTTCTACTCCTAATTGGACATTCGCAACGGTAGTGGGGATTCTTTCTATTCCTTGCCCAGTAACGGTTATAGTTTTTAATAGTTTTTCTTGTGCTAATACAGGTTGCATAAAAGCTAAACTAAGAAAAGTAAAGGAAAGGAAAAATTTTTCTACAGGTTGAATCGATAACATAGGTAAATAGGTTTAATCTAATAAAAATATAACATTATTGACGATGAAAGATCAAAAAAGTTACGGGCTAAACAAACTAATGTTTTTCTGTATCAATTTATCACAAACTTTCTTTTTATTCTTGGATAACTATTATTGAATTATAAAGAATATAAAATTTCATCATAATAATAAAAGTTAGGTTGATAAATAGAATTAATCGCTATACCTATTCTATAGTCATTTGGCAAATTTAATGTTTTAAAATACCAGTTATTATCTTGTTTTTTATCATGATTATGGGAAATAAATGCTATATTTTCACTACTTTTATTTATGGTGAAACAAATATTATCTAATCCTCCTGATAATCCTTCACCAATGGCTTTTAAATAGGCTTCTTTTATAGTCCATAATTTAAAAAAATATTCTGGTTTTTCTCTCTTCGGTAAATTGTTCAAATAATTAAATTCACATTGACAAAAAAAACGTCTAGCAATGTTTTCTATGGCTACTTTATCATTAATCTGTTCTAAATCAATACCAATATTATTTTTACTAAGAGCATAAACGGTATAATTATTTTTATGGGAAAGATTAAAGTTTATTTTATTGATAATTTCTCCTTTTAATAAAGGCTTTCCTTTTTGATTATAAGAAAAACAAATTTCTTCAGGTTTTATGTTTAAATAATTACCTAGAATTATTCTTAAATATCCTCGATTAATCTGATAACTATCTTTAAGTTTATCTAAAGAAAATCTATTCGCTTTTTCTAACTCATCGAGAGATAAAATGTCTCTAAATTTGTTAATCTTTTCTCGATAATTGTCTATATTAATCATCCAAATATGTACATCATTATCTTTTAAAATTAAACTTTGAGGTGGTTTATTCCACATATACATAAAAAATGAAACTATAACAAAAAATCTTATTAATTATGACAAAATTAGAAGACATTGGCGAACATGAATTATTAGCCATAATTAGTCAATATTGTGACAGGAAAAAAATTGGTGACGATGGCGCTATCCTTGATGTAAATACAGATAAAAAATTAGTAATTACTACGGATGTTTTAGTGGAGAATGTCCACTTTAGTGATGATACAACTCCTCCTCATTCTATCGGTTATCGTGCTGCGGCGGCTAATTTGTCTGATATTGCTGCTATGGGTGCAACACCAATTGCCTTTACCGTTGGCTTATCCTTGAGAAAAGATGTTGAAATTTCATGGATTAAATCTGTTTATCAAGGCATTCAACAATGTTTACAAAAATGTACTACTAAAGTTGTAGGTGGAGACATCACAAAATCTGAAGTAAATGCGATCGCCATTACCGCCTTAGGAGAAGTCAAGGAAAATGAGGTAATTTATCGACACACTGCTAGAGAGGGTGACTTAATTTTAACAACAGGACTTCATGGACTATCAAGAGCGGGGTTAGAAATCTTGCTATATCCTCAAAAATATGGTCATATTGACAATGAAACGAGAAAAAAAGTAATTTTTGCCCACCAATACCCCGAACCTCGTTTAGACGTGATCAAGCTCTTGAAAAGTATTAATCCTTACCCTAAAGTTACAGGTATGGATAGCAGTGATGGATTAGCGGATGCCATTATACAAATTTGTCAAAAAAGTAATGTTGGAGCGACAATTAATCGCCGAAAAATTGTGATTCCTTCTGCCATCAAAAAAATAACCAACGATGAAACGGCATGGGATTGGATACTATACGGAGGAGAAGACTTTGAATTAGTTTTATGTATGAATGAAGAAACAGCACAATATTTACAAAAAAGATTAGGCAAAAATTGTCATATAATAGGTGAAATTAGTGCATCATCTGAGATACAATTAGTTGATCCTGAAAATGTCTATCCCAAACTTTTATTAAACCAAAGAAAAACTTTTCAGCATTTTTAGCTATACTAATATAGTCTATAGTTATTAATCCATCTACTCCCTATAATCGTTAAGTGTTAATCAAATCATGATTAAAATTTTAGTTGTTGATGATAATCATACTCCCAGAGAAGTGATCTGCGAAGCACTGAAGCAATTTAATATTCAGGTAAAAGAAGCCGTAAATGGGGTAGAAGCAACAAAAATCTTAGAAGCTGAACAATTTAATCTTGTTATTACAGACGTAGTTATGCCCGAAATGAATGGCTATGAATTATGTCGCTGGATAAAAACCAATCCTGCTACTGGAAAAATTCCCGTAATCATTTGCTCTACAAAAGGGGAAGATTTCGATATTCACTGGGCGACAAAACAAGGTGCTGATGCTTATATTATCAAGCCTTTCAAGACAATGGAATTGCTTAAAACTATTAAGTATTTACTAAAACATAACGTCTAAACAATTAATAATGAATAATTAATAATGTATAGTTAATCTCCTCTTTTTCTCTTACCTTCCTCTGTTTCCTCTAATTTCTTAATTTTCATGAAAAATATAACTGTAATCGGTGGTGGTTTAGCTGGTACTGAAACCGCATGGCAAATCGCTCAAGCTGGTATCCCTGTTGACTTGTATGAAATGCGCCCCGTCGTTAAAAGCCCCGCTCATCATAGCGAAGAATTGGCAGAATTGGTCTGTAGTAACTCCTTTGGTGCTGATGCTACTGATCGAGCAGCAGGTTTGTTACATCAAGAACTACGACTTTTAAATTCCATTGTAATTCAAATAGCTGATAAACATCGTGTACCCGCAGGAGGTGCGTTAGCAGTGGACAGAGGCGTTTTTAGTCAAGAATTAACGCAAACCCTTGCTAATCATCCTTTAATCACCCTTAGACGAGAAGAAATTAAGGCAATACCATCGGATGGCATTGTAGTATTAGCGACAGGCCCTTTAACAAGCTCTTCTTTAGCTCAAGAATTGCAAAATTTGACAGGTATGGATTATCTGAACTTTTTTGATGCCGCTAGTCCCATTGTAGTGGGAGAATCAATTAATAAAGATATTGCCTTTCTTGCGTCTCGTTACGATAAAGGGGAAGCGGCGTATTTGAATTGCCCCATGAATAAAGAGCAATACTTACAATTTCGTCAAGAGTTATGCCAAGCACCACAAGCGGAATTAAAAGATTTTGAGCGAGAAAATGCTAAGTTTTTTGAAGCCTGTTTGCCCATTGAAGAATTAGCCCAACGAGGGGAAGAAACCATGAGATATGGCCCTTTGAAGCCCATTGGTTTATTTGATGCTCGTTTAGGTGATTTTAGGGAAAATAAAGATAAACGCCCTTATGCAGTG
>Ga0210012_1005083_pt1 | contig 10142 bp, 8 predicted proteins | sample CryGeymeta201504_FD_183974 | JGI IMG/M metagenome (GOLD analysis project Ga0210012, IMG submission 183974) | Groundwater microbial communities from Crystal Geyser aquifers in Utah, USA - Crystal Geyser metaG 2015-04 (SPAdes) (version 2) | ecosystem: Environmental > Aquatic > Deep subsurface >... | reverse complement strand
TTGTCAGAAATTTTCTTGGCTGTCGGTGAAATTTGCAGAAAAAAGGACGCGTGAGCTTGAAAATCAACCTAGTGTAACAGATATCACCCGTTGGCTAGATACAAGAAAAGGAATTCCAACTAAAACGTACCGAAACCAAAATCCACAATCACAGGATAACCTTTTCTGTCGATCAAGACATTTTCAGGTTTCAAATCGCGGTATATGATGGATCGACGATGCATGTAACCTAATGCTTCATAGATTCCAGCAGCATAAAACTTTGCGGTGCTTTCGGGAACTCCGTCAAAGATGGGAGAATGAATTCGATTGAAAAGTTCACCCCCCTGAACCAAACCAAGCAGCATGTATACAAATCCTGCATCTTGGTAGGTCCTGACCAGTCGAAGTAACAGCGGATGACTCAACTCTTTCATGATGGTCATTTCTTGGACAACCCCCTTTGCTTGATGCGCTTTGATAAGCTCCGATTTAGACTGAACCTTCAAAGCATAGGCTAGCACTGATCCAGAAGCGTCTTTGTGAGAGACCAGCCAGACTTGTCCGAATGTTCCTGTACCCAACATTACATGCTTCTTCAAATCCTTTAATTCCGTCTCCGCCTCCCTTGTCGACATCTGCGCATCGAATGCGGACGTTTCTGGCCCGGGTTTACCATGCCCCAGCCGAGTCGTGTCAAATATTCCTCTACAGGCTTTCAGGGTCAATACTTTGCAGACGGCATCCTCTAACACAGTGACGGTGTATGGGGCTAGCGTCGTCGTTGGTTTTGACATAACGTACTCCCTATTGGTGGGAATTAGATCAGAATTTGCTCTCTCAGCGGCATACTGATAATCCAAATCGAAAGTGCTCTCTCCAAAATAGGTGCCCTTCGTTATAATATCATTGCGCTTATTACCATCGATTCGAATCTTTCCTTCTCGAACGAGGTAGACTGCAGCATCCATGGTTTTACCTTCCTGCAAAATCACCGTGCCTTTTGGAAATTTCTGTTCCTTAAGATTTTGTGCCATTGCTTCCACCGCCGCAGCCTCTAGAAAAGTGTTGTGAACGATTTTGATCCCAGCCTTTTAAAGATGAGATAAGCCGTCGCAAAGGGTAAAAGTTAGCAAAACGACTCTCTATAGACTCGAGAACAGGCAGCAAAATGCATTATTTCAAAACTTACCAAAATTCTCTTTTCTTGAGACTTGACAATAAGGGAGGACATGTTTCCAAGGACCTTGTCAAACGTGTCTTTGTCGATTGACATGGCAATTCCCGATGAATTACCAATGACGTTTGCGGCGCGAGGTTCCCTTGTAATAAGGGCTCGCTCACCAAACCATCCACCCACTCCCAACGTGGTATCCTCGTAGGTAGAGGCTCCTACAGCAATATCCGTGACTCTCACCTCACCCTCTTGAATAAGGAAAAAGGCATCGCCTGTGTCTCCCTTCTTTACGAGGAAGTCTCCAGGCTCGAAAGTGACAGGAGTCATGGCAGAGCTAAGCTTTTGCAAATCAAATATCTCCATATCCGCCAGGAAATCCACTTTTTTCAAAAGAGCCAGCTTTTCTTCGGCAGTCTGCATATTTTTCTGTTGCAGAACGGATCGAAACGACTTTTGGTCCACGCGGAATGTAACACAATCCCCCTTAGCTTTTACAGTCGCAGCGCGAGGCGAAGAATATAGTAAAGCAAGCTCTCCAAAGGACGATCCTCCGCTAGAAGAACCGACTTCCTTGCCATCAACAATATATACAACAACTCCGTCATGGACAACGTAGAAATAGTCTGCTGATGTATCGCCTTGCAGTAGGATTTCAGAGCCTTCATCAAAACTTTTCTTCTCGAAAGCATCCACGATGCTCCTCAATTCATTGTCTTCCAAGTTGGCAAATATAAAAGATTCGGACAAAACCTTCAAGATGAATTGGCGCTCCTCGTCTGACTTTGGATAGACGGGCAGCGTGAAACCCCTCAAGTCATCTGGATTGATGGGGGGTACGAACACGTTCTTCAAATGATGTGCGTGTGTTCGGATACCCGCGCCAAGCGTTTGAGGGACTGCAATGGCGAGCGAGGCCACTTTTTCGGCAATCATTCCCACCGGTTTAATAGCGTTTGCATTTACCAGATCTGCACCTTTGTGCATGGTATTCACGACGCCATCCTTCACGTTCTTCGCGCCCTGAGCAATCTTGCCGCTTAGTTGAGAGTCGAGGCCATAACGGCGATTCGTACTCCGCTGGCTTTCCGACAAGGCAGCATTTCCTCCGTCCACATCTTCGGGTTTACTCTGGCTGCAGCCCATTTTTTGAAATCAATGTTATCAATGTATACTGTACTGGGATCAATACTCCTGTACGGTACCAGTACCTGGTAGTTGATTAAGTCGTCGTTATAACCAGATCAGGAAGCAGTAAAAGTCCTATTTTGCCGAAGTAGGTTTTAATGGAAGTGGTGGGTGGAGTTTGACTACTACTGTCTGCAGTCTACAGTCGGTCTCGCTTTCTTCGTCGCCGACAAAAGATATTCATTGAGCAAAAATGCAGTACTGGTACCTGGTAATACAATCTACTACTAGACCTAGCTAGTAGAGTCATAGAGTAATTAATTATTCGCAAGTTGGCAAAAAGTCAAAACTGCAACTGCCGTGCCAACTCTGGAATCCTTGTCCTTACTGCATCAATCTCAGAGTGGATTCGATTCAGATTCATCCATTTGCCATGACAATGAGACGATAATAAAAAATGAGTAAAGTGCAAGAACAGAGATCAGCCGCGATGGTACAATTGGAACCACGATATGGCTCTGGCGATCGCATGCTGCCTGTTGCCTGTTGCCTGTTGCCTGTTGCCGCGCACACATAGCCCGCTCTGTTGCGCAAACAAATGCAGCCGGCAGCATCAGCTTGTGTATCATCCATCGGCACATTGAACAGCAAGGGGTAAAGTATTTTGTACTACGGTACTGTTGGAAGTAGTGAGTATGTATGTTTTAACCATCTGAAACCACTCTACCTACTACTAGTCTACTACAGTAGTACGGTACAAAACACATTCGGCAGCCACCTCTGCAGGAACCTAAAAAACCTTCCGTACTCCGGTACCATACCATTATTTGACCTGTGAGAGGAGCTGCTGGCCAATTTTGGACTCTTCAGACACTATCTTAATTTTTCAAATAAAAATTGAATATTCATCCAAATGCCGATGGATAGATCGTAAGTACACCGAGCCTGCCACACTGCATGGACATAATTACATACAGTACTTAGGACCTACAGTAGATAGCAGTAACGAACAATCGCAGATCTTGTGTGCGTGCGATCCATCGTTAAGCAGCTTTGAAAACCCCGTTTGCGTATGGCGGTCTTCTCAACTGGGGGAAATACCACTGCACTAGTCTAGTGCTAAATAATTAGAAAGCACAGACCGCAAGAGCTGCACCACTCGAAGCTACCGGTAACTACCATACTTCATCGCATTTCTCTCGTTGTGCTACGAAGACATCACTAGCTCCTAGTACACTATAAACTGCAAACATGGGTTGCGCGGGTTCTAAACAAGAGGATGCTGCTGCCCCTTCGGTATGTTCATGACCTACTCTCTTCTCGTAGCTGCAAAATCCTCCGATCTCCTGTTATCTCACAATTGCTATCTATCGATTTTTGCGTCGCCAGCAGGAACCAGGCAAGATCGAAGATTCCAAGAGTGGGAAGAAATTTAACGAGATATACAAAATCGGAAAAGAGGTGAGTTGCTAGACCTTACCCAGAGGTGCCCTTTGGCCGACAACGCCATACGTCAATGATGTGCCATTATGTACCATGCTGGACTCTGGCTGGTACAGAAGTTGTTACTGTATATCTACGAGATTCCCCGTAGAAATACCGTTAATTTCTCTTCTCAATGGTTTTTGGAGTCCAACACGGAACCTGCATTGATAAATCGACGAGCACTGCACGTCTAATACCCTTGTCCTTTCTTCCTCCTGCATATGTCTATCTTATTTTCGCTTATTAGCTTGGTTCAGGAGCCTTTTCGGTAGTGAAGGAAGGCACGCACAAGCAATCTGGGGAATCCTTTGCCATTAAGATTGTGACCAAGGCCAAACTCACGGCAGAAGATGAGCAAGCTTTGAAGGACGAGATTGATGTTTTGACTGACCTCAAACACAGCAACATTATCCGGCTCTACGATGTTTTCGAGGAACGGGAATTCTACTACCTAATCACAGAAAAGATGCTCGGGGGAGAATTGTTCGATCGGATTGTCCAGAAGAGCTACTACAACGAAAAAGAAGCAAGGGACACATGTAAAATCTTGTTTCAGGCCATGGCCTACTGCCATAAACAAAGAGTTGCACACAGAGATTTGAAGCCGGAAAATCTGCTATTGACGGTACGTTCTTTTCGAGGAAAAGGAGCATGCCGATTGGTTGGATTCCAAAGCTCACACACTTGTGTTCCTCTTTGCTTTCCTGGTGAACACACTATTACACAAACCACAACCCTTATGACCCTGTTGCCTCTCGCAGAGCCAAGACAACGACTCTGACATAAAGATTGCTGATTTCGGATTTGCCAAAAAATGTCTGACACCGAACAGTCTGAAGACTCAATGTGGAACTCCTGGCTATGTTGCGCCAGAAATCCTGGAAGGCCAGCTGTACGACACCCAGGCGGACATGTGGTCCCTTGGAGTCATTGTATATATCCTTCTTGGTGGATACCCTCCGTTCATTGAACAAAACCAACGCGATTTGTTCAGAAAGATTCGCAAAGGAGACTACGAATTCCATGAGGAGTACTGGGGGCAAGTGAGTGGGGAGGCCAAGAGTATGATTTCTAGTATGCTGACGGTTTCTCCAAGCAAGCGATTAACTGCCCAGGCAGCTTTAAATGACCGATGGATGACACAAGACGATGCCAAATTGGCGAACAAAGATCTTGGTGCTAATTTAGAGAAGTTCAAGGCATTCAATGCCAAGCGCAAGTTCAAGGCAGCTGTCAAAACAGTCATTGCAACCAACAAATTCTCATCCTTGGGCGTTGATTTCGAAAAGAATTTGTAGTAAGCCTCTTTGGTTCAAACGATGGGAACAAAATCAATTATCGAACACTCACTCGGCCGCGCATCTAGTCAGGCTTTCATAATATCGCTTGTGTATAGTCGACCGTTGGCAATGCGGTGGATACGTGGTGTCGATCAACTTGGTATGGAGTCATCATTGTTTTTGAATATTTGTTTTTGTGTATAGTGAGAGACGAGACTACTGCCTTGTGATACTATTTTTTTTAGTTTGCAGAGACGGCATGGACAAGTACGAAACTGCTCTGAGTTTTCTTTTGAAAATTCATACGCAAATATACTATAAGCTGTGAATACTTTGGAGATAGTGAAGAACTAAGCTTTTTGTAGGACCCTCAAGAATGCTGTGGTACAATTTCAAGCGCAAAAAAGTAAGCTTTTCATAGAACACCCTTGAGAATGCTGAATTTTTCGTTGCACATCAACCTTTGGATCAAGATTTTCCTTCCAGTCACGTTAGGTATATTATTATTTAATCGTACCAGTAGCTGTTTTTCCATTACAAGTCCATTCGTGCCATCTGTCCGTCCGTCGTCAATGCTGCAAGCTCCGACAAGCTCACCATGATCGTCGATCGTCATCCCATCCCAGCCTTCATCAGACTGGGTCTAGTAGTACTAGTAGACTAGTAGTAGTCTAGTAGTCTACTAGTTTATGATCTTTATGGCAGCTCGTTCCTACTACCACTACTACTACTAGTCTAGCCAAGTATACTACGAGCAAATACTCACGTACCGAATTACTCCTCAATTACTTCTACTTCGTCATTAATTTTGACCCTGCAGCCGAAGTCGAGGAGAAAAGTACTAGTAAGAACTATAACGAGAAGACTCGAAGCTGCGCTGGATGTAAATACAGTCGGGAATATCTTGAGTTCTTATTTCAACTGATTTCTCACATATCAAGTATCAAGGTCATCAAGGTCGCATCATGCACCGCCTCGCACTACGTAATACCCGCAGTTTTTCAGCAACCAACTTGTTGTCCTCCATTGTTTCGCTGAGAAATGAATCACTAGGCCGCCGACAACAACAAATTCGGCCTCTCGCTATCGGATGGGTAGAATTTGTTAATGAACGATACGATCCGAGGTCCGGAAACTATAAATCGGAAGATGTTGAGATGACTGTCTCGCGCATCCAGGAAGAACGAGGCTCCTCGGGACAACCTATTTTGATGGCTCCTAAGAATCAAAGGAATGCGCGTCATGTTAAACCCACGACCTACAGGAAAGAACTCGCCAACAAGATTGCCTACCAACGCAAACGTCAGGAAGTTACAGATCTGATCAAATACATTCAGTTCACCAAAGATCACAAGGATAAGGATAATTGGTAATACACTTCAGTATGATTGTTGATTGTTGTAAACGCTGTCTCTAGTAGCTAGTTGCTAGAGATGTTTGTTGCTTGAAGTATTGTCTAGCTAGCTACCAGTAGTAGGTGCTGCAATTTCAAGGGGACCGAGTCGAGTTCCAGTACTGTTGACGTGATGACTAGAGCAACCATTGGCTCTCCTTTTAGCAATGGCCCTGAAAGACGAAGAATGGAGGAAAATGATATTAGAGCAACCATTGGCTCTCATACTAGCAATGGCCCTGAAGACGAAGAATGGAGGAAAATGATATTAGAACTGGCTTAACAGGCCCCACCAGGCAAACCTGCAGCCTTCTACTAGCTAGCAGACGTCTTTATTACTGATTCTCTACTCTAGCTAGACTACTACCAGATAGTATTAGTAGCTGTACTGTGCTACTATTCTAGCCGAGTATTTCTCCTCAACAAAATAAAAAAAATCAGTAATAGTAGTCTAGTCTACTACAGTAGCTAGCTAGCTACCGGTAGTAATTGAAGGACCAGCCAGCCGTGCATAGAATTTAGCGCAGGGTAGGTTTAGACGAAGCATGAACCCTATTGAGTTCTCTAGATAGTCAGTTGACCGTTGCTCTTTTGAATACCGGTTGTTAAGTAAATGTGACAAGGACTGATAAAACTGCAGGAACGTTATCATTAAAGAACAAAACAACGAAAACAACAAAAAATACAACCAAGAACGAAGACACTCCAACTTCTCCCTTGTCCTTGCAATTAAACCACACACTCTCAACAAAGAGTTTTGCAAGCTCCGTGGCCTATAAACAGCATCCTTTTCTAAGAAGGAAGTAGATAGAGGCCTTTGATCGATCGACTGAACGAAGAGATTTGTTACACCTGAACAGCAAATTACACTCAAATAATAGGAACGTAAGTCATCATGCCGAATCTGTTTCGCCGACGCCAAAGGGATCCTCTTCCAACGGGAGGTTTCAATAATTCGACACGTTGTCGTCGGCCCATCGATCCACCGACTGCAGCGGCACCAACGGGGCCATGCGATCCAGATACCAATAATGAACTACCTTCAACTCGACAGGTCGAGCCAGAAATCCAATTGACAACCCAACAGCTGGAGCTATTCAACAGCCGCCAGATCACATCCAGTAAATCATCTAGTCATTACATGAGTCATCCAAAGGATCCTTCGGAAATTGGAGCACCACACGTCGTCCTCCCCAGTACATCGGAAATCCTGGATACTTTGAATCCAAGTTTGCAGAAAGGTCAATTGGTGTCTGACGATGATTTCTTGTCCGAGTCCATTCATCCAAAAAAGAGCAGTGAAAACAAGCCCACAAATTCTGCGAGGTGTGTCAGTGATTCGGAAGTCATCGCGAAGGACGAGCAATTGCAACCTGCACCCTTTACCAATCGATCCAACAAGGAAGACTCCAAGACTCTTAGTATTGGCACCTCCAAGAACACTTCTCTGGCTTCGAGAAGGTTGCACAAAAGCAGTAGGAGACATGTGCCAGCAGCACGAAGTTCTGTCTTTCGCCAAAGACAGGAAGCCGACAACACGACGATGGCAAATAAGAATTGTGCGCCAGTGACAAATCGACCAATTCGTTTGGCAGGCAGTGGAATTAGTTCGGGCATCTCGGCTCATGATAAGATGGAGCTCCGCAAACTAATGTTGGGGGCTACTGTTACAACAGAATTATCGGAATCTGCTCCAATGGCTGCTGCAGCTGCATTGCCTCGACCGTCGTCAAAATCTGTGACAGTGATGCCAGCAACGAGTGACAATTGCGATGACAAGTGCAGCGCTGTCGTCACCGAGTCAAGTGCAGTTGCCAAAGAGTTCCAGTCTTCTAAACAGATAGTCGCTTCTCACGGCGATGGATTATTTGACCAGAGGGAATACGTACGAAATTTAATTCAACAAAAGACTGGGCCCAGACAAAGGCATTCTACATCGACGACGACTGTAGTGAGTGGTACTTGCAAGCTGTCAACGACAACAAATATCGAACGCGGTCCGATTCCAGACAATTTGGACAATAAGAAACAGTCCATAAAAGGTACAAGTGATGTGGTATGCACCATCAAAACGAAAGCAGAGCTCTCATCTGTCTCGCCAACGTCCTCGATAGATCCAATGTTACAACGAGTTCTTCAAAAGTCCATGCTCCGGACGAACTCCAAAAATGAGGCCAAAAAGAAGAATGCTTTAAAACCGCAAAATAGTGAAACTAAGCAGGAAAGAAAAAGCTTGAAATTTGTTTCATCTTCTCACAAAGAACTCAGTCCAAAGAGAAGCAAACATGGATTGAAGGATTACGTTCGAAAGAAAATGGGGTTCTCCAGCAAGAGCGTGAGAGATCCTTCCAGCACATGTCCATCCTTGGCAGCTCATGATGTGCCAGCATCTTACAGCACAGATAGCGGGGAACCATTAGTATCCCAAATCAAAAACATGCCCACAGATGCTTCTGATGGCGATCACACCAAAACGACTTTATCCTCTCCTTCCAATGCATCTGATGATGGCACCAAAAGTACCTACGACAGTAGTCTCAAGCCGCTGACGACCGCAGAAACGCTCGATACGGACATGTCTTCAACCGTAATGGGAAACCTTCAATCTACCTGCAGCCTTCGCACTGCGTCGTGTGATTCTATGCAATACTCGAGCGAAGAGGGATGCGACGGTGCGAAGTCGAAACAGAAACTGGCAGTATTTAAGGGCATGACAAAATTAGAAGGTTTGGAGGAAACAAATTCACCCAGAACTTTCTCATACCCAAAGCCACTTGGTACAGGTGCAGGCACTGGCATTCGTGGTTCCGCTTTACGGATGGAATATCCTAGCTGCAACCCAGGATACAATACATTTATCAAAGCTCTGCAACTGGAGGCTTCGGAAACGCATACCCAGGTACGCATCATCTTTATTATTGCAGAGATGTTAACATAAACTTTTTGAGACTAAAGTTCTTATTTCTTCGCTTCTTTTTTCCTGCAGTTGTTGTCGAGTTTTCAGTCCACCATCACTGGGGATCCCCGAAGGTTGCCCCGCAGAAAGGAAAACAACAATCAATACAAGTTTGATGCACCTACGAAGGAAAGGCTAGGAATCATGAATTTGTACTTAAAGCGACAAGCCTTCGTCGAGTGTGTTACGGAAGCCCATCTTGTAAACGATAAACAGTTCTCGAAAGAGGTGGAAGTCGAATTAAGCCAGCGAAAGTTGAGTACCGGCTTGGGTCCTGGTGTTATCAGCAAGCCCTTGAGAGCCATTAGCGAGGAAGAGGAAGATTTACAATCGGCAGACAAGGTAGCACGTGTCTCTTTAGAACCAGAGTCGCAAGAAAATACACCAGACAAGATGACGACGATGCAAGCCACTAGAAGTACTTCCCAAGCATCAACAAATCCTACCACTACCTTTATGAATCCAGATTCGGCCCCTAAAACACCGCAATTTATTCGTCAGAAGAATCGGCTGACAAGAGTTTCTCTGCATTCAAAGGCGATACCCGGAACTGGAGATGCAGCGTTTGAGCTGTCGAAACCGACTTCCCGGCACAGCTTAGATTCTTCTATTGGTTCCAACTCCAATGCGGCAGAGTTATCTCTTTTGTTGTCTGGTGTCCAACTCCGGTCGATATCTAGTGCCGATGAAGCCGATGCAGAGGCAAAAGAGAGTCCTCGGACAGCTCGTACGAATACCATGCCATCG
>Ga0210012_1005079_pt1 | contig 10146 bp, 9 predicted proteins | sample CryGeymeta201504_FD_183974 | JGI IMG/M metagenome (GOLD analysis project Ga0210012, IMG submission 183974) | Groundwater microbial communities from Crystal Geyser aquifers in Utah, USA - Crystal Geyser metaG 2015-04 (SPAdes) (version 2) | ecosystem: Environmental > Aquatic > Deep subsurface >... | reverse complement strand
ACACGACGACCGAGACCTTGGCTTTTGGGAACATCGTCTCGGACGACAACGAGTATTTCAACGCGGCCGACAACACGATCCGAATCCCGGAGTCGCAGGAAGGTCGAACGGCCGTCTTCGTCGCCCACACCAAGCACACGGCCGACGGTGCTGGGGCCATCGAGACGACGCTTGAACGGTCGGAAGACGCGGGCGTCACGTGGGTTCCCGTCGCCAGCTCGGCCGACGAGGAAGACTACTTCGGCACGACGACCTTGACCGCCCTCGTCACCTTCATCGGCGGGGACTGGTATCGGTTGCGCCACACAACCTCGGCCACCAAGACCACGAGCGGTGACGCGCAGACCTCTCTCGCAGTGACGACCGTGGGTGCCGGGCAGGTCGGCCGGATCGTTCGCACGACCTCGAATCGGGTGGTCCCGAACCACATCTTCCAGTCTGGCGACTTCGGGGAATGGACGAACTTCACTGCCTCGGGAACGCTGAAGGTCTACATTCCCCCGGATCGTGAGGCTGACCACGTTCTGCACCCGGACGGCTACGCCTACATGGGCCTTCAGGGCAGCATCGGCGGCCCGTGGTATATCGAGCAAGTGATTGACCTTCCGACCGACCCGTCCTCGATCACGGTCTATTGGGACCAGCACACCCGGCTCGTGGATGACCTCATGCGCTTGGAGCTGGACTTCCTCGACGCCAGCGACCAGATCATCGGCCAGTATGTCGGGGGCGGCCGCCTGAACTCGGCAATCCAGCTCTGGGAGACCTTCGCAGATACAGCCGCGAACATTCCGACCGGGACGACGAAGGTTATGCTCCGTCTCAACACAATCGTCACGGGTGGTCCGCAACAGATAAACGTGACCAACGTGCGGGTCGTGACTACCACACTCGGGGTCTCCGGCATGTTGCCCGGGTCGATTTACGCCTACTTGCCGAGCATCGCGACGAATCAGAACAAGGTGCTTCGGGTCAACTCGACCGGAGACGACGTGGAGTGGGGCGGCAGCCCGATCCGGTTCCGTGCCGGGTCTCTCGACGAGCCCGAGGTCATGGACCTTCAGTTCCTCGGGACGGCCTTCAACGCGGTCAAGACCGGCGACACGATCCAACTCTCGTTCACCGGGGGTCTTGCGCTCCACGGGGCGGCCGGAGAGGTCAGCGGTGCGGTAACGAAGCTGACGATCACCGGAGCGGGTGCTGGCATCACGTCGCCGGTTCCCGGGGAGATCGAGATCACCATCCCGGGGCCGGGCGAGACCGCTCCCCCGGCCACGACCATCGAAGAGGTCGAGGGAATCAACGCAGTCCGTTCGGCCATGTCCAGCGACCAAAACGGGCAGCCGCTCGTGTGGGATCAGGGGGCGAACGCCTTCATCCCGCTCCCGGCGAACTTCAGCCCCATCGCCTATGGCGGCGGCGCGGACATTCTCTGGGCTGGCGATCTGGCCGGGGTGCGCAACGTGGTCCTGACCGACGACACGCACAACCTCTACCAGTATGACGAGTTGCACTTCGTCTTGCGCAACGCGAACGATCACGCCGATGTAGCGGTCTCGGCCGATGGCGGGAGCACGTGGTCCACCGTCTTCTGGGCGTGGTCTGGCGTTGGTGGCACGGGTGAGGGGACGACCTCGACCGATGCTTTCCGGCTTGGGGGCTATACTTCGGACATAAACCTTCAGATCGGCACGGCGGTTCTTCGCTTTTTCAGCGAGGCGGGCTTCCCCACCATGTATCACGGCATGGGCTCTGGCCCGGGGGCGAGCCAAGACATCGCCCTCGTCGGTTATTCCAGCGCGGCCGAGAAGCACAATGCGGTCATTGTGCAGCGGGACAGCTCGGGCAACTTCACGGGCGGCCAGCTCTACATCATCGGCGTGAAGAAGACCCGGCAGCCGGTGGACCTCTCTGCGCGAGTCCAGAACGGCGGGCCGCTCTCGGCTGATCAGGAAATCCTCTTCCACGAGACGATGGGACTTCGGTTCGACCAAGGCTCTACGGTGGGGCGCGTCCGCGTCTCCCCGGCTGCGGCCGGGCCTTCGGTCTTCCAGTTCCAGTCTGACGACGGGACCGAACTTTGGACGGCTACCGTGGCGGCCGGGGAGACCCAAGTTGAGTTTGCCTTGCCCTCGTCGGTCGTGGTCAACGATGCGCTCCGTGTGCTGGCCCCGGCGACCCCGGACGCCAACATAACCGACGTGTTCCTCTCGCTGCGCGGGGAGGCCGCACGATGATCGTCATCACGGTCCACCTTCCGCACGCCCGGCAGGCGGTCATGGACGAGCTTTCCGTCTACGGGGAGGTCACGCCCTACGAGCACCTGAAGAGCGCCTTCACGTTAGAGCTGCGCGATCCGCAGGACGAAGCGGACCTCATGCTGACCCTTGCTAACGACGAGCGGGTCTCTGGCGCTATGGACGGGGCGGCTTCGGTCGCCCCTATGGCCTACGAAGAGAAGTTCATCCGGGAAGGCCGACTCTTCACCGACAAGATCGGCGCGCTTCGCCTGAAGGCTACGGTGGACGCAAACCGGGGCGTCTTCAATCCGTGGTGGAAGCAGCCTGACTTCTTCAAGTGGCGCTACGACACTGACCGTCTGGGCCAAGGCACGATCATCGCTATCGTCGATGGTGGTATCCGCTGGGGACACCCGGAGTTCGCCAAGAACCCCGGCCGCGTCACGCGAATCTTCAACTACTCGACCTCCCAGCTTGGAGCCTCGAACCACGGCACGGCCTGCGCGGCGATCTCGGCCGGAGACACCATCGGCATCGCCCCGGAAGCCGAGCTTTGGGACGTGAAGGTCTTCTCGGACGATGACGGGACCACTAAGACGGCATGGATTGTTTCGGGCCTTAACGCGCTGCTCGGCGCGGCAACCGATCCCGTGCAGAACCCCGATGGGAAAGCCGTCATCGCGAACTTGTCTTTCGGGTCGGCAGGGGCCAACCTTGCCAACCCTTATGGAACGATCATCAAAGACCTTCAGAACGCGGGCATCATCGTCTTGATTGCAGCCGGGAACGACGGGCAAGACCTCGACACGACATTCGAGGCTTGGCCCGCAGAGTCGTCCGAGTATGCCGTCGGGGCGATCCACTATGACGGCCGCCGGGCGGCATACTCGAACTACGGATCGCGCGTAAAGTTCTACGGCTTCGGCCACAAGGTCATGGGCGCAGGCTACCCGGGAGGAAACCGCTACGCGGACATCAACGGCACGAGCTTCGCCTGCCCCTACGTTTGTGGCTGCCTCGCGACGTGGATGCCCGGCCGCTGGGTGCCGCAGGACTCGGAGCAGGTCCGCACGCTCATGACGGACTACATGGCCTTCTGTTCCGAGGGCGTCTACGGCCAGAGCGTGCGCGAGCACGTGGGCGATGCCTTGGTCCCCGGGGCGGTGATTGGCCGGGCATCCTACTTCCCGGTCTTGCCGGGCGACGTGATTGTTCCGCAGATCAATGTCGTCGCACGCTTCGGCACGGCCGAGTATGGAGTCCTTGGCTGGAAGACCCGGGCGACGCCGATCATCGGCGGGGCGAACTATGGGGCCACGGGGCAGACTATGGGGGTTGCGGCCTTCTTCGAGGGGCCGTTCGAGTGGGACCAAGGCGGGCCGTGGATAGACCCCCTCTACGTCCCGACGGGCTGGACCATCGACAATGACCGGGTGAAGAACCGCTCGGGAGTTTCAGGAGACGGCATGTTCGTGGTCAATGACGCCAACCTTCAGTTCAAGGAGTATTGGGAGATCGACGTGAAAGGCCCTGCCGCTGGTATGGTCGTCGGTGTGACCAAGACCTCGAACCTCGCGAACCACGACGAGGCGACGACCGGCATGGGTGCCGCAGGCGTCGCGTGGGGGGCCGACGGCGCACTGATCGCTGACGGCGTAGCCCAGACCCCGACCATCGGTTACGTCGAGGGCGACCGCCTCATGCTGGCCTACGATAACGCGACCGGCGAGTTCTGGTGCGGAAAGAACGGCACGTGGGCAGCCGACCCGGCTTCGCAGGCGGCGCTCGCGACGGTCCCGACCGGGAACAGCCGAGCGGCCCTCTCGGTGCCTGACGGCAGCTCCTTGCAGCTCTTGGGATCGTCCGTCCACCAAAACTACACTGTCCCCCTCTTCACTGGATTCGATCTGGGCGAAGAGGCCCCGTGGACCGTGGACCCGGCTTACGTCGGCACGGGAATCCTGTCCGAAGGCAATACGAAACTGACCAACGCAGGCTCCAACGACTACCGAGCCTACACCGTCACGCTCAACGGAATCGACCCGACTGACCCGCTGGTCTATTGGGAAGTTCTGCACGCGGGCGGGCCAACCATCTACAATGGTTGCAACGCTCTCGTTCCCGAGATCATGGTCGGCGCGAGCAACGGCCCCGGAACGACGTTCGACCCGGTTGAAGACGACGCCGTGGGCCGTCGCGGTAACAATAGCATCTGGGGGCCAAACGCCGCGCGGACGCACGCGGGGTTGCAGACCTACGGGGCCGGGAAGACACTCATGATGCTGTTCGACCCGCCCACCGGCCGCCTCTGGACCGGCGTGAACGGCGTCTGGGACGACAACCCGGCCTCGGCCCCCCGGAAGACGGTGCCCCTCGGGCACACTCGCCGGATCGGCTTGCAGGCACGCGACGCGAACTGTTCTGCAAAGCTCGTTTCCATGAGCACCGACTTCCTCTATCCTGTCCCTGCCGGTGCCGTGGCGCTCGGTGTTCTCTCGTGACGAAAGGCTGACCATGACCGACTACCTTATCACCAACGACCCCTTCGATCTGGGCGGCATTTATGACACGACGGCAGGCCGATTCGACCCGGCGTTCGCGGATCACGCTATCGCGCTCTCGGAGGACACCTCGCACGGGGTAAAGCTTCCCGAGGTCGATTCTCTCTGGATTGCGTTCGATTTTTACACTCCGGCAATGGGGCCAAACGAAGACGGGGTGTGCTGGCAAATCTATTCGCAGGACAACGTGGTCCTTGGGCGAGTTTCTCTGCTCAACGGCGCGTTCCGGTGGATCTCTACTTCGGCAGCAAACGAGCTGCTTACTTTCGGCGTCCCGACCGATCAGGTCGTGAGGATCGACATCTTCGTTGAGACCAACATTGGGGCCAACCCCAACCAGCACCGGGAATCGGTCTACGTGAACGGCTCGCTAGCCGTGCTGACTCAGATCAACTCGAACGGTGGCGGCGCTCCGGCGCGCTTCAACTTCGGCGGGCTGGACTACATCAACGGAAACAACTGCTGGGTCTCGAACATTCGGATCAGCGACGAGAACACCGTCGGGACCAAGTTCAAGGTGCTGCCGCCCACCGGGCAGGGGTTCCATGACGACTTCATGGGCGGTGCGACCGAGCTGGGGGACTACCTGTCCACGACCGTCGCCTACGCCACGGCTGGCGGCCAGCGGACGAGCGGCACGCTCACGCCCGGCGCGCAGCCCGCAGGGACGCTCACACGGGTCTTCCTGTCCTCCACGACCCGATCTACCGGCCCGGGGGCGAACCCCAGCCAGATCGGCCTCTTCGCCCGCCTCGGCGGCGTTGACTACGACGGTGCGTTGCAGACGCCCGGCGCTGCGATCTTGCCTATCGTTGAAGCCTACCCGGTCAACCCGGACACGGGCCTTGACTGGACGTGGGCAGACCTCGCGGGACTTGAAGTGGGCCTACGGGCCGTAACCTGACGGAGATGACCATGACCGAATTTAAGGATTTTCAAGGAGCTGCAAAGCGGCTCGACGACATCGACCTCCCGCTGCTGGGCTATCGGATCGGCGTTGGGGAAGACGAGGTTCACGCCTTCATGGAAGTGGAGGCCGCCAGCTCGGGCTTCGACCGGCACGGCCGCCCGGCCATGCTGTTCGAGCCGCACGTCTTCTATCGGCAGCTCGGCCCGGGACCGAAGCGAGATCGCGCCGTGGCGGCCGGTCTGGCCTACGCGAAGTGGAAGCGCGACTACCCCTCGGACTCCTACCCCCGGCTGAAGGAGGCCATGCTGATCGACGAGACGGCCGCCCTGAAATCCGCATCGTGGGGCATCGGTCAGATTCTCGGCAGCAACTACGAGGCTGCGGGCTTCGAGACGCCGCAGGCGATGGTGCTGGCCTTCATGGAGGACGAGGAAGCGCACCTTGAGTCGATGATCCTGTTCCTCGTGAACGAGGGCATCGCGGACGATCTGCGGGCGCACCGCTGGGCCACCGTAGCCCGGGTCTACAACGGCCCGTCCTACGCCGTCCACGGCTACCACACGCGCCTCGAAGCGGCCTACCGGAAGTGGGCGGGCATCCCGGATACTCCGTGGCAGCCTGACCGGGCCGAACAGCAGCCCGTCAACGGGGAAGAGCTGAAGGCCGTGCAGCGGCAGCTCCGCTCGCTGGGCTACACCGAAGTCGGCGTCCCGGACGGGAAGTGGGGCACCCGGACCCGGGCGGCCGTGCTGGCCTTCCGTGCTGACCGTGGGCTGCCCATCTATGTCGGGATCGACGACGAGCTGCTGGCCGAGATGCTGCGCTCTGCGCCGCGTGAGGTCGCACCGGAGCGTCGGACGGCCACGACCGAAGACCTGCGCCGGAGCGGCTCCAAAACTATCGAAGCGACCGACAAGGCGAACGGCGCGGCCGTGGTCGTCGGGGGTGCCGGGGCTATCGGTGCCGCCGTGCAGGGGATCGAGGCGCTGGGCGGCCAGCTCGAAGCCGCGCAGGGCGTCCTTGCGATGCTCGAACCCCTGAAGGATTCCCTGATCGCGGCCGGGCCGTGGGTCATGATGGGGGTCGCCGGGTTCGTGGTCTACCAGATGGTCTTGGCCCAGAAGGCCCGGTTGGACGATCATCGCAGCGGCAAAAACGCCGGTCCTGACGCACACGCTAAGATTGAGGTCGCGCGATGATCGCGCGGCTGATAACGTGGGCAGCAGGTCCGGTCGGTAAATGGGTGCTTATCGCCTTGGTGTTCGCTGGCTGGACCGTGTTTAACCGCGTCGATGCTGCCCGAGAAGCCCGGGCGGAATGTCAGCTCGGTCAGGTGGAAGCCGCACTGGCGGCCGAGCAAGACCGCGCCGAACGAGCCGAGCAGATCGCCGCAGAAGCCAGAGAACGCGCAGATCAGGCGCAGGCCGAGATGGCGGAACTAGAAGGGGCGCGCGATGCGATACTTGAAGAACTTGAAGACCAAGGCGATCAGTGCGATCTTCCTGACGATCTTCGTGAGCGGCTGCGCGGGATTCAATAGCCCCCCGCCCACCGTAGGAACCCCCGTGCCTCGTCTCGATCCCCGGGACGAGGCACGTTGCATTGACCCCGGGGTTCGTGGTAATGCTGTTCAAGCATTGGCCGACAACCGGCTCGCGCTCGCAGAGTGCAGTAGGAAGCACGCGAACGTGGTGGGGCAATACAACGAGGTATATCAAGAAGCGCAAGGGCAGTAACGGAATGTGGTGGGGTCGCGGCGACACTTCCCAACTCGACGAGAAGGTAAGGGCTACGCTAGACCACCTTCGTCGGTTGGACGAGACAGGACATCTCACTGTCCTTGACGCTCGGAGGGCAGAGATCGCCGTCCGAGCCGTTCACTTTTACGACCAATGGGAATCGGCGCTGAAGCTCGCTTCCAGCATCAAGAACGTGGCTCTGCTGGTGGGTGCCCTCTTGGCGATATATTGGGCCACGGAGGGGTGGATCGTCCACCGAATCATAGACATCGTTGGGGGTGCGCAATGAAGAGCTGGTCTTGGTGGCGTTCCCGCCTCGGAGAGACTGCCGTAGCTTTGGTCATCGTGGCCGTGGTGGTGCAGCTCTCCGGGGAGATCGCAGAGCGCCAGAAAGAACTCCTTCCCGCCTCGTCGTGGCTCGTGGTCAACGAGGTCTACGTCCCGGACTTCGAGCAGGGGGACTACCCGAACATTATCTACGACCGGGAGATTCAGGAGAACTTCGACGCCTTCTGGATCGTTGAAGTCCAGCGCACGTCGGACGTGGGCCTCTGGTCTACTGTCTGCTCGGGCAGTGGCGTCAACGAATACGACCCGGCCGAGGTCATCCCGGACAACACCGTGAGCTGGGTATGGTTCACCAATACCGAGTGCGACATGGACCCCGGCGTTCACCGCCTGAAGACGACCTACACCATGACGCGCCCCGGGTGGCCCCAGAAGCGCCTCTTCGTGCTCTCGAACGAGTTCAATGTCTTGGACCCAGACGGCGGGTGCCCTATGTGCGGTCGAGGCCGAGAAGGCGACGCTGCTCCTTGAGTCTGTTCGCCCCGGTGTGGTCGGGGCACTCGTGGGACCACCCGCCCTCGGCTCGGTGGTCTCGCTTCACCTTCCAGCCCAGCTCGCGAATGTCGTCCACGGCGGCTTGGAAGTCCGCGAGGTTGTAGTCGGCGCTCATGTTGGTGCAGCGGTCACACCGAAACACCATCGCTCCAACTGATTCGTCTTTCTCGATCATGGGGTTCTCCTTGAATTGAGCGCGCGGCCCGGTCAGAATGATAGAAGGAATCAACTATAGGGGGCGGGTATGGCAAGCGAGCTGGACCACATTTTCACCTTCAGGCGTTACCAGATCCCCCCTCCGTTCATCCCCTGACTGATCCTGCAACCACTCACGGACTACCATCACGCCCTCGGTGCCTCACGGCCCGGGGGCTTCCTCTTTGGCGGCCTTGGCCTTCTCTGCGGCTTCCTTTTGGCGGCGTTCGGCCGAGAAGTATTCCCGGCGCTGCCGGTCGTTCCGCAGGAAGCGGTCAACGATGGACGCGGCCTCGGTCATGGCCCCCTCGCCCGGCGTGCCCTTGCGGCCGCGATGCTTGCGCCACCGCTTCAGCACGCGCAGGACGATCTTGCCTTGGGCAGCTTCGAGGCGGACGAGCTGGGCTTCGCAGGACAGGGAGCAAGCCACGTCGGCCTCTTCGCAGGTCTTGCCGCACCACTCGCAGGTGCCCGGTGTGAGGGGCGTCTGGGTCATGAGAGTGTTCTTGATCGTCATAGCGGGAGTCCTTTCAGATCAGGTCGAGCCCGTCGTCTTCTTCGGGCTTGTGGGTCACGGGCTTCTTGAAGTTCGCGAAACAGGAGAGGGCGTCTCGCAGGGCTTCGTCAGGGTCGGGGCGTTTGGCGACGGCATCGCCGTTCTGGCCGTCGGAGATGCGGGCCTCCCAGAGCGTCGGCTTGTTCTTCCGGGATGGCCCCCGGCCGTCAGGCTTCGGGGAGAACTCCACGGCACGGACGGTCATGGAGATCATGCCTCGGCCGAGACAGTCGGCCAGACCGGCCGCATGTTGCGTCGGCCCGGGCTTGCGCTTGTTCATGACGAACCCGGCGTCGCAGGAGTTCGAGCAAAAGTCGCTCCCCGGGAGAACCGGCTTGCCGCAGTTCCGACACTTGGCCTTTGTCATCACACCAGCTCCATGATGTCCGAATCGTCATCGTCTTCCGGTGCAGCCAGCGCGCGGCCCGGGTCGAACTTTCCGACCTCGTTGCCCATCTGGTCCCAGCCGGGGCGTGTCGCGCGGGAGAACAGCTCGCAGTAGGGGCCGGGCACCAGCGCCTCGACCCGGGCCAGCGCCTCGTCGGGCTTCCGGCTATGCTCACGGCGCGGTGCGACGATCAGGCGACGGACTCCCTTGCCGTCGTCATTGCGCTTGGGGCTGCCTCTCGTCGCCAGCAGGGCGTCTTCCGGGTTGGCGCGGGTCCAGAACCCCATGCCGGTGAAGAAGGCCCCCTCGTCGAGCGCAGACAGCTCGGCCGCGTTCTTGTTGGTCTTGACCCAAGTGAAGCCCTTCGTCTTGAAGGTGAAACCCCACGCCTCGATCACGTCGAGCGCCATCTGGATATGCGTGTCGATGATCCACATGAACAGCACGCAGTCCTTGGCCGCGATCTCCCCGACCGGCATGGCCTTGATCTCGTCGAGGGTCATGCAGTCATAGTGCTGCTCCGGGGAGCGGTCCTTGCCCTTGTCAGAGCGCGTCAGGAAGCTCCACGGTGGGTCGGCCACGATGGCTTGGTAGTGACGCCTGCGGAGGCCCGCCAGCGGCCCGGTGCGGATCACGGGGCCTTTCCCCTCGACCGGCGCGTGGGGGCAGTCCTCGGCCGCGTCCTCGGTCTTGCAGCGTGTCTTGTCCACGAGG
>Ga0210012_1005061_pt1 | contig 10168 bp, 6 predicted proteins | sample CryGeymeta201504_FD_183974 | JGI IMG/M metagenome (GOLD analysis project Ga0210012, IMG submission 183974) | Groundwater microbial communities from Crystal Geyser aquifers in Utah, USA - Crystal Geyser metaG 2015-04 (SPAdes) (version 2) | ecosystem: Environmental > Aquatic > Deep subsurface >... | reverse complement strand
GTTAGCGACAATCTAGACTGTCTCTTTTACTTACTCTCTGTCAATCCATTTATCTGTCATGTAACCGAAGAGCTGCGGTACCAGAACCACCAGATTCTGATATCACGACGGGGTAATAAGCGTCGTCGGTTGAACGACGATACTGTTAAACAAAGGTCGGAGACAAACAGTTCCAGCGTAAACAGTTCTTTGTCGTCGTCAGAGATCTCATCCAGTCCAGCTCAGTCAGCGGAAGATTGCGAGGAGTCGTCCTCAACCGATTCTTTCGAGAAGAAAGGTCGAAAAAAGCGATCTGCGTGTAAGCAAGACTGCATTGTATTTTTTCGTCAAAAAACTTTGGTTCGCTCACAAGATTTTTCCCCCTTCTCTTTAATGCTCCCACAGCTGCTGATGCCCATCGAATTTCAAATTCGGAAAGCTCTAATGCCAAAGAAGACCAGAATTCGAGCCCGTCAAATCAGAATTCAATTTCTATCGAAACAGCCCGTTTGATTTCTCCCAACCATAATCAAATTGCATCACTTCTTGCCGGTTTGATGGGGACCGGACGGAATTTGCAAGAATCCAGCACGAGTTTGCCTGGAGTTGGAGCTGGTGAAGGAGTGGATCTGTTTATTGCTGCCTTACAAGCCCTAACACAGAATCCACAGGAAGAACCGCAGCAACAAGTAGAGCATCAGTTCCAACTAGCTGCAAGCGCCCAGCTTTCGCTCTTGCAGCAGTTGCAAGAACTACAGATTCAATTACAACGACAGCAGCAGCAGACTCGTACTCAAACTCAGCTCCAACAACAGATTGTCAACGCTGGAAAATCTAGTCAAGCGAGCGCTGTAGCGTCCATGGCAATACAATTTCTACTTTCGCAAATAATGCAACAACAAGGACAACAGCAGGCACCTTCAGTTCAATCCGGGACGGCAGCACCCATAAATCAATTGCATCAGTTACTGAATAATCCATGTTTGGCTACCTACCTCTCTCAAACGCAAGGAAACCATAGCTATCAGCAGCAAAAACGTCAATGCGTCCAACTACAACAGCCTCAGACTACACAGAATCAAAACAGTGATGGTCGAGCTGCTGCTCCACCGTCCTCCACGTTCGAATTGCCAATGCAGAGTAGTTCAGCCGCAAATGCCCTTCCGCTGTACATGCCGCGAGACAAGGAGTGCTTGTCAAGTTATCAGTGTTTCTTGCGACAGCAAATGGAACTATTTGAAGCCGGCGAAGAAGACGTCAAGTCGACCATGCCAGGCCGGAACAAGGCAATTGTGCTTGGTCAAGTTGGTATTCGTTGTCGACACTGTGCTCCCCTTCCTGCTCGCTATCGCGGAACAGGAGCTACGTATTATCCGGCCAAGCTTGATCGATTGTACCAGGCAGCCCAGAACATGGCTCAGACACATTTTACAAAGCATTGTCGACACATCCCTCAAAATGTCGTGAATGACCTGGCAGTGTTGTTGCACGGATCCAAGTCGTCGTCTGGTGCCGGTAAGAAATATTGGAGTGACGGCGCGAGAATGCTTGGTGCTTACGAAGACGACGAAATCCTGCGACTGGACAAAAGTAGGGCACGAGCACCCTGATGTACCATTGTTGACTGTTGCCACTAACTTTGTGCTGGGTCTGATAAGTTTTTCATGCATGTAGTTGTCTCGGAGATGTCGATGACAGAATGCATACATCCATTCGTCTGCAATGTAAAGGGCCTTTCATAGTCCATATTATACGCTGCTGTGCAGAATTTAGGTTTGTCTCGGCACCGTCAATCAATACTGCAGACTGATGAGTGCTGACATTTATTTCATCAAACTGCGCGAGGAAGCCTCGTCGCTTTAACCCCCGCCGGCTCGTCATTCATTCGTACACTGCTGACAACACATTAAAACTTTTGGAAATGGTTACAGTAGACTACTATCTGAACAGGTGTTTTATACTGTAGTCGATTGAAATAACACTTAAAAAGGAATCTTCCGCGGTGGAGAAACGACAGAGCCAGAGGTTCAAAAAAAAGTGTAAGCTTTTGCTCCTCCGGAAGCGCTGCGATATCCTAACATAATTGTCCGTGCCGTAAAATTAATTTTGGATAGTTTGGGGTCGCATAAACATTCTCGCAGACGAAACTCAGCACCAAGCTATTGCGGTCCGAGTGCTCCTTTTACCGGACAGACACACTCATGATTTTGCCCTTCTGATCCAGCCAAAGGCGATGTGAGACAACGAGACCAGAGCAGGGCATCACCTGCAATGACCCAAATGTCCCATCCCGTCTCCCACTGAGGAAACAGGAACAAATTGGGAGTATTCGGAGACAGTGATTCCCACTTTGGGGAGGAAGATCCACATGCCAGGTTGCCGAAGCCAAGGCATGACTTGTAGCCCAGCGTTAAATCCCTACCTAACAAGGAAGGGCCTAGACCTGGATCCAGCAATTGAAAGGATCAAAATACCAAAAAGGAGCAGAAAATTTTGCTATAAATTTGCCATTTTGTGGAATATGATAGCAACTTTACATACCTAAAATAGTATGTATTCACTCGACATAACACTCCTTTAACCCTATCTTCAAATGAGCTGGTAATAAAAAAATGATTACAATGTTCACGGCACGCTTTGAGTTGGCGATAATCACAAAATGCGTTTCTTCTCCTTCATCACGCTTTAATTTATTATTCTCGCGAAATATTTCGAACAAAAGTTTATCAAAAACAGCTCGAAACAATAGATATACGATGATTTCCTTCGCGAATGGTTCTGGCAAACAAGAGGCTCTTCGCAGCGAAATTGAATTCGCGGCTCTGTTGAAAGATGTACGAAAGTCCAGTTTGGCTATCCTAAATTCCACGGCATCTCACAGTGCGCGGAAGAAGCGCTGCCGTAAGGATGTTATCCCCGAACGCGGTCTGTCGGCGATGCCAGGCAATAACGAAAAGAGAGCTTGCTGGAGTCGCCGCAGTGTCTCTCCTACCTTTTTGAATTTAATTCCACCTTCAGCGACAGCACTTGACGATAATGTACCTGAATTTACTTTTGGCAAAGAGTATTATTCCTCCATCTCGCTTCCTACGCTTTCCAAGGATGTATCGTGTGGTTGCCAAGCAGGCAGTAACGCTTTTGATGTCTTCTCTTCCTACCACTGTCCTTGCAAGAAAAGTAGAACTTCCTCTGCTGCAACCAAGAAGAGCCACCGAGGTGCCAGTGCCTTGCTTTAATTTCCTATACTTTACCAGGATAAATCGAACCAATTTCGGAAAATTTCATTAAATTTAGCAGGAACTTAAAAGGGAAATCCACAAGTTACTTCACATAGCCATGTATTAAGTGCTTGTAACTCTGGTAATGGTAAGAATTGAATTGACTGACTGCCCGCCTAAATCTAAAAATCACGTTATGATAACTTGGAGTGGAACGCATATGGCTCTTTACCAAGTCCTTATCAAAGTTGGCAATAAGTCTTGCTGGTCCTAATATAATTATCGAGTGACAAATACGAAGTAGCTCAACTCGTAACATTATATGAAGAATGAAATTATAGCATACTTGCAACCTTCTTCTCGAACTACAAACACTTTTTCAAATTACAAACGAATACATGCATGCAGCGCACGCCTTTATCATTAGGCATCGAAATTCAATGCTGCGAGACTAAAATTGTAATTATTCCTACTTTCCTCGCTTTCGTTTGCCACCACTGCTGTTGCCGCCACCACCTCCCTTGCTGCCACCGGACCGTGCCAGTGCCTGCTGTGCAATCTTGACCACCTTGGCACTACCCATACCTTTCATATCTGCAGCGCCGTGCTTACCGCGATGCTTGTTGGCGTGCGTGGATTTCTTTTTTGATGGCATATTGCCTTTGAGTTTCAAAAGATACTTGTCGACATTGGCCGCGTATTCTTGGTCGGTATCCCGTGCCTTGATCTTTTGAGCATGAGTCCGCTTCTTTCGCAACGCGGCTCGTTGTTGTTTTTCGTATTCATCGTCACTGTCGGGCAGAATAGAAGAAGTCGTGACCACCACATCACCACCCCATTGTTGATGGGTAACGTCATCGTCGAAGTGCATGGTTTGGCTCTTGGAAGATTTTGTATTCTCCAATGATTTTATTTGTTTGTCGGAATCATCAGGTTTTTGTTTCTCTTTTGTACTTTTTGTTTCCTCCTCGTCCCCATGTGTACTATCATCCTCCTTATCGCTGCCTAGATTACTGGTAGTAACGACATCGTCATTATCTTTTGCATCATCCGAGTCTTCCTCATCTTGATCCATCTTGAGCAAACCCCGAGCTTCCAGTGCTGCTTGTGTTACTTGCTCTTTCAGTCGTTCCGCTTCTTCGACTCGTTCCTTTTCGGCCTCTCGCAGATCCTTGCGTTGTTCCAACTTGGCCTTCCGATCCTTTAATTTTTGCATAGCCAGTCCGTAGGCACGACGTTGCTGCTTGCGGGCCGAAAATCCCGTCAAATATTCTCGACGTGCTTCCGGATCAAAAACAATTTCCTTCACGCGACCTCGCTTCCGAAAGGTCGCATCTTGATTGACAGCTTTCGACGCATTTTGTTTCTTTATGTGAGGCAATTTCGTCGTCTTCGTCTTGTTCTTCTTCTTCGCCTTGTGTTTATCACTGGTAGAATTTCTGCGTTTGGCTTTGTTCTTGCTGGATTTTTTTACGTCATGGGACTGCTTGTTTCTGGGCTTGCTGCTCTGCTCGTTGCTGGACTTGCTGCTGCCTCCATCGCTAGCTGCGTTTGATGGCGCCATTAATGATAACTCAATCTTTTGATGTATAGTTTATGTTATCGCACTTGGTCGCAACTTGGAGGAGGATGTGACTTTGGATGTTATAGTAGTTTTAGTAGTCTATTAGCTACTAACCAGCTCTAGCTAGCTAGCTGGTACAGCAGTAGACTAGTAGTAGTCGCCGTGGAAGTGGTGAACGAGATGATTCTTGTGTTTGCGGACAACAACTGAATCGCGAGAGATTGAATGGAGCCGGAACTCGTGACAAGTCTGTATTCGTTCGCGTTCGAAAGAGAATGTGCAAATTGGCCGCACATGAGATTTTTTTCTCTGAACTTTGAAGTAAAACTTTTACTCTAAAGTAGTACGAGTAGTTGTACGCCATGGCAATGCTAAAAAAATATACTCGTAGAGTAAAATATTGTACGTCGATCATTTGTTTCTATCGTTCATGACAATAACAGGTCCTTTCGTCCAAGAATAGAATCAAGGAATTTAATTTAATTTGACATTTACGTTTAGGGCACGGCTATAAATGATGGCACGTACCTAGACATTGGCAAAAGTAAGTTCCCGTCCTCGTGCCACGGTTGTTTCTTGAACAGTCGTCGCCGCCTGGCACAGAAAGTCGAGCACAAAGAAAGTGGAGAGAAAGGGGTTCGAGGAGGAATACCCCTCGTGTTTGTAGTGGACCGTTTTCTGCTAAACATCTGATGTTCGTGCTGCACGGGAATTATCGTGGGCTCGACTACTGGGTGTGTAGAGTGTGCTTCATCATAAGTAAACTCAAGATTTCCTACATTGCTAAACTGGAGTGTGATTCATCATAATGTGAGTTTGTGATGAAGTTCAGTAGTGAAAGAGTAAGTTCCGATGATGGCCAATTGGTGGGGAATATATTATTATCTTCTTTTCTCTGCTCTAGGCACTGCTGTTGCTCTTACTCCGCGTTGTCGTCGGTGGAAGGGATCGACATCGACATTGTGGTCTGGGCTATCCTGCGTAGTACCATCCAGTGCTTGATATTGGAAAAAAAAAACAGAAATTAAAAAAATTTAGTCGTACTTTTCAGCTTTAAAACCCGTTGAATTAAATTGAAGATACCACGATTAAGATCTTCGCTTATCGTGATTCATTGAAATCGTAAAACACCACGTATTATCGTTATTATTTGTTTCTGATTTTTCACTCGTGGTGCGCAGAACGAACAGCTCCTCGCCGTTCCTGCAATACTGCATATTGCATGCACGCTTACGGTACCAGCAGGTACGACTCTCGAATTGTCGAAGCTTTCTCATAACAAAAAAGTAAACCGAATCCTTTAAACCAAACTGCTCGACAAAAGCTGGGACAAGACAGCTCATAAATTTTACACATCTCTACTTTACTGTTCAACATCAATTTCAATTAAAGCCTGCACAAAACAACATGTATCCTGTGAACCTCCATGGGACGGATACTGTGATGGAAGAAGGTGCTGCTCCCTCTACTATTATTAGCAGTCCTGAAACTCCTCCTGAAAATAAAAATAATGAAACCGACGATTTTGACGTGATGGAAGAAGTCTCCATCAAGGAAGATAACCTTGATAAAGACTACGCGGATAAGACGGGCGTTTCTTCATCGTCTCACAACATGGAAGGAGAAAATATCGACGATGTCCACGTCGAACCAACGTTTTTTTCAGACGAAAAGGGTAATCTCAAATTTGTCAATGCAGTCGTCAGGTATCCCTGCACTATCTTCTGGGGCATCATGATCGCGTGCCTTGTCCTGACCCTTCTCTTGATTGTCATCATCTCTCGCGATGGTAATCCCTTTTCGTTGGGAACCGAAATGGACGTTGACGACGTACGTTCCATTCAGTTCGATTCCCTCCGATTAGCCCAAGAAGAAGTTGTGGACATTCGAGAAAAGGCGGCCGGGGCAATGTCGATTCCTCGACAATCGGAAGAAGCCGACTTTACCTATTGGGTATTTGAAGGACAGCAACCGGAGGGTGTCTTTGGTTCCGTCGAAGCCATTGAAGCCATGAAGGAAGCCTTTGATCTGTTCATGGACGATGCTCAGTTCGATCAGTACTGTTTGCTGAAGTATCCCGCTAAAAATGGCAATGCCACCAATGGAACCTCGACCGAACCCTACTGCGATGTTCCTATTTCGCCCTTGACATTCTATTATGCGTCCGAGTGGGATTCCGACAAGGTTGCTGCCACTATTGAACAACTCAAGATTCCTGGAAACATAGAAACCTTCAACGACCTAGCATTGTGCTATACGAGCGGATTATTTTGCGAAGAGCTCGCTGCTCAAGATATCAGCGAAGAAGATATTGCCTTTGCCATCGAGTTGGGAGCCAACTTGACCGATATTACCAGCAAATGGGACATGAGTGGAGAGTTGGTCGAAAATATTACCCAGGTCACTGAACTGGCTGCATACTTGACAAAGGTCGACACGTTCAAGGGATTCGTGGATTTTGGATACGATACCGGATTCAGTGTGGACAATTTGGTCTCCAAGTACTCTCGTGGGCTCTTGCTGTGGGGAGGACCGCTCGACGATTCCAATCTGACTCCCGAAGAAAAAGAAGATCAAGAGGAAACAGAAGACGACGTGCGCAAAGATTATGTGACAGACACTTTCTTGGATGCCATGAATGATCTAGCCAAGAGCAGTACTCACAGGGAACTCAACTCTTACTACTTTATGGGAACCCTTTTACTGGACGTCTTGCTTGACATTGTTACCCAAGATGCCATGCTGGCCATTATCTCTCTGGTTTTTGTCTTTATCTGGCTGCGCGTTAACACTGGCTCGTGGTTCCTCTCTGCCGTGGGCATCTTTGAAATTATGTTTTCGATTCCAATCGCCTGGTTCTTCTTTTCTGTGGTCTTCCGCATCAAGTTCTTCGCCTTTTTGAACGCTCTCAGTATCTTTATTGTTGCTGCTATTGGAGCAGATGATATTTTCATCTTTATGGATGCCTACAAACAAAGCGCACACCGTCATCCCGAGAACCTTTCATCGCTGGAAACTCGCATGTCGTGGGTGTACCGTCGCACAGGGATCGCCATGGCAATTTCGTCCGCCACAACATGTGCCGCGTTCTTGTGTACCCTCATTACCCCGCTGGTCACCATCCAGTCTTTCGGTATCTTCGCTGCCTTTGTCATTTTGATCGACTATTTCCTTGTCATGACTCTCTTTTGTACGGCCGTTGTTATTTATCATGATCGTTTTGAAGATCGCAGCTGTTTTGGCTGTTGTTTCACCGACTGCTCCAAAACAAACCCGACTCCAACGCGAGCAGCTCAAGAGATTCTACAGTCTGGTAGTGACGAATACACGGGCGATCGCGTAAGCAATTTCTTCCGCACCAAGGTGGCAGGGTTTATTCTGGTCCCAATAAATCGTGTCATTCTGGCGGTCTTCTTCCTCTCCTGGCTGGGTGTGGCTATTTGGCAAACAACACAAATCGAAGCGGTCAAGGAGGCTGAACAGTTCCTCGACGAGGATCACCCTCTCCAAAAATCGATTACGATTTTGAACAATGAATTTCCTACTGCTGACGACGATGTTCCACTCAAAGTTTACTACGCATGGGGCATTGGAGAAGTGGATCGATCCAGTGTTAACCTTCTTTTGGATCCCGAAAATTTTGGTGACTCCGTCTTTTTGGAATCCTTCAATTTTAACGAGCAGTGCCAGACCGAGCTCGTTAATGCATGCGAAAAACTCAAGACAGATCCTGCATACGAAGGTCTCATCAAGCGCAAGGGCGGTGTAGGAGAAGTCTATTGTTTCATGGAAGAATTGGCAGCCTATAATGTCAGGGGAAACCTCGATGATTGCGAGTATGTAACACAACTAGGCTGGCAAGAAGAGAATTGGCAGGTTTCACCCGACAACCTAAGGTCGGTAATGGAAGGTTTTTTGCAAGAAAGAAGCTGCGTTGAATCATCCGAAACGATATCTGGTTATTACACCAACGAGATTGGTTGGGATGGTACATCGATGCGTTATGCTGCCATTGCGGTCGGAAGCGAAGTTCTAGATCCATTTTCACAAGTACCCGAATCTGAAACTCGTAGGGAGTACGACCAATTCGTTGCTCTTGCTGCAGAACTCGATAAAAACATATCTCAAGCCTGCGGTGTTGGAGAGGTTATTATGACGGACTTGGACGAGAAATTCATTTTTATGAACAATCAATCCATTTACGTTCAAACTGCCGTGCAAGCTGCCATTCTGGGAGTTGTAATTGCGTTTACCGTTCTCTTGTTCGCAACCCGAGTCTTGCACATTGCATTTTTTGCTTCTCTCAGCATTATGTCTGTTTTGGTAAGCGTGACGGGAACGATGGTCATGATGGGATGGGAACTTGGGAGTATTGAGTCGATTTTGATTGGAATTATTGCCGGTTTTAGCGTGGACTACGTTGTTCATTTGGCTCATGCCTACGAAGTAGCTGAAGGAGATACTGCTGCGCGTTTGAGGTCCGCCTTTGGTGACATGGGTATATCGGTGATGAACGGAATGATTACGAGCATTGGGGCCAGTATTCCGCTTTTCCTTTGTCAACTTCAATTCTTTGCCAAGTTTGGTACATTTTTGTGCTTCACGATCATGTTTTCGTGGCTCTTTGCCAACTTTGCCTTTACAAGTGTCTTGGCTACCTTCAAGATCCCCATTAAGAAGTCAGAAGGGTGTTTCGGATTCCGACTCTAGTAGTGACCTGACAGCGCGGGCAGTTCCTTCCTTCTTTGTTTATTAATATTTTGAATGATGTACAAAAGCATCTTACATCACTGCAGGTATGCGTACATAGTTATTTGCAGGTACTAGAGTAGCAAGTAAAGTGCTCCAGAGCAGATTGGGAGCTACGGTAGAGTAGACTACAAGCTAGTAGAGTAGAGTAGCTACTACTCCGTAGCTAGCAGTACTAGTAGCAGAGAGTACTAGCTACTCTCTCTAGCTAGCTAGTAGGTAGCTACTACTAGCTACTAGTAGTCTACTACTACTAGCTAGATAGTAGTAGACTACCGTTGAACGATAGAGTATCTTGTATGGTGAGTCCCTTTGGGGATTCAAAAGTGCGCGTCGATGGCTCCTACCGTACTGGTAGACCAGTAGATCTAGCTACTCCGGAGTAGTTTTTTAAATAATCTCCACGTCAACTTTGAGGTATCTTTGGTACTTCACTTAATTAGAGTTATGGATTCGTACAAGGTGAGTGAAAAGAATTAGGCTAGTCTACTACTACTACTAGCTAGAGTAGTAGTAGTTGTAGTAGTAGGAGTAGTAGCAAGCGCAGTAGGCGCGGATGTGGCAGCGGCAGGGAAGGGCGAGGATGATGCAAGCAGAGAGCACGATCGAAGAGAACTACAGAGTAATAAATTCCGTGATAAAAAACGAAAGGTCACAC
>Ga0210012_1005031_pt1 | contig 10203 bp, 5 predicted proteins | sample CryGeymeta201504_FD_183974 | JGI IMG/M metagenome (GOLD analysis project Ga0210012, IMG submission 183974) | Groundwater microbial communities from Crystal Geyser aquifers in Utah, USA - Crystal Geyser metaG 2015-04 (SPAdes) (version 2) | ecosystem: Environmental > Aquatic > Deep subsurface >... | reverse complement strand
TATTCCGCCCTTCCTGAATGTGTGGCAAAAAATACCATTTTATCGATATTAAGGTATACCCAGCTGTTTTTATAGTAGTTATCACTCGGAATTAAATCTACACCCCAGTGGTCTGCGCCAAAATTTTGTTTATAATCGCTTGCTAAGTAATAGGCTGTTATTGTTGTATTTTCTAGGCCCTTACCTCCCAAGGGGCTTCCAAAAGGGGTGTTTCTATTTATTAGACTTGGTTCTCGGTAAGTTTGTAGCAAAACAGGGTAGTTTTCCATTTCTAAAACGTTTATTTCAAAATCCGTTGAATTTCGATTTTCTAAATAAAGGCCTAGAGATATAACTGAAGGTATAAGCAATACTAAAAATAATAATACTCTATTCTTTTGAGGCAGGTTCATTATAGGTAGTATATATTTGAGTTCATCAAGTTACTAGAGTTAAATTTGTGCCTTAATTTACCTTTTACTACCTTATTTAATCCCTTGCTTTATGCTTTCATTTGTATATAATTACTTCTGCTTAAACTATAGCTTTTTCCTGCAAGGGCTTACTTAAAGACAGTATTATATTGTTTTTAGTATTTGTACTTGTATTTGGAATCAAAATTAATAGCTCATTTACAATTTAATACTATGTTCTTTTTAAACTTTTAGTGAGAAAAGAAACGTCAATTTTAAGAGTTTGATCCTAGCTCAGGACAAACGCTGGCGGCGTGCCTAATCTATGCAAGTCGAATGAAATTAGATTCATGGCAGACGAGTGAGTAACGCGTAGGAATGTACCCTAAAGTGGAGCATAACCCAGAGAAATTTGGGATAATTCTCCATAATGTCTTCGGACCAAAGATTTATCGCTTTAGGATCAGCCTGCGTCCCATCAGCTAGTTGGTAAGGTAAAGGCTTACCAAGGCTATGACGGGTAGGGGATGTGAAAGCATGTACCCCCACGGTGGCACTGAGACACGGGCCACACACCTACGGGTGGCAGCAAGTAGGAATCGTGCGCAATGGGCGAAAGCCTGACGCCGCGACGCCGCGTGAAGGATGAAGGCCCTCGGGTCGTAAACTTACATTAAAAAGTCACGGCAAACTTCGTGCCAGCAGCAGCGGTAATACGAAGGTGGCAAGCGTTGTCCGATGTTATTTGGCGTAAAGAGTTCTGTAGGCGGAATTGTTAGTCATAAGTTAAATCCTCTGGCTCAACCAGAGACTCGCTTGTGATACTGCAATTCTAGAGCAATTTAGAGGTTAGCGGAACGTACGGTGTAGTAGTGAAATGCGTTGATATCGTACGGAACACCAAAGGCGTAGGCAGCTAACTGGGAATTTGCTGACGCTGAGAGACGAAAGCGTGGGTAGCCAAAGGGATTAGATACCCCTGTAGTCCACGCCGTAAACTATGTCGACTAGGAAGTGGTTTTTATAATCACTTTCGCAGCTAACGCGTTAAGTCGACCGCCTGGGAAGTACGGCCGCAAGGCTAAAACTCAAAGGAATTGGCGGGGACCCGCACAAGCGGTGGAGCGCCTGGTTTAATTCGATGATTAGCGAAGAACCTTACCTGGATTTGACATGCTACTGCAAACCCCAAGAAATTGGGAAGTCCTTCGAGGGTGTAGCACAGGTGTTGCACGGCTGTCGTCAGCTCGAGTCGTGAGATGTTCGGTTAAGTCCGTTATCGAGCGCAACCCCTATCGTTAGTTGTATCACTCTAGCGAAACTGCCCGGGCAACCGGGAGGAGGGTGGGGATGACGTCAAGTCAGCGTGGCCCTTATATCCAGGGCGACACAGGCGCTACAATGGTCGGTACAAAGGGTATTGCAACTTAGCGATAAGAAGCTAATCCCAAAAAGCCGGCCTCAGTTCGGATTGGAGTCTGCAACTCGACTCCATGAAGTTGGAATCGCTAGTAATCGCTGGTCAGCCATACAGCGGTGAATACGTTCTCGGGTCTTGCACACACCGCCCGTCAATTGGGGGAAGTTGGAAATACCCGAAGTCTCTCTTTACTGAGGGCCTAAGGTAGAGTCAATGACCAACAATAAGTCGTAACAAGGTAGCCCTAGGGGAATCTGGGGCTGGATCACCTCCTTTCTAAGGAGTAATAAGGTATTATCAGAGGATTATTTTACGTTCAATAAGAGGCGTAATGTAGTCGATAATATTTTCATACCGAATCTTAAGCTTGGTAACATGATGCGTAACGTTACAACCTCTAAGAGAGTAAAATTTATTTTGCAATCTTAGTTGTAGATGTTTCTTTTCTCACCAAGAGCTTAAAATTATCAGCATAGTATTAGATTGTTATTTAGCTTTGCCCCTTTCTACTCACTATCATAATTTCACATATCTGTCTGATATATTGTCTATTGAGAGAATATATAAGTTATTTAGGGTAAATAGATAAATCTTTAAGCTCGTTTCTTACCCTAAGTTCTATAGTTACATAACACCCTAACTCTTTGCTAAAGCCACATCTAAGTGTAAAATGTCTGCAGCCAATTTAAGGGCGTGTAGCTCAGGGGTTAGAGCGCTTATCTGATAAGTAAGAGGTCCCTAGTTCGATTCTAGGCACGCCCACCATTTCAAATTATTTTCCTGCTTATTAATTAAATGTTATTTTAATTTCTTATTTTTCCTGTTAATCTGGTATTAACATGCCCAATAAAAAAAGAATTAATAAGAGTTTTTCAAATAGTAGTGCTTTAGGAATATTACTTGTTTTTTCTATACTTCTAGGGGTTTTTTACTTTAATCGCTTTCTTAATCCCAACTTTTTAAACAAAAATACAGACAAAGAGATGGATGTATTTTTAGTTGCTCCCGAGGAAGTAGACTACACAGCTCACTTTTATATGGAGTCTAGCGATCCCGCACCCCAAGTAGGTAAACCTTTTACTATAACTGTTAAGTTAGCTGGAGAAAAACATACTATTAATTCAGTTGTTATAGGCGGTTACAATCTTTCTTTGTTTGTTCCCTCTCCCTTAAAAGTAGTCAAGGATTCTTTAAAAATTCGGGATGATATTGGAGGTTTTGCTGATAATAATATAACAGAAAGCGCTGCCAATACTGAGGTATCATCTCTTTGGACCTCCTCTGGGTCAGAAGGGAATACAGAGTATCTTACTATAAAAGACCTTGCTGATAGTTCAAAATATATTATGCAATTTGATGTAGTTTCTACGGAGGAGACAACAAAAAAGAATATAAACTTTAAAGTAAGTACTCGAAGTCCCAAACTGATAATTACAGATATTACAAAACCCGATCCTTTAGATATCCTTGATAGATCTAAACTAGTTTCACTACCTGTACAAATTAACCATGTTACAGTTCCTACCGTTACTAGTTATTCAGGTATAAAGTTTGAAAGGCCCTTAAATGGCGATAAATACCTTATGTATACTTCGGATCTGTTCTCTATTAGCTTTACCGATGGCACAAAGCCAGAGCCAGGAAAAATTATATTTACTACATTTACACCCAACGGTACCGTTTTAGACACGAAGCAGTATTTAGCGGGTGTGGATGATTATATATTTAGAACGGGCGACACTGAAGGTGACTTTACAATTAGGGCACAGGCTTTTGCCCAAGCAGAGGATGCCACACCAATTAGTGTAGTCAGCTCCAAGATTAAAATTAGAACAGGGGATTTAACCGGAGACGGTGAGTATGACTATAAAGATTTATTAGTTGTTGTTAATTGGATTTACTCAGATAAACCCTATTTGGGGGCATACGATATAAATGCTGATGGCAAAATATCCCCCAGTGAAGACCCCGACTTTAATAATGATAAGGAGGTTGATATAAACGACCTTATTAAATTATCTAAATGGACATACTCTTCCCTTGTAATCGGCGGTGGTGAATTGATCCCTCCTCCATAGTTCAAAAATGGTTTTAATGTCTATCTTTTATAGCTGTCTTTTGATATAAATTACACAATGCCAATTAAAAAAAAGTTAGGGTTAACAATATCAATATTTTTTGGATTTGTTGCCCTTTTTTCTCTTATTATTCCATCTGTTTCACAGTTTAAATCCTTACAATTTTCTAATTTAAATCAACTTGCAGGCTATTTTTTACCCCAAAATGACGTAGATATCGCTGTAATCAATTTGTCGGACTATGACTATGTTGTCTGTCCAGAGGGCGACACGGACTCTCTGTGTGGATATTTTGGCAATACGGGACTAGTAGATATGGTAAGTACTGCGCCGAAAATGGGTTCTCCTAATAATAAGACCAAAATCTTTATCAAAAATGGCACTTATGGGACCGCGGAACCTACTTTCAGGCGCCCCCTATATTGGGATATATCTGGGGAATCTCGTGAAGATACTGTGATTAGTGGGAGGGTAATTATTCAAGATTTGGCGGACATAAGTTTTAATAATCTGACTATGATCTACGTACAGAATAATGGTATGTCTCCTAGTTTGGGCGGTCCTAAACAAGCGTCGTTTAAAAATGTAAGAATTAAAGGGGCGTTAAATATTTTTACTGGTATGAATATTAATATCTTAGACTCAACTTTTTCTAGGGGAAATGTTCTGATGTCTGTCCCTTGTATAAATCTTCATGAGACAGAGCCTGTTAATCCTTACTCTAAGGTATCTAAACTTAAAATATCCGTTGTAAATACTACTTTCAGTTGTAATTGGGGTATTTACATCCCGAATGCCGAATATGTTCCGATGGAAGTTTCTGTAGATGGGGTTATTTTCAATCGAGTGACAAACAACAGCTCTAGTATTTTTCCTTACCACGATGTTAAACTAGATCCTTCATTTATAAACCCCCCTAAGATTACCCTTTTAAACTATACGTCGGCCTATGGAATAGAAAATCCAGGTAATATAAATATAATCCAAGGAGTTAGTACACCACTGGGTTCCATCGATCTCATTGATTCTGAGGTAGTAGCGGCTGGCTGGACATGTGATGCTGATAAATTTGATAAATCTATAGATATACATTTATATGCCGATGGACCTGCTGGTTCTGGTATATTTTTAGGTGGTTATAAAGCAAACGGCGAGAGAGCGGATGTCTCAGGATCCTGTGGCGGTACCACCAACCATGGTTACCATGTTACTTTAGATCAAATTAATACTAATAAAGATAAGATAGATGATGCTCGGAGGCATAAAATATACGTCTACGCTATAAATATAAAAAATGACGGTACTGGGGATGGTAATCTAAACAACCCTTCTTTGACTCATTCGGGAGGGCCTAGTGCTAATTTAAATTTTGGTCCAGAGGATAGCACTCTTCCCATTTGTGGTGATCTAACATTTACCCGACTTGAGGGCAATGGCAAAATAAAAATAACAGCCCGCGCCTCGGATTCTGGTAGTGGTTTAGTAAGAGGAGGTCTTTACATTAGCTCTAAACCAAACACTAATTCTGCAGATTTTGGGGCAATTCCTAACGATTATACCTTTGGTCCTCAAAAAGAGGGTATTCAAAACTATACTTGGGATACTAGTAATTTAGCACCGGGTAAATACGCCGTTGCCTCAAATTGGTGGGATAACTCGGGTAAACCTAATTCTTCGACCAACGATAAGCCAGGTGGGCACCTTGGTAACTTTGTACAGTGCAGAACGGAGTATACTGTGGAAGCAGTACCCCCCGTTGTTGATCGACCTGATTATTGTAAATCCATCTCATTAAGTACTGCCGAAACTGATAAGGAACTTAAAGAAGGAGAAACACTTACTCTTAAGTCTGTATCAAAAACAGATAAAATTAAAAAATTTAGCTTTGCCTTTTATAACAAAGACAATTTGACTACAGGACAAAACCCTACACCCAAAGGCATTATGTACGAGGCTGGAAAACAGTTTTACTCTTCTTTTGTCCCTATGCCCAATGAACCTGTTTATATAGGTAGTACACAAGTTTCTTATGCAGATCTATACAAACCAGATACCAACTGGAGCAATAAAATACCCCAAAACATCCAGGTAAATGCTTACTTTACTGACTCTGACAACAAGGTTTCCGCAGCAGATCCTGTTTGTGTTGCTTTCTTCTCCCTGCAACCCGCTGTTTTAGATTGCCCAAAGGGTGCTATAACTGAGGGGGATTGTGATATTGACATGTCCGATTTATTACTGCTTTTATCTCATATAATGGATGAAAAACCCTACAATGCTAAATACGATTTAGTTGAGGATGGTGCAATCGGAATGTCTGATCTTTTATTTATTATAAATGTAATATTTAGTTCGTCGCATTAGAGATATATAAATAACCGTGCTTTTATGTTATTTTTAAATAGAAATAAAACTGCCTAAATGAAACTAAAAACAAAAGACCTTCTATACTATTTAACACTTACTTTTTTTGTACTCTTGCCCTTTTTAGTAAATTTATTTACATCTTCGGGTACAAATAAAAAGAACGATATTGAGGTTTTTGTGGGTGAACCAGTTACCGTCACCCCTGCAATAGTTATTTCTAACGAGGCTACAGTTGGTTCTGTGGTTGAGGGTAGGGTCACGCTTAATGCCTCTGATGCAGTTAAAATAAACGGGGCTATTTTGGGTATTTTAATTCCTAAAAATTTAGAAGTTAGTGAGGTTAAAATTGGAGAAAAATTGGATAACTATATAAGTGAAACTGCCGCTTTAAAATTTACTAAAGATTATAATCCCTCTTATCACTTAATTCAGTACGTGTACTTAAATAATCCAGGAGTGGTAATTCCGAATACTCCAGTTACTATTTTTACCTTTAAGTTAAAGGGTACTACCAAAGGAGTGTATGAATTAACCTTTAACACCAGTATAAAACCAGAAATAAAGGGTCTAACCTCTGCTGCGAGGTATTCCGAGTACTACGTTGCAGGTATTAAGCAGAATATTGAGTTCAAAGATGCTACTGTGGTGCCTCCTGACACCACTTCTCCAACCTGCGGAGATTGGACTATCGAATCAACTAATGAGCCTAAAAAAATAAAAATAACAGCCCGCGCCTCGGATTCTGGTAGTGGTTTAGTAAGAGGAGGTCTTTACATTAGCTCTAAACCAAACACTAATTCTGCAGATTTTGGGGCAATTCCTAACGATTATACCTTTGGTCCTCAAAAAGAGGGTATTCAAAACTATACTTGGGATACTAGTAATTTAGCACCGGGTAAATACGCCGTTGCCTCAAATTGGTGGGATAACTCGGGTAAACCTAATTCTTCGACCAACGATAAGCCAGGTGGGCACCTTGGTAACTTTGTACAGTGCAGAACGGAGTATACTGTGGAAGCAGTACCCCCCGTTGTTGATCGACCTGATTATTGTAAATCCATCTCATTAAGTACTGCCGAAACTGATAAGGAACTTAAAGAAGGAGAAACACTTACTCTTAAGTCTGTATCAAAAACAGATAAAATTAAAAAATTTAGCTTTGCCTTTTATAACAAAGACAATTTGACTACAGGACAAAACCCTACACCCAAAGGCATTATGTACGAGGCTGGAAAACAGTTTTACTCTTCTTTTGTCCCTATGCCCAATGAACCTGTTTATATAGGTAGTACACAAGTTTCTTATGCAGATCTATACAAACCAGATACCAACTGGAGCAATAAAATACCCCAAAACATCCAGGTAAATGCTTACTTTACTGACTCTGACAACAAGGTTTCCGCAGCAGATCCTGTTTGTGTTGCTAGTTTTACGTTAAAACCAAAAGTCGTTCCCCCCGTAACTCATCTAGAGTGTGTCAATAGTGCTTGCACACAACGAGACGGTGTTGGTGATAATACCGGTGGTTGTACTACCGCTGGAGCTGCTTGTGCTAGTGTTACTCCCCCTACAATAAACTACGGCGTTGTAAAAGATTTAACGAGTGTTATTAGGCTAGATAAAAGAACTAATCAGGAGGGGATAGTATCTACAATTGGCCATGCTCACCCAAACATTTATGTGGGTCTTTGGAGGCCAAGTACAAACAAAATGTTAACTCAGGCTTTAACTAAAACAGCTGCAGATGGTAACCTTTCCATCCCTAACTTTTTTAGTAAAAATGGGATAAATAATGATGTTGGCTACGTTCTAGAAAAAACAGATTTAATCATAATAAAACCAGAGTCATACTTATCTCAGGCATTTGAAATACAGAAGGGTGTGATGAGTACCGATGGTAAATCTATTCAGGTTAAAGATCTAACTAAACCTTATTTGGGTGGAGATTTGCTTATAGATATTGGTAGTTTTGATGTTGTAAATATTAGAGACTACGTTTTAATGAGAAACTACTATGGATCACCAAGTGGTCAAAAGCAAGATCAATACTATCTAGATTATAATGGTAATGGTTACATTGATGTCCGAGACTTTGCACTTTACAACACTAACCTTGGTAAAAAAGGTACTACAGAAACTTTGAATAGAGGTGTGATTGATATTTTAACTGACTTTGTAAAAACTTCCCTTTACCAAGTTATATTGAGGCCTTAGTAAAATGATTAATCTGTCAAACATTCAAAAATCTAGACCCCTTGTATTTCTATTGGTCATTTTAGTTTCAGTATTTAGCAGTGTTTACATTTATATTAAAAACACTGGGACAAATTCTGCAGCTATTAACCAGGTTAAAGAATCTCTAGTTCAAACTAAAGCAGAAAGTATAAAAGTAGAGCTGAATTATGACTTGGATTCTGGTTTTGTTGATATTTATTTAAGTGCTAATAACAGTAAGGTTTCTTTAATGGAATTTGTATTTAAGACTACAGGAGAAACTAAGCTGCATAGTTTAGAAAAGGCAGACTTATTTAATGATTATTTAAAAACTGCTTCTAAAGATTCTTTTAGAGTTGCCTCTACAGGTGGTCCTGAGGCCAGAGAGGTTACGATAAATGATAGGGTCTTATTTGCTAGGCTAAAAATGGATGGATTAAAAACCAATGAAGATCTAACTTTAGATTTACAAAAATCCCAGGCAATAACTAAAGACGACAAACTAATAAAACTGGTATACTAATATAGTTATGAAATCGAAACTGCCCATATTTTTAATAACTGCCCTTCTATTTTTAGTTGTTTTTCCAAAATATACCTTTGCAGCAACCTTAACTATTAGCCCCGAGACTGTCTCTGTGGCCAAAGGGGGTACTGGGTCATTTAATATTGTTCTTAATACTGAGGGTGCTAATGCCAGTGCTGCAGATGCCTATATTACAATTGAAGGTACAGGAGTTGAATTTACTAGTATACAACCTGCAGGTAACGTAGACATTTCCGAAGTTTTTGAAAACTCTGTTAATACCGGTTACTTACGATTTTCCTTTGTTAAAACCAGCGGTTATATTACTGGTAAAGAAAATATTGCAACTGTGAGTTACAGCGGTAGTTCTGAGGGTATTTCTACATTGGTTTTTAAAGTAGGCGACAATTTTGACTCTTCAACTGTGGCGAATGAATCTGCCGATGAAATTTTAACTGCTACCGGGGGTACAACCATTACTGTGGGCTCCGGCTCGGGTGGTTCAAGTTCGGGTGGTGGCAATTCAGGCTCTAGCGGATCTAGTTCTGGGTCCTCCAGTGGTTCTGGTAGTTCAAGCAATTCAGAATCCGTTGCAGCCCCAGGTATCCCAGATACCGGAGTTTTTGATGTTTTTGCCTACTTAGGTGCCTCATTATCTTTGCTAATTTTAGGTTTGGCCCTAAGAAGATACTATCTTAAAACTTAATTCTTAACATTTAATCTCACACCCTTCCCTGTGTTTATTATTTTACATATTTGTGGTATAAACTTAGCACTATGAAAGGTATTATTTTGGCTGGGGGTAGTGGTTCTAGGCTAATGCCTGTAACTACTGTAATAAACAAAAACCTTCTCCCTGTATACGACAAACCTGCAATATTTTATTCTCTAGAGCTGCTTAAAAATAGCGGTATTTCCGAGGTTTGTATTGTAGCAGAGCATAAATATATCGAGGACTTTAAATCTTTACTCGGAAACGGTACGGATTTTGGGCTTGAAATAGAGTATGAAAATGATAGCCCCTTAAAAAAAGGTCCCGCGTCTGCTTTGCTTCACGCCAAACATTTTGCTGATGATAGCGATATTATGGTAGTTTTTGCGGACGGTATCTATGATGTGGATTTAAAAAAAGAAGTTGAGTATTTTAGAGAGGGTGCAGTTGCTTTTGTAAAAAAGGTGGGTAATCCGAAAGCTTACGGGATTTAT